>MDTG01041639.1_pt1 | contig 38405 bp, 23 predicted proteins | sample 811421 | NCBI WGS metagenome assembly MDTG01 (sample SAMN05326645, study PRJNA326480) | marine metagenome | isolation source: seawater | place: Pacific Ocean: South East | collected 2011
ATCCTGGGCTGCAACCACAGCCAGAAGCCGCTGAACACGAGCATCAGAATCGCGATGGGCACGATGGGCATGATCCAGTCGTGGAACCAGCCGGCGAAGAAGGACCCGTCGTGGATGGACTCCAGAAGATCACTCATTCGGCGATCCGGACCACTGACGATCTGGGCGGTGATCGCATCGACCTGATACTCGGTGTAGTGATGGCGTGACCGAATCTTGTGCAGCCGCTTCTCGGGGCGGGTGTCGATGCGGTCGATGTCATCCGGGGTCTGGAAGTCCGGATGATCCTGGGCGATGATGGTGGCCACCACCGTCTGGATCGGTGCGAAATCCTCGATGCTCCCCTCCGTGGCGGTGGCCGTGGGAGGCTGGATCCAGTCGAAGTCCTTCTTGATCAGCAGCAGGAATCCGGTGATCGAGGACATGACCAGCAGTATCGCGATCACGATGCCGGTCCACTTGTGCGTTGTCCAGAAGAACTTGAATGAGCTCATGAGGTATCCATCCGGGGCCTGGTGTGATGTTCATGTATCGGCACAGGCCGTTGGACATCGCCACAAGGGCTCGGGGATGGAACAAACACCCAATGGCCTGATGGTCTGGGTGTCGATCCTTGATCCGTCAGGGAAAATGTATCAGGGTGTGCAGGTCGTGCCCCAGCCCTCGATGACGACCAGAAGATCATTGATGTCCGTGATGCCATCGGCATCGATGTCATGGGTACACACGCCAAGTACGGCATTGACGGTTGTTCGATCGGCTGAATCCACGACACCATCGCCGTTGGCATCGCCATATATGCTCGAGCTGATGTTGGTCGAGGCATTGATGATGATGGTTTCATCGAAATTGGTGGTTATCGTGACGTTCTTGTACTTGTAGTGATCCGAATAGGTATGTCCGTAGATCGTGTTGTCCGATTTTTCCGCAATGATCGACGCGTACGTGTCGTAGTGGCCGTCATCGACGGTCTGCCCGTTCCAGATGCGGACATCCTTGAAGCTTGGAACGACGCACTGCATCGATTTCCTGGAATTCCCGTAGTTGCTGGCGTTGAGATTGCGGATCTGAATCGCATTCGGATCACCAGGTTGAGTGGTTCTCCAGAAGTCGTCATCGCCCTGGCTCACATGGAGCTTGCTGCCGGCATATCCATAGCTGAAGGCATAAGCGAGGTCACCCAGAAGGGTCGGGCTGCCTGCATTGAACCAGCTCAGCCAGTCCTGTCCCGAACCATGGACTGTGATCGTCGTGTTGCCACCGATGGCCTGCCCGTTGTAGATCAACTGACTGGCGCCGCTGTTTGGAGGTGTGAAGGGTGTCTGGGTATCGCTGAACTCCAGATAGTCACTTGGAGAAGCGTCGTATCTCGAAAGACAGATGTTCCCATCATCGTTTCCCCATGCCTTCCAGGCACCTGCCGTCTGAGGTGGAATCGCCGTGGAGTCGTAGTAGAAGAGGAGTGGATCGTCGTGTGTGATCGTCTTGATGTAGTCCGTGTATGTCGGATAGGGGCAGCTGGTGGCGGCCGACGTATTCTGGAACTTGACTGGTCCGAGAATGCCGCTGTAGTTCCAGGTACTGCTGGTGGGACAGCCCAGATGGATTCCACCGGCTTGATTCATTTCGGTGTAGATGCACTGATACTCGTTTCTGGTCAGGAGCGATGCGGGTGGGTTGCAGTTTTCGATGCTCACTGAATTCGCCAGTTCGGACACGATCTCAATGGCCGTATGCCCCGGGAACCCCAGTTTGGTCGACGAACCCGAGTGGTAGATCTCGGCGGGAAAGCCGAAGCTCGCCAATGCCGTGATGTTGGAATCGCCCGGAACCGATATCTCGATGTTCTGGAAGAGATGTCCATCCATCGCCACGGGGGCGGGGATCAGTGAAGCAGGCGCACTGTGTGGAAACAGATAGAGCTTGGCGGATTGACCTGAATAGTTGAATCCGGGTACTTCATTGGCGCCTGTGCCGATCCTGTAGATCCCGGTATTGATGTCGAGTGGTAGTCCCACGACGCTTTCATAGACAAGAACATCCTGAGTCGACGAGATGCCGAAATACATTCCATGCAGTTCCTCGGTGAACTGGAAGTTCGCCGATCCGCTTCGAGCTGCCGTGGCGTCTGTCGTGCCCATTGAGACAAATACCATGATCGCCATGAGTGGCATGATTTTTCGAAGCATGTGATTCATGGTCATCGACTTGATATTCACCGCGGAGGATCCCTCTTGTTCATTCGGACCTAGTTTGAGAAACAGGTCTGAATCGACCGTCAAGCCACCTTGATCTGGAGGAATCAACGCACGGCAACAACCGCCGAGATCGGTCCTCCCCACATGCTCAATGCATAGATTGAGCCAGTTTGAATCGGCGTCAAACAAATAGGGTCCAATTCCGTAAAGAAGCGGCGAACGTGCCTGAACAACTGCATGTCACGCATCAGACGGGCTCATGATCGGGAGTTGGCGGGTGGTTTCGGGATCCAAATCGCTCAGGATGTCCATGCAGCGAGCAGAGCAAGCACATCATTGACGTTCACCATGCCGTCGCCATCGATATCCGATGAGCAGCCCTGGCATGGACCCCAGTCGCCGAGCATGATCAGCAGGTCGTTGACGTTCACGACACCATCGCCGTTGACATCCTCGACCAGGAGGCAGTCGCCATCCTGGTTGGTGTGTGCGTAGTGCTGTTCACCAGCGGGTACGCAGAGCGTCTGCCCATCTGAGAAGGTGACCTGTGCATCCGTGTCATCGGGGTTGTAGGCGACATATGTCCTCGTCTGTCCATTGATGAACACGGCCGAGTGGGGCATGTCACCAGTGACCGAGGAATCCACTTGTCCAAGCCCTTCAAGCGCCGAGAGCCAGTGGTAGGTGCGAGCTCTCGAGTCACCGGCTTCCGGCCAGTAACCGGCATCGGCATCGAGGCGTTGGATCGCCGCCTGGGGGTCGGCCAGTGCCAGATACGACCACAGCACATCCTGCCATACCGTCGGCTCTCCGCCATTTCTCTCGATCAGATGATCCCAGCATCGCTCGATGGAATCGGTTCGTTGACCCAGATAGAGCGAGCCTGCCGTGACGGGCAGGATGTTGATGCCCTGGATCTCCTCCGGATTCCCTGTCCACCAGGTCGCATAGTCGGCCCCGCTGTCCCAGACGATCCCAGCGACTGGATGCGGCATGGGTTCGGGGAAGATCTCCTGATCGACATCGAACCAATAGCGTTCGATCGCCTGGGTTTCCGCCGACATGAGAAAGAGGCCGAGATCGCGAATCTCATCCTGGCCGGTCTCGGCACCCCAGTTCACGACCGCGGCGGCGAAGTTCATCGCCTCGGAGGACGACTCCTGGTTGTTGCCTGCGGCAAAGCCGGCATGGCCCGATGCATAGGAGTAGCCCACATAGGGTTCCATGTGTCTGAGGAAACAGAAACGTTCATCAGTTCGATCCCAGTTGGCCGCATCCTTGATGAGCAGATTGATCATCCCGCCCCAGGCGTCCTGGTCGGCCCAGTCGTCATCGAAGCGGGCAATGACCGAAGCGGCCATGATGTAGTAGGCGTAATGGAAATGATGATCGTTCAGTTCCGTATCCGCTCCATAGGAAGCGGGGTATCCGATCAGCGTCGACCAGACCGGATCATGGGCGAAGAAGCGATCCACCGAGCCGCCGCCTCCGTAATCGAAGGTGAACCAGTCCAACGAGCAGATGTCTTCCGTGTACGGCGTCTCACAGGTGATGTAGACATCATGGATACCCTCCAGAACAGCTGGATCGGAGGTCGACAGACCGATGGCCAGCTCAGTCCAGCTGTTCCAGCCACCGGTATTGCCGACACCCGCTTCGGCGATCACCGGTCCAGTCGGTGAATCGAGCCGAATGGAAACCAGCCCGCTGCCGGAGGTTCCCGAAGCCAGGCGAATCAGGGCACGCAGTGGCAGATCCGCTGCGAATTCGATCGATGAAAGACGTATCCAGTCGCCACCACCGATCCCCGTGACCGCCTGGCCATCGGCATCCTCAACGTCGTCGATCGTGGCACCATTGATGGCGGTGGCGAATTCCGCCTGCAGGCGATCCGAGGAAACCAGGTCGTCATCACTACTGCCACCAGTTGCCGAGAGCCAGCTCTCCAGCTGCGACTTCATGGTGTCGATGAGCTGCTCCCGATAGGTCTCGTTGCCCAGTTGATCGGCAATCAGTGCCAGCTGGGCATGTCGGCCGATGGCCTTGCCGAACCAGTACGTGTCACCCGGAAAAGTGTCGTCCTGGAAGACGTCGTCCACCAGATTCTCCAGTCTGTTGCGATCCACCGTTCCGATATCCGGAAGAAGGGGGAGTACCGGCGGACTGGGGATCGCCACCGTGAAAGCGGTGCTGTCGGTCAAGGTCATCTTCCCTCGAGCCGTGACGTAGTCGCCCACTATCTCAATGGGCTCGATGAGATGGTCGAGCTGATGTCCATACAGACAGACCAGTGGCGCCTTGGATGAATCCGTGATGAACGAATAGGTGGTGTCCATGGTGCGAGTCTTCGGATTCCATTGCCAGTCGACTCTGGTGTCCTCGATGGCGATCAGGGCTCGATCGGCAAAGAGATCGATCGTCGAGGCCTCGTCATCGGGTAGAAGGGCCGCGGTCACGAGCGTGGCTCCAGGGGCCAGAAAGGTCGTGTCCTCCTGAACCCAGTCGAAGCCTTCGGGGGCAAAGAGTCCCCATGTGGCATTGGCGCATTGCAGGACGACTCGATTACCGTCGATTTCGATGTTGCTGGCACCACCCGAGTCCGGATTGATGGTGATGGCCGGTGTCCCGTTGATGGCTCGAAGCTGGACAGTCGGCAAGCCTCGTCCGAAGGTCGTCAGCATCGAACGTGTTCCATCATTCCAGGCCGCGGTGACGGTCCAGTCACCTGCATCGTCGACTCGCACGTCGGATGCCTGCAGGTTCTCAACACCGACCGTCAAGGCATGCTGGGATGATGTGAAGTGATAGCCGTATCCAGCACCGGTGGCAAAGGCCGTGTTGGCATGACCGATCTGCAGACCTTCGCTACTGGCCTGGAGAGAAAGCGGGTGAGCATGCATGATCTGACCGAAGCTGTTCCCCGGATAGCGTTCCCAGACAAGCGAGGACCACCAGGTGTTGGTCGGTACCGGGCCGATGAAGTCGTCGGTCACTCGTGGTTGGACGGTGATTCCATCTGTATCGGAAGGCCCGGGCGCACCATCGGGAAGAGTGGAAAAATAGGAACCTGATCCAATCGGTTCAACCGATGGATCGGCCATCACAGCAGCACCCATGAGGGTGATGCAGAGCAGCGTACTGGTGAAAGACATGTGGTGAACTCCCTCCGGTGGCCATGAGATAGTCGGTCGCCTCGGATGTCGGCATGTCTATTTGCGGTATTTAACAAGAATGGATGCCGTATCAAACGACCTTCAAATGAACGAGGCATGTTCCCTACAGGCCATTCCATTCAATCGAAGAGTCGAGTGATTCTTGAAGTCTCGCAAAACGACATCGGGAGGCCACTTCTGGCCTCCCGTATCTTCATTCGGATCTGTTGAGATACCCGAATCCCCCCTCAAGGGCTCGTATTCGACAGTATCGAAGTCTGCCTCTCAACAGGTTCAACAATAGCCTCTTCCGTAACTCAGAGAGCATGAAAACTCTTGCGATTCGATGAATATTGAAATTTGCCTTCGCGGAATTCGGCCAGCGGCTCGTTCCGGGTGTGTCCGAATCATGCTCGGGAGGATTTTCCTCGGGTGGAAGCACCACCGCCATAGGTCCCCAGATCCAGAAAGACGGCGATGACGATCACGAGGATTCCTCCACCTGATCCCACTCCGGATTCGAAGGTGAACGCCCATGCATACGCAAGCGTCGTCAATGGTAGAAAGATCAATCCAAGGACCGGCACAGCCATGTTGCTGTAGGCCTGATCAATGAACGGCTTATCAAGCAGCCAAACAAGGACAAGCGTGATTCTTGGGAAGGCAAGTGAGAAGAGTGCGATGAGGCAGCACATGGATGATCAGTCCCAGCGAAAGACGCCTTTTTTCCACGCATAGATGTAGGCGACGATTGATGTGAGGATGAAAAAGAGAATGCGGCCGAAGAACAGCGTCGCCTCTTCGCTCAGTGGTTCCATCTGGGTGAAATCGACGGCCCATGGATACAGGAAGATGATTTCCACATCGAACACGAGGAAGGTCATGGCCAGGACGTAGAACCGGATGTTGAACCGTTTTCTGGCTGTTCCGATTGGAGCCATGCCGGATTCATAGGCCATGTCCTTTCGATCACCGTGACGAGTGGGTCCAAGCAGGTGTGTGCCGATCAGATTGACGGCTCCGAAGATAATGGCCATCACGACGATCAGAGCCACCGGCAGGTAGCTGTTGAGTTCCGCGAGAAGAAGTGGTGGAGGCATCGTCATGGTGTCAGAAGTCTAGTTGATACGCCCGCGGCATGCCCCTGAGGCGGCATCACAATTCAATGTGGGCATAAAAAATCCCTGGGGCGGTGGTGGGTCCACCCCAGGGAGGAGGGAAGAGAAGAAGCGGTTAGAGGCTTTCTCGCGAAAGCCACGCCTCTCCTTAGGTGCCAAGGTCGATGGGCGGATAAACGCCCCAGGGAGCACGGACGGGGAGCCATGTTGACGGGAACGAGTCCCGTCTACGGCGAACACGTCCTGTGTCCGCGTTGGATCAACCGAATTCCTTTCAGTCGATCCGGGATCGGAACTTCCATGATCCGTATCCCCTCCTGGAATACCAGCCGGCCCCTTGGCATACCGACTGGAAGTCCTTGATCCTCTCAAGCCTCCATTCAGCTGCAGCCCATCGAGTTGCCGCAGTTCATGCACTTGTAGCAAGTGCCGTTACGTACGGTGATCGATCCGCAGACGTCACACGGCGGTGCATCGCACATGAGTGTTGCGGTGGCCTGACTCAAGCCATCCTTCGTTTCCGTCGAGCCCTCTGCGTTCTCCGATGAAACCACTCCCGATGGGAGATCGATCTTCTCCGGGTCTGCGGACATGGACGACGCATCCATTCCATGGGCGGAGCCTGTGCTCGCCCGGCCGGTCTGGACTTCGATGCCACGGATGGCATCCTTGCTCAGTCGTCTGCCAGATGGCATCGATTCCGTTGATCCACTCGTCTCTGAGCATGCATCGTCCTCCTTGACTTGGTGCAACTCATTCTTGACCTGTGTAGTTCGTGACGCTGCTGTCGTTTCCCGGTCGCGATTCGTACCGGGTCTCTTTGGTGCATTGGCTTCTCGGAAACCGGGAATGAACTCCATTCCCAGCCAGCGGAAGATGTAGTCCACGAGGCTCTTGGCGAACGGGATTTCCCGATTGGTCGTCATGCCCTGTGGTTCGAATCGCTGGTGTGCGAACTTGGTTACCAGGCTTTCGACCGGTACTCCGTATTGAAGGGCGACACTGATCGCGGTACCCAGGCTGTCCATGAGGCCACCGATGGTCGATCCTTCCTTTGACATGGTGATGAAGAGTTCACCGGGTGTCCTGTCCTCGTACATGCCGACGGTCAGATAGCCCTCATGGCCAGCCACATTGAAGTGGTGGGTGATGCTTCTCCGGGTGTCGGGGAGACGGCGTCGCATGGGACGCTCGATGATCCGCTCGACGATCCGTTCGACGAAGTTGACTTCCTCACCGGATTCGTCGGACATCACCACGGCTGCTGCCGCGACGCTTTCTCCGACTTCCTCTCGAGCTGCCTCGAGATCGTTGTTGTCCTCCTCGTCATCGAGCATCGCATCATCGGACTTGGAGTTCAGAGGCTGTGAAAGCTTGCATCCATCGCGATAGAGCGCGTTGGCCTTGAGTCCAAGTTCCCAGGACAGATGGTAGGCCGACGCGATATCGGCCTCGTTGGCTTCGTTGGGAAGATTGATCGTCTTGGAGATGGCTCCCGAGATGAAAGGCTGGGCGGCGGCCATCATCCGGATGTGGCCCGAGGGTGCGATGAAACGCTTTCCATTTGGACCGCATGTATTGGCACAGTCGAACACCGGGAGATGTTCGTCCTTGAGGCCGGGAGCGCCTTCGATGGTCTGTGTACCGCATATGAGGGTATTCAGTTCACGGATGACCTTGTTCTCGAGTCCGAGGACTCGAAGGCCATTGAAATTCATGTCCGCACGAGCGGCATCGATGTCCGTGACACCACAGGCCTTGAGGACTGCTTCTGGCATGCTCCAGGCGGTGAAGGCATAGGACAGCTCGAAGACCGATGGGAGCTGTGCCATGATCTCCGCCAGATCATCTGCGGAATAGCCTTTGTCTGTCAGGAAATCACGGAAGGTGTTGTGCGGTCCCTCCCATGCGTCGGGCATCGGGACTTCCAGTTCAAGCGCACCCATGACCCAGTTGAGAATGCGACTGGTCTCGTCCTCGTCATAGCCCAGGGCGATCAGGGCAGGATGCAGGGACTGATTGGCGATCTTGAAGTATCCGCCGCCAGCGAGTTTCTTGAACTTCGTCAGGGCGAAGTCGGGCTCCACGCCGGTCGTGTCGCAATCCATCAGCAGACCGATGGTTCCTGTGGGTGCGATCACGGTCACCTGGGCATTTCTGTATCCACTGGCTTCACCGAGCGTCAGAGCCTCGTCCCATGCCGCCATGGCACGCAGGGAAAGATCATTCGAATTGGCGATGGATCGATCCTCTGAAGTGAGGATGTGATGATTCACCGGTACTGGTGGGATGTCCAGGAGTTCCCAGGTGCCCGCTTCACGAGGCTCGCCATGAGCGGCTCGACGATGGTTTCGAATGACACGAAGCATCGAGTCCGCGTTGTCGTCGTATCCAGGGAACGGACCGTGCTCTGAGGCCATTCTGGCACTCATCGCATAGGAGCGGCCCGTCAGAATCGACGAGACGGCTCCACAGAGGGCCCTGGACTCCTCGGAGTCGTAGGGGACGCCTGCCTGCATGAGCATCGCGCCGAGATTGGCATACCCAAGTCCCAGCGTTCGATAGCGGTAGCTCTTCTCGGCGATCGACTGCGACGGGAAGGCCGCCATCAGGACGGATATCTCGAGCACGATCGTCCAGATGTCGATGGCGTGTTCGAAGCCGGCGACGTCGAAGCTTCTCTTGGTGGAGTCGTAGAACTTCATCAAGTTGATGGAAGCGAGATTGCAGGCCGTGTCGTCCAGGAACATGTATTCGCTGCACGGGTTCGAGGCGTTGATTCGACCACTCGCCGGACAGGTATGCCACTGGTTGATGGTGGTGTCGAATTGAAGTCCGGGGTCGGCACATTGCCATGCCGCGCGACAGATCTGATCCCAGAGCCCGCGAGCACTGATCTCCTCCGCGACGGCGCCATCTGTTCGATTGATCAGTTTCCACGGCTTGTCGTCGGCGACAGCTTCCATGAATTCATTGCTCAGGCGAACCGAGTTGTTCGAGTTCTGGCCACTGACGGTCTGATAGCTCTCGCCGTTGAAGTCGTAGTCGAGAACGAGACCGAGTTCCTTCGCCAGATCCTGCTGGGCGGGGCTCAGATGCTTCATGCCCTCGACGAGTGAGGCGACCTTGAGCTCCTCGCGGACCTTCCAGTTGACGAAACCCTCGATGTCCGGATGATCCGCGTCGAGGCAGACCATCTTGGCTGCACGTCGGGTTGTTCCACCCGACTTGATGGCACCGGCGGCTCTGTCGCCGATCTTGAGGAAGCTCATCAGTCCGGAACTGCGTCCTCCGCCTGAAAGCGATTCGTTCTCACCACGGATATGGGAGAAGTTCGTGCCGGTTCCCGAACCGTACTTGAAGAGTCTGGCTTCCCTTGTCCAGAGATCCATGATTCCACCAGGCTGCACGAGGTCATCGTCCACGTTCTGGATGAAGCAGGCATGCGGTTGTGGATGTGAATAGGCATCCTGTGCGGGCATGGCCTGACCGGTCGATGGATCGTTGACGTAGTGTCCCTGTGCTGGACCGGTGATGCCGTAGGCCCAATGAAGCCCTGTATTGAACCACTGTGGGCTGTTGGGGGCGGCGGCCTGATTGAGCATCATCCAGCAGAGTTCGTCGTAGAAGATCTGGGCATCGTCGGCCGTATCGAAGTAGCCGTGCTTTTCGCCCCAGGCTCTCCAGCAGCCAGCCAGGCGATGGATGACCTGCTTGGCCGATTTTTCAGGGCCGGTCAACGTCGTTCCATCGGCGTCCTGGATCATCGCGCCCGTGTCGTCGATCTGGGGTACGCCCGCTTTGCGGAAATACTTGCTGACCATGATGTCGGTGGCCAGCTGGCTCCAGTTCTTGGGTATCCAGGCGTCGTTCATTTCGAATACGAGCGATCCGTCCGCATTGGTGATGCGGCTGGTTCGGCGTTCCCATTCGACGCTTGTGAAAACATCTACATCCGGCTTGGTAAATCTTCGAGTGATCTGCATGTCTTATTCCGGCCTTCCGTGGCGCTGTGATTCCGTGGCTTTGATCAGTGATTGATCTGTTCAATTGATGGTTTTCTAGTCGTTCTCTCTGACACGAATGATGCGTGGTTAATCAAGCATCTTCGGGAGTGTCAATCCCTCCTGATCCTGGTATTTGCCCTGTCTGTCGGCATAGCTCGTTCGGCAAACCTGATCGGCTCTGAGGAAGATCATCTGGGCGATGCCTTCGTTCGCGTAGACCTTGGCGGGCAGTGGGGTGGTGTTGCTGATCTCGAGGGTGACCTTGCCTCTCCACTCGGGTTCGAGTGGAGTGACATTCACGACCAGTCCACAGCGTGCATAGGTGCTCTTGCCAACGCAGATGGCCAGGACATCGCGTGGAATCTCGATCCATTCCACGGTCGCGGCCAGCGCGAAGCTGTTTGGTGGGATGATGACGTGATCGGCACCGGTCTTACTGGTGTCCACTTCGACGAACAGGTCATCGGTGAAACGTTTCGGATCAACGACGGCAACACCACCGGAAGTGGTATTCGTGAAGATCTTGAAATGTGTACCGACTCGGACGTCGTAGCCGTAGCTTGAAACACCGAATGAGACGACACCTTCGCCTCGTTGTGATTCCTGAAGTGGTTCTATTCGAACGTCATCTAGAATCTGCTGATCACTCAATACGGTCATACGTCTCTTCCTCTCAATACTCCAGCCATCATTTCCTGCCCCAATCCCCACCGGACGTTTGCAGGACATGTGTTCACACGCAGATCTGAATGCTGTGAACGTTCAATTCAGGTTTGTCAGTGCCGGTCCCTTTGTTTCTCTTAGGTTCACGACAGTTCTCCCTCCACTGACGACAATGCCCTTGCAAGGGTCCTAAATGGGCGTCGAAGTAGCTCTGGGCCCTTTTAAAACCGATTGCCTCACAGGGGTCGTATCGTACTACTACATCTTGTGGCTGCAACAATCACAGGCACACAATCTTGTGATTCCATTAAAATGACCCCTTAACATGGCATTGAGAGGACTTTACGTGTTCAATTTGAGAAATTCAAACCGGTGTCAGATCGGTGGAAAACCTGTCTGATAGACCTTTGAGAGCCGATTTTTTTCGATTTTGGCCCAATATATTGGGCCTGATACCATCATGGAACATGCTTTGGAGAGCTGAATGACACTTCTGGACGGTTTGACCGAGGCTCAGGCCGAGGCTGTAACGACGAATCAAGGTCCGCTTCTGGTCCTCGCAGGGCCAGGCTCGGGCAAGACGATGGTCGTGACCCGGCGGATTGCACACCTTGTTTCATCAGGTGTCGATCCGTCATCGATTCTGGCATTGACCTTCACCAACAAGGCCGCCAGGCAGATGCGAGAACGGGTCTCGCGGATTCTTGGCGAGAACGTCACTGGTGGCATGCAGGTCAGCACCTTTCACGCGTTCTGTGCGCGACAGTTGAGAATCTGGTCCGACGCTGCTGGCGTCTCACCCAACTATTCGATCTGGGACACGTCCGATCAACGCGATGCTGCAAAGCGTGCCGTGGTCGACGCCGGATTGAGTACATCGAACTGGCCTCCGGCATCGGTGCTTTCCGCAATCTCCTCCGCGAAGAACAAGCTTCAGAACGCAGCGTCGTTCGAACAGGAGGCCATGGATTTCAACGATCGCATGATCGCCAAGGTGTACTCGCGATATGAAACGCTCCTGCGTGAAAACGATGCATTGGATTTCGACGATCTTCTTCGGCACGTCGCGCATCTGCTTCGTGACGATGAAGCCGTGCGAGCGTCATTCGCTCGTCGCTGGCAGTACATACTCGTCGACGAATACCAGGACACGAACTTCGCCCAGTTCGTCATCGCCACGGGACTTGCCAAGGAGCATCGGAACATCTGCGTCGTCGGTGATCCCGACCAGTCCATCTACAGATGGCGTGGTGCGGACATTCGCAACATCCTCGATTTCGAGGCCCACTACCCGAATGCGAAAGTCGTCCACCTGGGTCGGAACTTCCGCAGTACCGGGCATATCGTCAAGGCGGCTGCGGGGCTGGTATCGCACAACCAGTCGCATCGTCACAAGGATCTCCATACTGAAATGGAGGATGGCAACATCGTCGAATTCCGGACCTGTTCCGACGAGCATGTCGAGGCGGATACGATCGTGGGGCATTTCCAGGCGGCCTCGGATGCCGGCAGGCCATGGCGTGAAATGGCTGTTCTCTACAGGGTGAACAGCTTCAGCCGTGTCCTGGAGGACGCCTTTCGCCGGTCCTCCATCCCACATGTGGTCGCCAGAGGTACGGCCTTCTACGAGCGTCGCGAGGTGAAGGACGCACTGGCCTATCTCAGATTGATTCTCAATCCCAATGACGAGATCGCCCTGAGACGAATCATCAACGTTCCCACCAGAGGGATCGGCAAGACGACGCTTGATCGTCTCGATGCGCATGCACGAGCCAACGGGATTCGATTCAGCGAAGCGCTTCGTCAGCCCCATTCGGTATCCACATTGACGGATCGCGCACGCAAGGCTTTGGGACGCTTCACCGAAATGATCAATGGATGGCTGGAATCGATGGAGGGTTCGCTGCTTGGTCTCGACCTGGCGGATCTGGTCTCGATGGTGCTGCGAGATTCGGGATTGGAGTCATCCCTCGTCGACTCTGAGGATGGTGAGGACCGAATCGAGAATCTGGCCGAACTGGTCAGTGCGGCAGCGGATCTCCAGATCGAGCCGGATGAGGATGGCTCGCTCCCCGATGTGAGGAGGCAGCTGGCGCATTGGCTCGAGTCCATCGCGCTGGTGAGTGATGCCGATGCCGTTGATCCGGAGAATGGTTCCGTGACACTGATGTCGCTGCATGCGGCCAAGGGATTGGAGTTCGATGTCGTCGCCATCGCCGGTCTCGAGCAGGGTGTGCTGCCCCACATGCGTTCGATCAGCGATCCGGATGCCATCGAGGAGGAACGCCGACTGTGCTACGTGGGGATGACACGTGCGAGGCATGACCTGTTGATGACGCGAGCCATGATGCGAACCCAGCGTGGCATACGGGATCGAACGATGGGAAGCGTCTTCATCGACCAGATCCCGGTGGAGCACATCTCATGCGGGCAGACCGAGTCCTCATGGGGCTCGACGATGACACCACCGCCAGAGGACTTCGACTACGCCGCGGCTGCAAGGGAATTCAAGCTTGGTGACCAGGTGGAGCATCCCCGTTTCGGGCTTGGCCGCATCAATCGTCTGATGTCCAGGCCTCGAGGGCTCACGGCCACGATCGATTTCGACGAATATGGGCCAAGAACGCTTCTGGTCGCCCATGCGGGACTGGTGCCCGTCGGGAACGATCTCGAGGATACGGTCTGTTGACCGGCCGATTCTGGATGGAACCATGACAAGCCCCGTGCCTTCACAACCGATCCTCGATCATTGCCTCGATGCGGGATTCGCGGCATCGGGGATCGTGGTGGCCGGATCCAGCAGGCATGAACCCAGTCTCAATGCCTGGCTTGAATCCGGGCAGCATGGGGAAATGGGTTGGCTCGAGCGGAATGTGGATGTCCGACTCGATCCGCGACAGCTCGTGCCCGATGCTCGCAGCGTGATCGTCGTGGCCGATCGGTACGACGGCTCGCCCGATGTGCCGCTGCCTCCTCGATCCGGTCGCATCGCCAGATACGCCAGAGGTCGCGACTACCACACGCACATGAAGAAGCGGCTTCATCAGGTATCCGATCGACTTCAGTCCATGTACCCGGGCGAGACGTTCAGGGCCTGTGTGGATACGGCTCCGATTCTCGAGCGGGAAGTCGCGGCCGGGGCCGGTCTCGGCGGCATCGGCAAGCACACGCTGCTGATCGAACCCTCGGTCGGTTCATGGCTGCTGCTGGGGGAAATCGTCACGACGCTCGCCATCGAGCCCACCGGCTCGGGGGAGCAGATCGATCCTTGCGGCAGCTGCACGAGATGCATCGATGCCTGCCCGACCGATGCGATCACTCCCTGGTCCGTCGATGCCACTCGCTGTGTCAGCTATCTGACCATCGAGCATCGTTCGGCCATCGATCCCTCCTTCCATTCGGGAATGGGGGAGTGGATCTTCGGTTGCGACATCTGCCAGGAGGTGTGTCCGCACAATCAGCCGACGAACCTGACCGCTTCCACGCCGACACACGAGGCCTATGCGGCTCGTACATCGGGAAGAGACGAGTCGGGCGCGTCATTCGATGTTGGAGCCGTGCTCGACTGGACGGAGGAGGATCGCCGAGAGGCCTTCACGACCTCGTCGATGAAACGAGCCAAGCTGGACATGATCAGACGCAACGCGGTCATCGTGGCGGGCAACTATCTGCAGGCCGCTGAAGATGAGGATCTGAGGAATCGATTGATCGAGATAGCGGGTGATGAAACCGAACCGGCACTCGTCAGGGACGCCGCGATCGAGATCACCTGCCGTTCCTGACTTTCGCTTCGGTATTGGGGCCGATGCCTGTCGGTGTGCTTCGTTGAAGAGGTTGAAGACCCGGACAGAAAAATGGCTCGCCATTGAGACGAGCCATTTGAGGAATACTCTTCTATTGGCCGGCTATTGCATCATGCCTTGCATGGCGGTCATCAAGGCTTCATCGAACTCTTTTTGGGTGCTGGCTTGTTGAAGCGGCGTTACTACCGCCTTGATCATGGGCAGCATGGCCTGTGCCTGCTTGAGGGATGCGTTCATCTGTGCCATGTTCTGGCCAGCAAGGGCACCCTTGGCCTGCATCATCACCATCGGCATCTGATCGGCCATGTCGACTGGCACCCAGCGGTCATCAACCTTCTTCATCTGAGTGATTTCATCCGGGGTATCGGGCATGCTGACTGTGATGGTGGCCTCATCGCCTGAGACGTTGTTCACGACGGAGGTCATGCCCTCGGCTCCAGCGATGAGTGCACGAAGCGGCTCGATCGGCATGTCGTCTGCGCCGGGAACCGGAACGGATGACATCGAAATCGCCTTGCTGAGCCTCACGATCTCGGACCCGTACTTGGAGATGATCTTTCCAAGATCGCATCGCTTCAAGCCCTCGGCGGTACCCAGGTCGCTATCGACAAATGTCTGGAGGACGGTCACGAGAAGATCGTAGTTCTCGCTTATCTCCGCGGACTGAGCGCCTGCGGCTTGCTGCATCATCATCTGGCCCATTTGGCTGTTCATGATGAACGTCTTCTTCTTGGCGAGGATATCCACGACCGTACGGGCCGTCCTCATCAACTCGTCGTAGGCGTTCGCGTCGATCTTGCTACCAAAGTCATGAACCAGACCGTTGATCTGATCACGCCAACTTGATGGAAGACCATTCCATACGAGAACCGGTTCATCATTCAGGAATGCCATTCGAATGGCATTCGGCATCGCGTTCGGCTTCGAGTAGTCGACTTCACCGTCGTCAGATGTCGAGTTGCTGGATGTGGATGGATTGGCGGATCGAGCCGCGACTGGCTTGGTCGAATCGAGATCATCGCCATTGAGAAAAGCCTTGGCTGACTCGAGATGGGTTCGTGTGTCCTCGATGAGATCCGACTTGGCACCGGACTGCAGGGATCCATCGATGAATCCGATGGTCTTCTTCGCGATCGCATCTCGTCGTTTGGTCGCTTGCTGGGCCTGAAGCTTCCAGGCATCTCGATTGCCCAGATCATCGTTCATCGAAAGCATGGTGAGGATGCGTATCCATTCGTCCATGCCCCGGACCTGCATCAATCCGAGATCCGCCTGTTCGAGCTGTATCTGGGCAAGAAGCCCTGATGAGGCCTGCTTGGCCAATCGTCCCTCGGACTTGCGTCCACCCTTGCGAGCGTTGGAGGCTGCTGATTGGAGAGTTGATTCAGCCTTCTGGTAGGCCTGCTGCAATTCGTTGGAGATTCGATCCGACATCGCCTTGCTGAGCTGGGTGATCTTCGCATCCATCTCCTGGAGCGCGACTCGCCCCTTGGCGCCCGATTCGGACATCTGCCTCGAGATCGTCTGCAGATCATCCTGTGCCGCATCGATCTCGGCCAGCATCTCCTCGAGATCGTTGCGGGAACGATCCATCATCTCCTTGGCGGGTTGCTGGACCAGTTCAAGGGAGAGTTCCTGACGCATCATCTCGGCTTCGATTCGATCCGCCTGTCTCTCGAGATCAATGGCCTGTTCCATGATGGGGAACCGATTGACCGGATCGGCCATGGCCGCTTCATCACGGAGTCTGTTGGCCTGCCTCTGGAGTCGCATGACATCTTCGTTCGATTTCTGAAGCGTCTCGACACTGTTGACGACAGGTGCCTCGATCTGACTGGCCTGATTGCGGAGTTGTTCGGCTTGTGAACGAATCTGTTCCCGGCGTTCATTCAGCTGAGGCGTGTTGATGGGGCCGGACACCTTCTCGCGTGCAGCGGAAAACGCAGCGAGACGTTCAGAAGCGAAGCCCATGGCGCGAAGACGAACGAGATCGTGCCGAAGAGCGATCTCGATCTTCTCGATATCGTTCATGTCCAATGTGGCCAGATGCATCTGGACCGATGCCAGAAGTCGATCACGTGTGGCCATCTGCTTGTCCGAGCCATTCTTGATGGCTTTCAGATCACGCTCGACCTTGCCGAGCGACGCACTGTCCGAGCCGGCGAGAAAGGCATCGTCAGCAGCCTTCTTGATGGCGTTGGCGACATTCAGGCGTGTTTTCGCATCGGCATCCTCGCAGCCCGAGGCTGCCAGGAACAGGCACGCGATCAGGCACAGGGCGACCATTCGAATGAAGTGGAATTTCATGGAATCTCCTCACGGGTAACGAGTCGAGGAGTGTATCCGATGGCAGCCGAAGGCATCCTGCCGATCCGGCCGCTATCTGGTTTCCCCCGGGGTTTCCTCGGGCAAGAGGGGGGCATCCTGCGGTTCCGAGGGAGACCATGGGGTGTATTCCACGGGCCAGTCCTTGTGATGATGGCTCATCATGGCGTCGATCCAATCCTGATAGGCCTTTCTCAGGGTGCGGGCTGCCGGTGTGAAAATCGGCTTCCAGCCACTGACCTCAGGATGGGGCATGGTGGCATTCTGACGAGGCAGGGCGTACTGGTAGAGAAGGGACTGGTCCGGCTCGGACCAGTCGAGCATTCGATTGCCATCGATTTCCAGCCTGTTGAGCGTCAGCAGATTGCTGGCCCGAACCTGATCATCGACTCTGGAGGCTCGATGCAGCCGGAATCTTCCAGCTCGTTCGGGCGTTCCTCCGTGGCAGGCCCTGGACCCACATCGGTTCAGGAGCCAGTTGTCGTGGATTCGTTTGCGGAAGGTCGCCATGGTGGCTGGTTCCGACAGGACTTCCACCTGTGGGTACAGGTTCCTGGCCCGGACCTTGAACATGATCTCGAGGATCTTCTCGGGAGGCGCGTCGAACATGGCCTGTCTGGATTTCTCGTCGGCGGGAATCAGTGCGCTGGCTCCATACTGTTCGATGAGCTGCTCGATGGCCTGATCCGCGATGCGCATCTTCGGAGGGTTCTTCAGATCGATCTCGTAGACACGCATCAGATTCACATCCGCCTCGGAGACCAGTGGCGGCATGGGGGATGAATCGCTCTCCTGATCCTTTTTCGATGTGGTGCGATCCTCGATGTTCTGCCTGATGGCCAGGCTGGCATCGACCTTTCGAAGTTCCCTGATGGCCAATGGCGACTGGTGTGTCTCGATGAGTCGATTCAATTCCTTCCTGGCTTCCAGGAGCTTGTCCTGTCTGATCAGCCATTTGCAGAAATCTAGATGTTCCTTGGGATCATCCGTGTTGAGTCTGCTGCGTATCCACGCCAGTTCCTCCTCGAAGGTCGGGAGGATCTTGACCAGTCGTACCTGGGACCGCTTGTAGCGATGAAGGGTCTTGAAGATTCGGAGATGGACCTCATCGAACGAGTCCAGTTCGAGCATTCCCTCTTTTCTGGAGCCATCGGTGAGCAGGACGGCGGCATGGACCGGTTCATCCACATCGTTGAGCCGTGCGATCGTGATGATGAGCGACTTGTCGAAGCTCTGTTCGGTGCCGTCGAGCTTCCGGAGCCTGATGATGCTGTCGTTCTCCTCGAGCACTTCGCCCGGAAAGGAGCGAAGCCGCGATGAGTAGACGATCACTCTTGGAAGTGGTTCCGTCGAGACGGGATCGGTGACAGTGGCATTGGAGGCGTTGGTGTTGGATGCCGACTGATTCGCATTACCTCTGGAGGCGTTGTCGTTCGATTGAACGGGGGCCTCCTGGCCGTAAACGCCTTCGCCCACCAGCATCGTGATGATCAGAAGCAAGGCCGTGAGACATCTCACTTCTGCTTGCCACGGGATTCATGGATGATCGTGCTCAGAATACCCGTCTGCCTGAGCAGATCCGCGATGCGGCCACTGTCGGGCATGTTGGAGGTGTCCACCTCGGCGGCAAGCCTGTCTCGTTCCTGCTCGAGTCGGAGGAAGTCCAGCGCCGTGGAACAGATCGTGTTCGTGGGCATCTTCTCAAGGGCGTTGATGCCTTCCCGATAGACCAGTCTGGCAGCCAGCGACTTGGCCGCCATCCACTGGAGATAGGCCTGGGGGAGGTTGTCATGAAGACGATCCTCGCCCAACTCAAGAAGTGATTGCGGGAGATGCTCGTGGATGACCTGTCGCATCAACTGCAGGTTTTCACCGGTGAGTTCGTTGATGACGGGCTCGATGGCATCGGCCGTTCGTATGACCGCGCGGCTTAGGCGAATGCTCATCTCCGGCAGGATGACGTCGTCGTTCTGCTGCAGCAGGCGAACCAGCAACTGGGCTTCCCGGCGGGCGAACAGCTGGAGCTTGGTGATGACCTCCTCCACGAAGGTCTGCTTGATGCCGAGGAATTCGTCGGTTGTCAGCAGCATGCTGGAGATGATCTCGTAGCTCGAGCAGATGACGCCACACTTGTTGGCCGAGGAATCCTTGAAGATCAGGGTCCCCAGCGCCGAAAGCTCCTCGCGGGCGTCGGGAGTGAGGAACAGATTGGCACCCTCGACGATGATCTGACTCGATGGTGTGCCGTCCTGCGTGAGGAACTGTCGCCAGTTTCGTTCATGGATGGTCGCCGGTCGGCCACCGCAGGGAACAAAGGCGTCGGCGACGACCCTGTTGTGCAGGGAGTTCCTGAGTCGGACACCATCCGTCTCATCAAGGCTGGTGATCCGGCCTGAGCTCGTGAGTCTCGAACGATCGAATTCCGCAATGGGCAGTCCCATTTCGACCAGTCGGATCAGTTCGGCATGTTCGAGCCCGTTCGGGCATTCACCTGAACCGCTGCCATCGGCGATACCGACGAACTTGACGTTCTTGCCGAAATCCCGAACGAGAATCTTGATCAGGTTGCCGCCGACATCGCCGTCGGGTCCACCGGTGATCTTGACCGAGAAGCTCTGCTCCTTGGGATCTATGCCGATGGCCTTCAGACCGACCTCGAGGAAGACGGCCACGCCTTCCGATGTGACGCCGTATTCCTTGTGATTGATGCCTGCACCGGGCTTGGAGCTCATCAAGGCGGTCGGTACGGGGTATTTGCGTTTCTGGGCGCGATCGACGATCCAGTCGATCAGTTCCGGAGTGATGTTCTCATCGGGACCCAGATAGAGAAGTTCCTTCTCTCCCAGGCGATCGATGACCTTCTCGCTCGTTTCCTTGCAGGGTGTTATCAGATCCAGCAGGGAATCCACGAAGCCCTTCACCGCGCGATCGACGCGTGCGCCGGGTTCGACGAGCACCGCCGCCTTGGAGCCACCTTCGGGAATGTCCTTGTTCTTCAGCTGCTGTGCATGCGCCAGTCCATAGGCCTCGTCGTACAGGCGTTCCTTCTCACGGGCATGCTGCGCCTGGCTGCGTGGCGTGACGGCTCGGATACCGCCTCGGGCGATGTCCCGGAATCTGACATGGAATCCGCTTGAGGCACGGCCGTAGACGAAGAAGACACCGAATGGGATCTCCGGACGGTCTTCGCAGGCGAGGAAGGTCGGATCCAGACGCATGGACAGGGCATAGCGGTCCACGACGTAGATGTTCGTCTTGAGGACCTTGCTGGTGGCCGTGAGCATGGCATTCAGGATCGTTCTGGCATCCTCGAGATCGACTTCATCCTCGAAGCGTTCGCGTATGGCCATCGCCCGGCTCTCGAAGACGGAATCATCGAGCGGATGATTCGGATTGAATCGATCGAGGAACAGATCGCAGACCGTCATCGAGAGCCCGATGTTGTCCTCCGCCAGTCTTCGGATTCGTTCCGCGGTGAAGGCGTAGCGATTCATCTTGAGGAGCTTCTGATGCACAAGGTCGCAGAACGCCTCATGGAGCTCGGCATGCGTCAGATCGATGTCCTCATGTCGACCACTGAGTTCGATGCAGCGGTGATTCACCCACTTGATTCGAAGCAGATCGTGCTTGACCTGGCCCCATAGCTTGCTGTTTTTGTCGATCGGACCGTCTGGTCCCTGCACCACGAATCCAAGCAGGCTGATCATGCCGTTGGGTCCGTCGTTGATGCTGTCGAGATAGGCCCTGTGGATGTTGATGCCCGAACGGCTCAGTCTTGCCGCCACGCGTTCAAGCATGGTTCGGCGAGTGCTGTTGCCTACCGCCATGGAGATGCGGCTCTGGTTCGGATCGAGCTCCTCGGCCTCCAGCTCGATGGCGGTTCCATCTGTGCCGGTGATCTGGCCGTACATCGACCAGTGCTTCGACAATCTCATCGGTGTCAGTGTGAGCACGTAGTCGGCGGTGCACTTGCGAAGGAAGTCGGTGATGTCCTCTTCGGTCCAGTTGAGCTTCTTCTGGGTGACGGCGTATTCGAGCAGCTCGAGTCGCTTGGCCTGTTGATCGGGATCATCGAGATTGCAGGGGGGGTTCTCTCCGAACTCGAAGGTGTCCAGTACGAGGCTGCCGTCGACGGCCGTGTGGATCTTCGCGGCACGCAGTGGCTGGTCGAGGGGAAGTTCCGCAACGAGTTCGGCCAGCACACCCGGGTAGTCCAGCGGTCGCATCGAGGTCCATTGGGATCCGTCTTCGCTGCGTAGCGTCATCTCGATGGGTCGGCCCGAGGCTCTGGCGGCGATGATGGCTCTGAGGTGTACCAGTCGGGTCTCCTCGTCGGTGTCCTGGAAGTAGACCACCGGCATGTGTTCCATGAACCAGGGAACCACCTGCTCGGACTGGGCCCGGAGACTGTCGGTCACCAGATCGACGACCAGTTCGGGTTTCTGGGTCTGCTCCGGGGTGGGGGACGCGGAATTGGTCTTGCCATCAGCCATTTCGGAAGTGTATCCGCCCCCACGAAGCCAGTGCAATCAGATTAATGACCAGACCGGACAAAGTTCACAGAAAGCAGTTGCCGACGAGCCGAGCGGAGCCTGATAGTCTCCCCGGATGCCAACTTCAATGTCCATAGGCATGTTCGACGGTCTCCATCTGGGTCACAGGGCGATTATCGACCAGGCACGTGCCCTGGCCGGCCCTGGCGGCAGGGTGGTCATCGTCACGTTCGAGCCCGCTCCGGCGGCGATTCTCAATCCTTCGCAGATCATGCCCCGTCTGATGACGGCGGATCAACGCACACAGGCACTTCTGCAGGCGGGGGTCGACGAGGTCGTGACCCTGGAATCCACGAAGGCGCTTCTGCAGATGTCGCCAGTCGAATTCATCGAGGAAATGATCGATCGCATTCAACCGGATCATGTCATAGAGGGTGGCGACTTTCGATTCGGTGTCGCTCGATCCGGTGATCTCGACCTGTTGCGTTCCGAAGGAGAACGATTGGGCTTTCGCGTTCATGAGACCCGGGAGATCGAGGCGACACTGCCTGATGGTTCCAGTATCCAGGCCCGAAGTTCCATCGTGAGGAAGATGCTTGTGGAGGGTCGGGTGGAAGAGGCGGCCTGCCTTCTTGCCCGTCCATGGCGGGTCGAGGCGCAAGTGATCAAGGGACATCAGCGGGGACGGGAGATCGGCTGCCCGACCGCCAACCTGGATCTCGGGGAACTCGTCTATCCCGCCGATGGTGTCTATGCGGGAACCGCCTTGCTGGAATCAGGCGACCGTTACATGGCGGCCATCAGCATCGGGACGAATCCCACCTTCAATGACAGGGCGCCATCCTTCGAGGTCCATCTGCTTGACTACAAGGGACGAATTGGTGAATACGGCTGGACTTTGAAGGTCGATCTGCAGCATCGGCTGCGTGATCAGGTCGTCTACGAATCGATCGATGAACTCGTCGAGGCGATCGATGGCGACCTTGACCGCATCCGTTCGCTCCTGAGCGTGTAGAGTCTTCATCAAGATGTTCACCTACGAATCAAATTGTGACCTGCAAACGATTGCCGAGCGAATCGCCTCATCGAAGCGGATCGTCGTCACCACCCATGCCAAACCCGATGGCGATGCCATCGGTTCCGTCCTGGCCTTCAAGCGAGCCCTTGAGCCGAAGATCCAGGTCGACATACTGCTGATGGGCCCGGTCACGGCGTCCATGCGAGCCGTCGCCGGCGAGACGTCATGGATCAACGCCGAAGAGCAGATGCCCGCTTCCGGCGAGGATCTCGTCGTCATGGTCGATACCGGTGCCTTCAGTCAGGTGTCCATGATCGAACAATGGCTGCGTGATCGTCATGATCATGTGGTGGTCATCGATCACCATGCCTCCGGAGACGACACGGGTTCCCTTCGCTACGTCGATGCCAAGGCCGCCTCGGCGACCATGCTGGTTCTCGAAGTGCTCGATGCGATGAACGTCCCGATCAAGGGCGGTCGAGCCAGTGTGGCCGAAGCACTCTTCTGCGGTCTGGCGACCGATACCGGGTGGTTTCGTCACAGCAACGCGGATGCCCGGGCCTTTTCCGTCGCCTCCAGACTCCTTGAACTCGACATCGATCGGGACGGGCTCTTCCGATCCATCGAGGAAACGGCCAAGCCCAGTCGAATCGCCCTTCAGGCCATCGCGCTGAGTTCACTCGAATATGTCCTTGAAGGTCGTGGTTCGATCATGCAACTGGGTCCGGATGATTTCAAGCAGGCTTCAGCCAATTCAGGCGAACTCGCCGGTACGGTCAACATCCCGATGGTGATGGGGCAGCTTGAATTCTCGATTCTGCTCTACAGCGAGACGGGGCAGGAGACGAAGGCCAGCTTCCGATCCAAGCCTCCACGTCGAAAAAACGGTCCATTCGTCAATGTCAGTGAAGTGGCCGGTCAGCTCGGTGGTGGTGGACACGTCCATGCTTCGGGTGCCAGGATCGCCGGTGGCATCGAGGAGGCTCGAGCGAAGATTCAATCCGTTCTCGATGATCTGGAGATGGGTGAATGACACGATCGTCTCCGGGCAGAGGGTGGATCATTCTCGGGATCATCCTTGTTCTGGTGTCGATCGGCTTTGTCGCGATCGGTGTGGCCTGGTCCTTTTCAAGATTCGATCTCAGACAGGTGGCCATGCCCGGTTCGCATGAGTTCCAGATGGAGGAATCCGGAACCATCTACATCGCCTACGAACCCGTCTCCAGCTTTGAGGGCGAGTTTGTGGCTTCTCCGGAGACAGCGACGATGACCCTCCGGTTGAGATCCGTTCCCGATGGTGAGGAGATGGTGATCGAGCGGAATTCGATGGTGGAAGCACGCTATTCGATGGGTACTCGACGCGGCTTCTACATCGGCTCTGCGTCACTGACCCCGGGCATGTGGCAGCTGATCGGGACCTCTGGAAAGGACACGACTGGTCGTGAGATCTTCGCATTCGGTCGAGCGTCGGTGGATTCGATCGTCATGCCGATCATCGTGGCGGGTATTTCAGGTGCGCTTGTAGGCCCTCTGGGGCTTGGATGTCTGGTCGTGGGCATCACGAAGCGGCTCAAAAACCGTTCTCAAGGCAATACAACCGCCTCGAACGGGTCTACCTGAGTAGAATCATCATGTCGCATCTCTTCGGAGCAGGCATGAATCAGACCACTCATCAAGACATATCCAGCCTGACAAGGCTCGTGCAGAGGCGTCAACGTCTGAGCAAGGCCTTGTCATGGTTCGTCATGGCCTGCTGCTGGATCGGGCTGCTGGCCGTGGTGCTCTCCCTGTTCGATCGAATCGGTGAGACGCCGTGGGTTCCATGGTCTCTCGTGATCCTGATCGGCGCCCTGTCCGCTGTGGGCATCGGTGTCTGGGGATTCTTCGGAGGTCAGCCGGGTGAACTCGATACCGCTCGGGAAATCGATGGTCGTCTGGGCCTGAAGGATCGTCTTTCAACGGCGATCGCCTGCCGAGGGAAGACTGATCCATTCTCGATCGCCGTCATGGAGGACGCCGTGCACGTCGCGGCCAAGTCGACGACGCGTGAATCCGTGCGACGTCGTTTTCCCCTCCAGGCGCCCGCGTTCTGGTGGTGTGCTCCACTTCTCCTGTTCATGGCATTCGTCATCACGATGTTCGGCCAATGGGATCTGGTCTCCCCTGAGCGTGAGACCACGGAAGTGAACCTCGTCGAAGTTCGCCAGGATGCTTCCGATTCCGTCGACGCCACGGTGGATGTGATCAGGCAGGATCCGATGTTGTCGGAGGCCATGACGGATGCCCTGGAGAAGATGGATTCCCAGACAGCCGCCGCCCTCGATGACCAGCAGGATGAACAGTCCATTCGTCGCGAGGCCCTGAAGCGGGTGACCCTTCTGAATCAGGAGCTCGAGCAGATCGTCGAGGGGCCCGAGGGGCGGGCCATGGATGCCGTCGAGAAGTCGCTGGGTGATCTCGAGGCACCGGACGATTCTTCCGTCAAGGAACTCGTCGAGGCGTTGTCGAAGTCGGAATTCGAAGAGGCGGCCGAGGCGTTCTCGACGATTCAGGAGAAGATCGAGTCGGGGGAGATGACCGACGAGGAACGTGAGCAGGTGGCGAACGATCTCCGGAAGCTGACTGAACAACTCGACGACATGGCCTCTGATACGCAGTCCATGGAGGATGTCCTCAAGCAGGCCGGTCTCGATCCGGATCTCGCGGATGATTCCCAGGCCATGAAGCAGGCCATCGAGCAGGCGGATCAGCTCAATGAATCCCAGAAGGAATCCCTTCAGGAGATGGCGGAGTCGAAGGAGCAGTCGAGCAAGATGCTCAAGGAACTGGCGGAAGCCTCCGATCAGGCATGCAAGCAATGCCAGTCCCCCGGAAAAAAGGATGGCCAGCCAAAGGAAGGCCAGTCCCAGTCGTCCAAGGGGTCCAAGAGCCCGCTGGATAAGGGGCAGAAGGCGCTCGACGAGATGGCCGGTCTCAAGAGGATGCTCGAGCAGGCCAGGTCCGCTCAGCAATCATGTCAGTCGCAATGTGAAAAGCTCGGTCAGGGACTCGCTTCCCAGCAGGCATTGAACAAGCCTGGTCAGGGACAGGGCGAGGGTCCCGCTGGCCGCTCTGCCGGTAGTCAGGAGACCGCGACCAGCATGGTTGCCAGAAACGATGCCGGACAGGCCGGTGATGGCCCCGTGGTGAGTCGTACCAAGGTCGATCAGCCACTCAATGTCGGCGAGTCGAAGATGACGCTCGGGCAGGCTCAGCAGATCTCCCGCGAGGGCTTCGATGAAGCCATGCAGGAGAATCTTCTACCCAGGCAGTACCACGACGCATTGAAGCACTACTTCGCCGATCCGGACGCAGTGGATGAAGCGATCAAATCGGATGCGGACGCAAACGGCTCGCAATCAACCCAGGAGCAGTCGGATGAACCCAGCGAAGTCGGCCCCACTCAGGAAGCCGGGAACAAGAAATAGTCTTCTTCTCGGGCTTCTGCTGCAGGCCTTGTTCATCCTCGGTTGCGATCAGGAGCAGCGGCCCATCGTCGTGTACGTCTCGGCGGACGAGTACGTCGCCAGACCGATTCTCGACGCGTTCACCAGTCGAACCGGGCTTCCGGTTCTCATGGTTGGTGATACCGAAGCGACGAAAACGACCGGTCTCGTCGAGAGAATACGAGCTGAAGTCAACAATCCCATCGCCGATGTGTTCTGGTCCTCCGAAGCCTTCATGACCATTCAGCTCGCCAATGAACGACTGCTCGTTTCCCATCAGTCGGACACGGGCCGCTCCTGGGACAGTCGCTGGAAGGATCCGGATGATCTCTGGTTTGGTTTCTCGCCTCGGCCCAGGGTTCTGGTGTTCGATCAGGAGAGGGTTTCCGAGGATTCGGTTCCCAACTCACTGCAGGAACTGATCGATCCCATCTGGCGGGATCGGATCGTCATGGCAGACCCTCGCTTCGGAACGACCGGTGGCCAGCTGGCGGCATTGCGAAGCTGGTATCTGCAGGCAGGTGATGAAGACGGCTACGAGGACTGGGTCTCCGGATTGGCGGCCAACAACGTCGTCGTACTTCCCGGTGGCAATGCGGCTGTCGTGGAGTATGTCCAGTCGGGGCGAGCCTTGATGGGGCTTACCGATGCGGATGATGTGCGTGCGGCGAATCGTCTGGGTGCCGGGTTGTCCATGAGGGCGGTGGGGCCGACCGATTCCATTGGAACCTTCATGATGCCCAATACGGTGGCGATCGTGGCCGGCAGCACACATCCCGATGCCGGCTTGCTGGTTGATTTCCTGCTTTCGGATGAAGTCGCCAGGACATTGGCCGAGTCGGTCTCCGGCAACATCCCCATCAAGCCCGAAATCGCAGCCGAGTATCCCGAGCTGATGGTCTCCGATCCCATGCAGACCGATCTCAACAAGGCTGCCAAGAACTACAACTCGGCAGTGAACGCCATGATCGAGGCCATCGATACGGGGGGGCAGAATGCTCCGTCGTAGTCTGGCCGCTGCCGCAGTCTTCATCGGTCTGGTGGTTGTCTGTCTGCCAGCGGTGAGCCTCGTGATTCGCTCGCTTGCTCCGGTTGATTCATCGACCTTCCAGGCGACCACCCTGAATGATCCGCTGCTCCTTTCGATACGGACACTCGCCTGGTCCATCGGCATCGCGTCGGGAGCGGTTCTGCTGGGCTGGTTGCCTGGTCGAATGCTCGGTGGGGCCATTCAGTCCGCTCGATCCGCGGATGGGCGATCGGGTCGTGGGCGTGTTCATCTTCTTCTCGTGTTCTTCCTGCTTCCGCTTCTTGTCCCTTCCTATGCATTGTTCTACGCATGGTGGCAGACCTGGCCTTCGGGTAGCTGGTTCTTCGGCTGGCTCGAATCGATGGATGCCATCGGTCTGGGTAGACAGGTGACGCTCGGAATCGCGCTGGTTTCCTGGTCATGGCCTCTGGTCGCTCTGTGTGTTGCGCCGGCTGCGGCGACATGGCCTCGTGCTCGAACGGATCAGCTCAAGGCGGATGGTGCGAGCTGGTGGCAGTCGATGCGGGCAAGATGGCATCACGAGAAAGGTGGCCTTCTGCTGGGCTTCCTGCTCGTGGCGGTGTTGATCTTCGGAAACATCATCAGCTTCGATCTGGCGGGGGTCTTCACGGTTGGAAACGAGTTGCGGGCATTGACAGCTGTCAACGCACCGGTCGCCACGATGGTATGGCTCGTTCTTCCAGCCGCGATCATGGCAAGCATCGGTGCTGTCGTGGCCTGGCGGGCACTGGGTAGACCAGTCGACGACGCCTCGCCAGGTGATGGGCGCATCGGCATCGGGACCATCGCCTTCGTGTTCATCTGCTGGATCATCACGACGCTGGTGCCGAATCTCCTCGTCTTCATGAATCTCGAAGAGGGGTTCCCTCGTCTCTGGCAGGCCCATGGTCCAGCACTCGTGCGTGATGCGTTTCGTTGTCTTCTGCTCGGGCTGATGGTGATGGTCGTCTACCTGGGCCTCACGGCATTGCTGCGAAGTCACGGAAGGACCATCCGCTCACTCGTGAGTATCTGGTCGATTCTCTGGATCATCTGCTTTCTCGTACCGGGATCGCTTGTGGCCATGGCCGTCCTGTCGGCAGTCGATCTCTGCCCCGGTGCCGGTTTCCGAACATGGCTGCTGGGAAGCGGTGCGGCTCTGCAGATCGCCTGGCTGGCGAAATACGGAGGACTCGCGGCGTTGGCGGCGAGATGGATCGTCGGCTCGGAGCCGGTTGCCTTGAGGGACGTCTCCAGACTGCACGATGACGGCTGGCTGGCCGATGGTCCAAGGACATGGTTGGTGGCGGTGGGCATCGGTCTTCTCAGCACGCTTCTGGCGATGGGGGAGATTCCCATCTCCATGAGACTCTCGCCGCCATCCATATCACCACCTGTGAGCGTGACACTTCTCAATGCCATGCACTATCAGAGACCCGGTACGGTCATCGCGGTGCTGGCGCTGCTGCTTCTTTCCGGATGGATCGTCGCGATTTCGCTGGCGATCATCGGGCGATGGCTTTCGAGATTCTCGATGCAGTCGATCCTCTGCCTCGTCATGTTGATGGTGCCTCTGCAGGCGATGCCCGGTTGCAGCGAGATGCCAACCGAGACAGATCGTCTGGAAGTGACCTCGGTCGTGGGGGGTCCCGGGCGATCCGCTGGTTCTTTCGACTATCCACGAGCGATGGCCGTCGATCAACGTTCGGGAGACTTCTTCACGGTCGAGAAATCCGGCCGTGTCCAGCGCCTCGATGCCACGGGTCGACCGCTCCACTCATGGCAGATGCCCCGTATAGAACGTGGGCGTCCGACGGGAATCAGTGTCGCCCCGGACGGGACCGTATGGGTGGCCGATACGCATGAACATCGAATCATGGTCTACAACGCCAACGGCTCCCTGCTTCGGAGTTTCGGCGAGTACGGGATGGACGAAGGTCAGTTCATCTATCCGACCGACATCGCATTCGATGCGGATGGCCGGGTGTACGTATCCGAGTATGGCGGGAACGATCGAATACAGGTGTTCATGCCCGATGGAAGCCGGGTCCGCCAGATCGGAGGTCCCGGTTCTGAACCTGGTCGGTTCGATCGTCCGCAATCGATGACGCTGTCCCCGGATGGGAAATCGCTCTTCGTGGCCGACACCAGAAACAGAAGAATCCAGCGTGTGGACCTCGAGTCGCTCAACGTGGAGGTCGTCCATCAGGGAGGCATCGGTCAGGTCATCCAGGTTCCATTCGGTATCTGCACGACGCCATCGGGTGATCTGCTCGTCAGTGATACCGGATCGCATCGAATCGTCCGACTCGCTGCCGACGGAGCCATCGTGAATCATGGAGGCGGATGGGGATGGCAGAATGGTCAGCTTCGCGATCCATGGGCCGTCGAGTACTTCGATGGGACGATACTGACTCTTGACAGTGGTAATAACAGGATCCTGAAGATCGACGATGATCAAGGCAATCGATGATGAATTCATCGACCTGATCATGGGTATGATCAGATGAACCTCGACCGATCCTCTCCTTGAATGAAGCCGACACGTGCCGATCTACTTTGAACAACCCGGTTGGCTTCTCCTGGCGATTCTGCTGGTGCCATGCTGGTGGTGGCTGGGTCGTAGTCGCGAGGCCTTCTCGCCACGTCGATGGTGGTTCATCGGCTTCACGAGGAGTCTGTTGATTCTCGTGCTGGCCGTCGCGATGGCCGAGCCGTTGCTCGAGGATCGTTCCGATGGGTTGACCGTCGCGGTCATCGTGGACAGAAGTCGCTCCATTCCGAGACGGCAGCTCGAACGCGCCGTCTCCTGGGTCGAGGAGGCGGCACAGGGACCAGGTCGGGAGTTCGACGACCGTCTGGCGGTGATCCAGTTCGGGCGAGATGCCGTGCCCACGGCCATGCCGGATCCGGCTTCCGTGATCAGTCTGGGCAACGGGCCTGCGGATGTCACGGAATCATCACCGGCTCGTGCCATCGAACTGGCCAAGGGGCTCCTGCCCAGGGATACCGCCAATCGAATCGTGCTCATCAGCGATGGCAACGAGACAATCGGCAATCTCCTCGAGACAGCGGAGCTGGCTCGTCAAAGCGGCATTCCAATCGATGTGCTTCCCATCGAATATTCCTACGAGGACGAGGTTCTCTTCGATCGTCTGATCGCGCCATCACGGGCGCGCATCGGTCAATCGATCGAACTGAGACTCGTTCTTCGAAGTCGAGGTCCCTCCACGGGGAGACTGGTTCTGGAAAGTGACGGCGTGCTCGTCGACATCAACGGTGATGAACCCGGGTACGCATTGCCGTTGACTCTCGCTGGTGGGGTTCACGTCGAACGCCTGACGGTCGATGCCAATGCCACCGGTCCACTCCAGTTCAGGGCCAGCTATGAACCGTCCGTACCCGGGACAGACAGGATCACCACCAACAACACCGCTTCGGCTGTGACGTTCGTATCCGGAGCCGGCTCCATACTGATCGTCGAAACCGGCGATGAATCCGGCAAGCCGCTTCAGCAGGTTCTGGGGGATGTCGGGATCCGGGCCGTCCGCACGGTGCCCGCTGGCCTGAACGGTGGCGTCGTTGGATTGCTCGGTTTCGATGCCATCGTCCTAGCAGGTGTTCCAAGATGGGCCTTCAACGATGCACAGGTGAAGGATCTGCATGCGTATGTCCAGGACACCGGAGGCGGCCTACTGATGGCCGGGGGACCGGAGGGTTTCGGAGCCGGAGGCTGGATCGGTTCGAATCTGGCACCTGCTATTCCTGTCCAGATGGATCCGCCCGCAGAACGTCAACTGGTCAAGGGCGCTTTGGCGTTGATCGTTCATTCATGCGAGATGCCTCAGGGCAACTACTGGGGGCAGCGAGTGGCGGAAGAGGCCATTGAAACGCTCAATGCCGCGGATGAGGTGGGCATCATAGAGAAGGGCGGCGGTGGTGCCATGTGGGTTCTGCCCATGCAGGTCGTTGGAGATCGGCAGGCGGCGCTGGCGGCTGCCCGCAAGCTGAGGTTCGGGGACATGCAGTTCTTCACGCCCTCGATGGAGACGGCGCTCGAGGGTCTGCTCGCGGTTGAAGCCGGACAGCGGCACGCGATCATCATCTCCGATGGCGATCCGCAGTCGCCACCGGTCTCCCTCATCGATCAATACATCGAGAACAACGTGACGTGCACGACCGTCATGGTCGGTGGACATGGAAACAATCCGATGCACGCGGCGCTGATGGAGCGAATCGCGACCATGACGGGAGGTTCCTTCTACAAGGTGGAGGATCCGAATGAACTTCCACAGATATTCATCAAGGAGGCACGGGTCGTCAGCCGCTCGCTCATCCAGGAAGGTCGATTCGCCACCGGCGTGCTCGAATCCTCGTCCGGGCCCATTCAGGGAACGATGGATGTTCCATCGGTCGATGGATACGTGCTGACGGCACCGAGGAAATCCCTGGCGCAGATCGGACTCGTCGTCGACAACGGGGAATTCCAGGATCCACTCTATGCATGGTGGAATTACGGACTCGGTCGTGTGGTCGCCTTCACGAGTGATCTGAACGGTCTGTGGACGGGCCCCTGGCGATCATGGTCCCGATTCTCCAGTTTCTGGGAGCAGGGGATTCGCTGGTTGATGCGATCGTCCTCGCAGGACGACTTCAGCTTGAACATCACCGATGAAGGTGGTGGCCAGTTCGTCGTCGAGATGGAAGCCGTTGATTCCGATGTGGCGTTCATGAATTTCGTGGAGACCAAGGCGAAGGTCATTCTGCCCGGTGGTGATTCCAGGACACTGGATCTTCAGCAAGTGGGACCGGGTCGGTATCGGGGTGATTTTCAGCAGAGCCAGGCTGGCACATCGGTCGTCAACGTGAACTTCGCAGGACGTGATTCGGATGGCGAGGTGATCGATGGCAACATACAGGCCGCGGTCAGTCGAGCCTATTCAGACGAATATCGCGATCTGGTCGACAATGCCGGATTGCTCGCTCGTGTGGCGGAACGAACAGGTGGTCGAATCCTCGATGTCGATGATCAGATGATGGGCGATCTGTTCGATCGAGAATCACTGGTCATGCCCTCGACCGCACGGGTCGCCTGGAACATGCTGGCGATACTCGCTGCGATGCTCCTCGTGCTGGACGTGGCGTTCAGAAGGCTGGCCGTTGATCCGGAACGGCTGCGTGAAGTCATTTCGAATGCCTCCGAACCCCGTCGGGAAGCCGGTGGGGCCTCGATCGCCGCCTGGAAGAGAAGTCGAAAGTCGGCCAGACGTCAGGCAGTCGATGTGAAGAAGAACGTCGGTTCGAAATCATCCGGCGTCCAGGCGGCTCCGGCTCCGATCACGCCAACGCAAGAGACGCCACCCGCCTCGCCTCCATCACGAGTGGTCGATGAGGAATCGGGGGATGACATGGCCAGTCGCCTCAGAGCCGCCAAGAATCGTGCAAGGAAGAGACGTTTCGGAGATCTGGACGATGGAGAAGATGCATGACTTCCCCAGTTCTCGAATGGGATCCGACCGATCTGGACAGTGTCCGAAACGCCTGTGATAAGGCTCGTCGGGGATTCGCGGCCATCCGATCGGAGATCGGCCGGATCATCGTCGGTCAGCAGAGGGTCGTTGATGAAACGCTTGTGGCCATATTCGCGGGAGGACATGTCCTGCTCGAGGGTGTGCCCGGTCTGGGCAAGACGCTTCTGGTGAAGACCATTGCGGAGACGCTCGATCTGGAGTTCGCGAGAATCCAGTTCACCCCCGACGTGATGCCGGCCGATGTGACCGGCACGACCATCGTCGTCGAGAATCCGGCGACGTCATCGAGGGACATCGTCTTCCGTCCGGGCCCGATCTTCAATCAGCTCATTCTCGCCGACGAGATCAACAGGGCGACCCCCAAGAGTCAGTCGGCGCTGCTTGAAGCGATGCAGGAGCGGACGGTCACCACCGATGGGCGGACCAGATCGCTTCCGGAACCGTTCTTCGTGCTGGCTACGCAGAATCCAGTGGAGCAGGAGGGCACGTACTCCCTTCCGGAGGCGCAGCTCGATCGTTTTCTCTTCAAGGTCGAATTGCCGAACGTGGGTCGGGAGGATCTCAACGAGATACTCTCCAGGACGACCGGTCAGCACGAGTCGCACGCGGAGCAGAGACTGGATGCACGGTTTCTGATCTCCGCCCGAAGACTCATGAGGGATGCCGTGATTGCGCCCCATGTTCAGGACTACGCCATTCGACTGGTTCTGGCGACACATCCCGACAGCGAGTTCTTTCCCGAGTCCATTCGTCGATACGTCGAACTCGGTGTCAGTCCAAGAGGCGCTCAGGCGTTGATCTCGGCCGCCAAGGTCCTGGCGGTTGCCGATGGACGATTCGCCGCCTCCACGGAGGACATACGTCGGGTCGCGCCAGCGGCACTTCGTCATCGAATCTCCCTGACCTTCGAGGCCGGCACGGACAACCGTCGAGGAACGGATGTCATCGACATGCTTCTGGAGGAGGTTCCCATCGAGATCCCCAGCGGAGGCGAAGTCGCATGAGCGTCTACGGGGAGGGTGAATCACCACGATCGGTCGAGGATCTTCTCGGTAGCGCACTCATGTCCAGGTTGAATCGACTGGATGTGCTGTCCCGCAAGGTGTTCAGTGGCAAGATACATGGAGAGCGTCGCAGTCGGCGACGCGGGCAGAGTGTGGACTTCGCGGACTACCGACCGTATGCGGCCGGTGACGATCTTCGATTTGTCGACTGGAACATCTACGCTCGACTCGAGACGCTCTTCCTGAAGCTCTTCATGGAGGAGGAGGATCTCTCCCTGGCAATCGCGGTGGATACGAGTCCATCCATGGATTGGGGTGGTCCGAACAAGCTGGGTTTCTGCAAGCGTCTGGCGATGTCGCTTGGATACATCGGTCTGGTGAACCAGCACAGGGTCAGCCTGTTCGGATTCGATGGCGATGGTGTCAGCCAGTTGAATTCCATCCGAGGACGCAGTCGAACGCGCGAGATGGCCAACTGGTTGATCGATCTGTCACCGGGCAGCTCGCCGGGGCTCGAGACGGGCATGAAGTCGATCGCCCAGGGTCGACGAGGTCGTGGTGTACTGGTCGTTCTTTCCGACTTTCTCGAGCCAGATGGCTACGACGCAGGCCTTCGATATCTCGCGGGCAGCGGTGACGACGTCTTCTGTCTGCAGGTCCTTGCACCAGAGGAACTCGATCCGGGATCGCAGGGGCTTTCCGGGGATGTCAGACTCCGGGATGTGGAAACAGGCCAGGACTGTGAAATCACGGTGACGCCGGCGCTCCTCAGGCGATATCGGGAAAATCTGGATGCCTATTGTTCCCAACTTCGAGACTGGTGCACCAGACGGGGGATCGGCAATCTCTCGATCGGCACCGATGTCGACATGGAAGTGCTTCTTGTCGAATACCTCCGAAGGCAGGGGCTGCTTCAATGAACCTGCTGACACCATGGTCGGGCTTCTTCCTGCTCATAGGCATCGTGCCTCCGCTGCTTCTGATGTACTTCCTCAAGCTTCGACGTCGAACGCTCCCCATCTCGAGCACGCTTCTGTGGTTCACGTCGACGGAGGATCTCCAGGCCAACTCGCCCTTCCAGCGGCTCCGCAGGAATCTTCTGCTTCTGCTTCAACTCGTCGTCCTTCTGCTGCTGGTGCTCGCCGTGATGCAACCTCGCATGGAGGGAAGAGGTGGTGCCGGTGGCAGGACCGTCCTGATGATCGATCGTTCCGGTTCGATGGCCGCGACCGATGGCGATCAAACCGGACGTTCGCGTCTTGAAGTCGCCAGGGAACGTGCTCGCGATGCCGTCGACAGGTTGCATCCGGGTGGTTTGTTCGCCAGCGGTGATGGTGAGACCATGATTCTCTCGTTCGACGAGGATGCCGAGATCCTCCAGCCATTCACGGACTCGAGGGTCCAGTTGCTGGAGGCCATCGACAGGATCGAGGGGTCCCATGGAAGAAGTCTCATCCAGGAGGCGCTTCAGCTGGCTCGCGTCTATTCGATCAACACGAATCCCGATGATCCCGAAGCGCCGCAGTTGACTCCGGCGGATCTCGAACTCTTCAGTGACGGGCGTCTGCAGGATCTTGACGATCAGGTCCTCAGGGGGGAATCCCTCACGTTCCATCGCATCGGCAGCGACGATCCCGACAACATGGCCGTCATGCAGCTGGCTGCCGAGCGGCCCTGGGATCGACCATCGATGATTGAAGTCTTCGTCTCCATTGGAAACTTCGGTATGCAATCCTCGAAGGTCGACGTTCAATTGTCGGTGGATGGCCAGGTCCGATCCATCCAGGAGCTGGACATGCCGACCTCCAGCTCGGATGGCCCCGGCAGACGAAGTCTGGTCTTCTCCCCATTCGAGCTGGCAAGAGGTGCCGTCATAGAGGTGGCCCTGATCAGGGAGGATGACCTTCCAGTCGACGACAGCGCCGTGCTCGTCGTTCCGCCTCAGCGGCCATTGTCGGTTGTGATCGTCAGCGATGGTCGGCAGCTTCTATCGAGGATCCTGAACGGTTTCGGGCTGGCATCACTGGATGTGTACACCCCGGCGCAATGGCGGGAACGTCCACCGGAACAGTCTTGGGATGTCGTCGTGTTCGACAACGTGTCGGCAGAGGGTATTCCCGGTGTGCCGACGCTTTCGATCGGCAAGGCTCCGAAGACTGATGTGCTCAGGCCCTACGGTCTGCAGCTGGAATCGCAGGTGTCGCTGGAGGCGGAGGCCCGGCATCCGATCATGCGGCACGTCGAGACGGGATCCCTGTATGTCCAGAAGACGCAGGCATTGCAACCTGATGAATCGGTCGAGGTTCTCCTGACGGGCACTCGGAATCCTCTGATCATGGCCTGGGAGCGGGGGCGTGTACCCCATGTGCACGTCGCCTTTGATCCCGTCGAGTCGAACTGGCCATACGAACCGGGATTCGTCGCCTTCCTCTACAACACGGTGGATTGGCTGGGACACAGCAATGCAGCCGTTGTGGAGGGGCAGTCGGATCTCGGGCAGATGCTTCGATTCATGGTTCCCGGTGATCAGGAGGAAGTGACACTGAGACGTCCGGATGGTTCCACGAAGTCTCTCGTGGTCGATTCCGAAGGTATGGCGGGCTGGGGGCCGCTGGCCTTGTCTGGGCTGCATGTGCTCGAGATCGATGGTCCGATCGAAGGATTCCAATACAGATCCGTACGATTTCCCGCGGAGTCCGAATCGATCATCGAACCAGTGGAATCCATCATGATCGGTCAGGAGGAGGTCCAGGCCACCCAAGGTGGCGTCAAGGGATATGTGCCCATGTGGCCATGGGCGATCGCAGCGGCGTTGATCATGCTGATGGTCGAGTGGTGGATCTGGAATGCCAGAGTGGGTGGTCAGCAGCCCAGGGCGATCATGGACCGTTCACGATCGAGTTGAGTCTCGATGCTACACTTCCCCGCAACCATCAACTCCATAACGTGAGGAAGCAAGACCAATGGCGACGCTTGAGGAACGAATTGCTCAATACGAAAACATGGCTGAAGCCGATCCCGACAACGAGATGGCGCATTTCAGTCTCGGCTCGGCGTATCTCAAGGCCGGTCGGGCCGCCGAAGCCGCCGTCAGTCTGGAGAGATGTCTCGAAATCAACGAGGACATGAGCAAGGCCTGGCAGCTCTGTGGTGAAGCGTTGATTGAAGCTGGATGGTCCGACAAGGCCGTGGTCACGCTTGAAAAGGGATACGTGGTGGCCGCTTCCAAGGGCGATCTGCTTCCACGTGATGCGATCGCCGAGCTGCTCAAGTCCATCGGCCGCCAGCCGCCCGAGCTGGAGGGGCAGGCTCAGGCCGATGCCGCTGCAATGTCCGGTTCCTTCATCTGCAAGCAGACTGGTCGAGCTGGCACGGAGCTTGATGGTCCACCTTTCCGTGGACCGGTGGGCGTCTGGATCTCGGAGAACATCTCCGTGCAGACATGGAGTGAGTGGGTCGATCATGGAACCAAGGTGATCAACGAGTTGCGGCTCGATCTTTCCAAGGACGAGGATTCCGCCACCTATGACCAGCACATGTGCGAGTTTCTGGGTGTTCCTGAGGAAATCGCAGCTGAAGCCTGAAGCCACGTATCATCTGACCCATGTCTGAACTTTCAGTCACGCTTGCCGGAGTCGAGTTGGGTAGCCCGCTGGTGGCGGCTGCCGGTGCCGCAGGCAGTGGCCCGGAGCTGCTCGAAGTCGTTCCGAGGGGAACGTTCGGCGCGATAACCACCAAGTCGATCACACCCGAATGCCGTGATGGCCATCCTCCCTGGCGGCTCATCGAGTTGCCGACTGGAATGCTCAACGCGGTGGGGCTGGCCAATCCCGGCCTGGATGCGTTCATGACGGAGGTGGTCCCCAGCCTCGATCCGAACGGCCCCGTGTTCATCGGTTCCATGGCGGGACATTCGATCGATGACTACGTCGCCGTCGCCAGCGCATTCGATTCGGTCGATAGCCTGCCGCTGGTCGAGGCCAACATGTCCTGTCCCAACACCGGAACCGGGCGGCAGTTCACGGATGATCCGATGGCGATGCGTGAAGCCGTCTCGGCAATCAAGTCCCAACTCAAGCAGACGCCGTTGTTGGTCAAGGTTCCGTTGGAGATGACGCCCGGCTATCCGATCGCCATGGCCGCCATCGAGGGTGGGGCGGACGCGCTGACGATGATCAACACCGTTCCAGCCATGTCGATCGATGTGGATACGCGTCGACCGAGACTTTCCAATGGTTCCGGTGGCCTGAGTGGTCCGGCGATCCATCAACTGGCCGTGAGGATGGTGGCTGGTGTACGGGCCTGCTTCGATGAAGGACAGTGTCCGTCCATTCTGGGGCTTGGCGGCGTCACCCGATGGAGCGACGCGGCGGAGCTCATTCTCGCCGGCGCCTCCGCGGTCGGTCTCGCGACGGCGCTCTTCGCCGATCCCAGGCTGGCTGTCAGGGTCGGGCGTGGACTGGAGCGTTGGGTTCGGCGACAGGGAGTGTCCGGCGTCTCGGAACTCATCGGTGCCGTTCACGACGAACCGACGATTCCCGGATGATCGACGACCAGATCACGAAAGGCGTCTCCACG
>MDTG01210851.1_pt1 | contig 38405 bp, 35 predicted proteins | sample 811421 | NCBI WGS metagenome assembly MDTG01 (sample SAMN05326645, study PRJNA326480) | marine metagenome | isolation source: seawater | place: Pacific Ocean: South East | collected 2011
GGCCATATCGCCCGGCTCGCCCGGTTGCGGCTAAACGCGCATGTACGGTTTGCCCAAATGATTGCGCAAACGCTGGCGCAAACTCTGCGGGGTGATCTTTTTCTGTACCAGAAACGCCGCCCACTCGGGCTCGGCAGCAGCCAGTTCATGGCGCCACAAGTCCGCCAGCAGTGCATCGAGAATCTCGCGGTCATCCTGCGTCAGTTCGTTATCAAAATCGCCGCCCGCCTCGAAGGCAGCATCTTGCAACGCGCGCTGACAGAAACCGTGAATGGTGAAGATCGCCGCTTCATCGAAACCGTGCACCGCCAGCAACAAGCGCCGGTGGCTGGCCGGGTCCGGGTATTGCGCATACAACTCGTTGAGCAACGCATCGTTGCCGGGGCCGCTGTTGTATACCTCAAGCAATTCGGCCAGACGTTTGCGGATGCGCTCGCGCAATTCGGCCGTGGCGGCGGTGGTGTAAGTCACCACCAGAATCTGCGAAACGGTCAGCTGCTTTTCCAGCAACAAGCGGGCGAACAGCGCAGTAAGAGTCCAGGTTTTGCCGGTGCCGGCACTGGCTTCAATGAGTGAGCGACCGCTGAAGGAGTCGTGCAATAAGTTCAGTGGCTGGCTGCTCATTCGTCATCCTCCGCGCCGAGTGCATCCATGGCCGGGCCGTATAATTCGTTGGCCAGCGCTTCAAATGTTTCATCCAGCGGATCACGCCCGCGAAAGGCCAACTCGTTCCACGGGTCTTCGCCTTCACCGGTCATGAAATCGTTGCCTTGCCACATGAGTCGCGCCTCGCTGCGCGCTGCATCAATCGGCTCCTTGCGGCCCGGATTGCGCATTTTATGAGCAAAGCCGTAACTGCATTTGGCGAACACCGGCAGCGGCTCGCAGATAGCCCGCCGGTAGGCACGCAACCACGGCTCCAGCAATTGCAGAGGATTGCTCAGCGGCCCCAGCTGCCAGTCCTTTTTCGGCGACAGCAGGCGGCTCTGGCGAGTGATACCAGGAGTGGCCGCGCTGTTGAGCATCAGGTGGCGCAACCACAGTGGCGCCAGCTCCCACGCGCCGAGATCACGCAGGCGGTAATCAAACAAGCCATCCGCTGTGACGCCATCGAGCCAGCCGTGAATGCGCACGCCAGCCAGCTGGATATCCACCAGCAGCGGCTGCGCGGGATCATGCGGGCGCTGCTCGAACAGCGTCGGCGCAAAGGCGCGGATCGGCCCGCGAATCTGCCCCCAGTACGCCTGCCCCAGTTCACCGACCGGCAACCAGCCAGAGGCTGCGGCAACACTGCGTTCCTGCTGCTCGCTCCAGCCCTGTTCGACAGCCTGCAGCGCCAGCTTGCGCAGCCCGTGCAAGGCCGTCCACTCCACGCTGAAGGGCTCGTCTCCGGCCAACGCCTCTTCACTTTGCGCCAGCCGCAAACCCAGCCGCTGCTCGAGCAGGAACCGCGCCGGATGCTTGAAGCAGCTGATCAACTGGCTCGGTTCGAGGGTTAGCCAGTCTTCGCTCGGTTCGCCCAGCGCCTCTGCAAATACCGGTGCCTGCGCCAACACAGGTTCGGCAAGGCGCTGGGCCGCGCGGAACCATGGCGCAGCAAAGCCGACATGGCGGGCGCTGCTGAAATTACCCGGAGCGAATGGCTGCAACGGATGATCAAGGCAAATGTATTCGCTGGCTGGCGCACCATCGCTGCACACGGCCGTGAGATCGACCACATCGAGCAATTCGCTGATCAGCACCGAAGGCGGCAACACCGCGTTGCTGCGCGGATCGCGGCCGACATAACTGAGGTACAGACCGCTGCGTGCCGAGAGCAGGGTTTCGAGCAGCAGATAACGGTCATCCAGCCGGCGGGCGCGATCACCACGGCGTGGCTTTTGACTGATCAGGTCGAAACCGGCGGCGGGGGTGCGCCGCGGCAGCGCGCCGTCATCAAGACCAAGCAGGCAGACCTGACGAAATGGCAGGCTGCGCATCGGCACCATCGTGCAAAAGGTCACGGCGCCAGTGAGAAAGCCCGACGCGCTGTTGCCCTGATCCAGCGCAGCGCTCAACTGCTGACGAATCAGAGCCATCTCGATGGGTCGCTCGATACCGGCCGCTTCTGCTTGCTCGTTCAGCGCCGCGCACGCCTTGGAAAGCAGCAACAAGGTGTCGCCCGCTTCGCGTTCATCAAACAGCTCATCAATCATTTTTTGCAGGGTTTCAGCCCAGGTCGCTAATGGCCTTGGACGCTGCATGTCTTCGGCAATACGCGCCAGCCGCTCGACAAAGCCCGCCAAGCGCCCGAGCAGTTGAGCACGCGCGCCTTCCAGTGCGTCCAACGGCCAGCTATCGCCCAGCAACGGCGCGGCCAGACCGGCCAATTGCGGCGGCGCGGCAAAGCCCAGCAACAGCCGGTCGAGCCCCTGACGCCAGGTAAACGCCGAGTCCGCCGGCAGGCCGAGCTCTGCGCGGTGTTGCGCATCGCGGCCCCAGCGGATTCCGGCATCACGCAGCCAGTCGCGCAGCAGCGGCAAGTCTTCCGCTTCAATCCCGGCGCGACGGGCGATGGCCGGCTGTTCGAGCCAGCTGAGAATGTCTTCGCCGGTAAAACGGCTGTCCGCCAGCCCCAAGAGACTGATAAACGCTTCAATCAGCGGAATTTCCGCGCGCATGCTGCGATCCGCGAGGCTGAACGGAATCCGCGGCACGCCTTCACGCGGCGCGAACACAGCTTCGATATAGGGTGCATAACGCTCGATATCCGGAGTCAGCACGACCACCTGATCCGGCGTCAGTTCGGCGTCGCTGGCAAAGCGCGCGAGCAATTGATCATGCAGAATTTCCACTTCGCGCAGCGGCGAGTGCGCAACGTGAATCTCCAGCGAACGGTCGCCGCTGTCGAGCACCAGACGTTCTTCAGGCGCACGGGTGTGCAGGCGCAAAATGTCGTTTTGCAGGGCGTGCAGCAGGCTGTTGTCGGCCAGGTCGCTGTCTTCCGAATAAATTCCGATCTCCTGACTGCCTTCACTCGACGCCAGCGACAGCAAGCTGTCGAAGAAATCGCGGCCCTGCTTGCCGAGGCTCGCCAACAGCGGATGGCCGACATCCAGATACCACTCATCCGGGCTCAGCTCGGGCTGACGCGCCAATTCGCGAATATCACGAATCTCGCCCCAGGCCTCACGGCACGGGTTGAGGGCAAAAATGACCACTTCGGTGTGCCGCGCCAAACCGTCGAGCACGCGCATGTGGTGCGGCGGCAAGCTGCTGATGCCAAACACCAGCAAGCGCTCGGGCAAGCCGGCAATCGGTTCATCGGCATACAGATGGCGCAGCAGATCATCCAGCAACCGCGCACGGTGCGGGTGGCCGTCTTTGGTCAACTCACGCCAGAGCAAGGCTTGCCAGCCTTCATCCGGGCCCAGATCGAGCAGCTCGCCGCGCTCCCACGCAGCCAGCCAGTCATCGCGATAAAGCAGGTATTGGTCGAAAACGTCGGATATTTTCGCCGAAAGCGATAAGCGTCTACGCTCGTCGCCGCCATCCAGATAATGCGCAAGACGCGGGGTTTGCGCCAAATGCCCGGGCTCGCACAGCCAGTCGTAAATCCGCCAGCTCAGGGTGGTCGGCGAGAATGCCGAGTTTTCCGGCAGATCGCCGAGCACGGTGCGTGACAGCGCCCAAATAAAACTCGCCGGCAGCTGCACGTCGAGCTGCATCGCAATGCCCTGCTTGCGCGCCAGCTGCAACGTCAGCCAGCGGCCCATGCCCTGACTGGGAACCACGACGTGCGCGGGCGCAAACGGGTCGCTTAAGGGTTGCGCGAGCAGCGTGGTGGCCAACTCGCCAAGCGTTTCCAGATCGGGGGCATGATAAAGACTGAGCATCGACGATTCGCATCCTTTGAATATCGCTAGGTTACCAGCCTCCCACACCCAAGCGACATTTGCTGTCGCAACAGATTACCTACGGAGTGTCGCCTCACTGCCAACTGCCGGGCCGCTTAACGCCATGTAATTGGCCAACAGCCAACTATGCTTGCTGTAACAGTGTTACGACAACTTCAAGGAATAGCCATGACGGAAGAACAGGGAAGCCCGGCGCTGGATATTGCTGCATTTCTGCACTTCATGCAGCGTCACAAAGGTTCGGACTTCTTTTTTAGTGTCGGCGCGCCACCGCACCTGAAAATCGAGGGCCACAGCCAGCCCGTGGGCCAGCGCAAGCTGCAGGCGGGCGATGTGCAGAAGCTGGCGTACCAGCTGATGAACCCCAAGCAGATCGCCGAATTCGAGCGCAATCTAGAACTGAACATTGCCGTCAGCCAGAAACAGGCCGGCCGCTTTCGGGTGAATGTTTACTATCAGCGCGGCGAAGTGGCGATGGTTATCCGCCTGATTCAAAGCCACATCACCCACCTTGAAGACCTTGGCCTGCCGCCTTCTGTTGCCGCGTTGGCGCTGGAGGATCGCGGCCTGATTCTGGTCACAGGCCCGGCTGGCTCCGGTAAATCGACCACGCTGGCCTCGATGCTCGACCATCGCAGCCGCAACAAGAGCGGGCATATTGTCTGCATTGAAGACCCGATCGAGTTTCTTCACACCCATCAGAAGTCGATTATCGATCAGCGCGAAGTCGGCCTCGACACGCACAGTTTTGAAGACGCCCTGCGCAATGTTCTGCGCGAAGCGCCCGACGTGATCATGCTCGGCGAGATCCGCGACGAGAGCACCATGCGCCAGGCTTTGCACTATGCTGAATCTGGGCACTTGTGTTTAGCCACGCTGCACGCGACCTCCAGCAGCCACGCGGTTGAGCGGCTGGTGCGGTTCTTTGATGACAGTGCGCGCTCGCAAGCACTGGCCGATGCCGCGAACAACCTGCTTGCTGTGGTCTGCCAGCGTTTGGTGCCGGGCCTGCAAAACAAGCGCGTGCTGGCGGCCGAGGTGATGATATCCACACCCTATATTCGCGACCTGATCCAGCGCGATGAACTGCACACCCTGCGGGCGGCCATTGGCGAGGCAATGGAGCAAGGCCTGCAAACCTTCGACCAGCATCTTCTCAAGTTGGTCGAGCAAGGTCTGATCAGCGAGCAAGAGGCTTTGCAGCACGCCGACTCGCGCACCGACCTGTCGCTGAAAATGAAATTCGGCGGCAACTATGAAGACAACTTCGACAGCAGCGGGGGATAAAAAACAGTAATCCCTGCCCGCGCCCACACGGATAGTCGGCGCCGCGATAAAACAACAACGTGGTCACCACGCGTTTGACGATTCAACACACGCCGGGTCCAGTCATAATTTACCGGCTTGGTTTGGGGTACGTATTTATGTTGACCCTACTCAACTTGCTTTCCGCCATCGCCCTGCTGGTGTGGGGCACGCACATTGTAAGAACCGGCATTCTGCGCGTATTCGGCTCGCAGTTGCGCAACGTCCTCAGTAACAACATGGGCCGCATACCCGTGGCTTTTGTGGCCGGTATTGGCGTGACGGCAATGGTCCAGAGCAGCAACGCGACGGCCTTGCTGGTCACCTCGTTTGTCAGCCAGGGCTTGATGAGCCTCGCTCCGGCGCTGGCGATCATGCTCGGCGCCGATGTGGGCACCGCAGTAATGGCGCGCGTGCTGACCTTCGATCTGAGCTGGTTGTCGCCGTTATTGATTTTTCTCGGCGTGATCTTCTTTCTCTCGCGCCGGCAGACCCGCGCCGGCCAGCTTGGCCGTGTCGGCATCGGCTTGGGCCTGATTCTGCTGGCGCTGGACTTGATTGTTCACGCGGCCGCGCCCATCACGCAGGCACATGGCATCAAGGTGCTGTTCTCATCGCTGACCGGCGACATTTTGCTCGACGCTCTGCTTGGCGCCCTGTTCGCCCTGATCACCTATTCCAGCCTGGCCGCCGTATTGCTGACGGCAACACTGGCCGGTGCCGGGCTGATCAGCCTGCCCGTGGCCATTGGCCTGGTGATTGGCGCCAATATCGGCAGCGGCTTGCTCGCGTTCCTCACCTCCAGCCTGCAAACCCCGGCCGGACGGCGAGTCGCGCTGGGCAGCCTGCTGTACAAGGTTATCGGGTTGTTGCTGGTGATTCCGATACTCAACCATGTAGCCAGTTGGCTCGACAGCCTCGATTTGAGCCCGCAGGGAGTGGTGATCAGTTTTCACCTGATATACAACACCCTGCGTTGCCTGATCATGCTGCCAACTGTGCGCTGGATGGCGAACCTGTGCAACTGGCTGATGCCCGACAAAATGGAGCAGGAAGGTATTGCCAGGCCACGCCACCTCGACCGCACCGCCCTGACCACACCAAGCCTGGCGCTGGCCAATGCGGTGCGCGAAACCCTGCGCATCGGCGATTTGGTCGAGACCATGCTTAATCATCTGCTGGAGGTGCTGCACAGCAACGGCGCGGGGCTGAGCAAAGAGTTGCGCCGGTTGGAAGATGATGTCGATACGCTCTACAGCGCGGTTAAGTTGTATCTGGCGCAAGTTCCGCGTGATGCGCTGGGGCCGAAAGACAGCCAGCGCTGGGCGGAGATTTTCGAGTTGGCGGTTAATCTTCAGCAGGCGGCAAGCATCATCGAGCGCATGCTCGGCAAGGTTCAGAACCAGAAGACCGCGCAGCGCCATGACTTCTCCGAAAGCGGATTGCAGGAGCTAAGCGACCTGCACGCCCAACTCACCCGCAACTTGCGTCTGGGCCTTTCAGTGTTTGTCTCGGGGGATCGCGAAAGTGCCCAGCAATTGCTCCGCGAGAAACGCCGTTTCCGCGCGCAGGAGCGGCGTCTGGCGCACTCGCACGTGGCGCGTCTGCATAAACAGGTGGTGCAGAGTATTGAAACCAGCTCGCTGCACCTGACCCTGATCAGCGACATGAAACGCCTCAACTCGCTGTTTTGCAGCAGCGCCTATGCGGTGCTGGAAGAACATGAAAGCGGCGCCTTACGCGTCGAAATCATGGGCGGCGAGTAGCTCAAAGAACCCTGGCAGCGCACTCGGCAGGCAATAAAAAGGGCCTCAAATATGAGGCCCTTTCTGGCTAGCCGCTGTGCATCAGGGCGTGGCCCCAATGCGTTGCATCAAGCGGAGGTTGCGCGAGGCAACTCGTTGCCCGACTGCGCAGGCTTGCGGCGGCGCTGCAACCAGATAACCAGCAGGAACAGCAGAATGCCCGGTATCCACATCAGCTCCTTCGGCCAGCCCTGAGTGGGCGCCCGCACCAGCATGATCTGCTGATCGAACTCGATACCGGCCTCGGCAGCCGGGCTGCCAAAGGTCACGCTATCAACCAGCACCTTGTCACCGTCGACATAGGTCATCAGGCCGAGTTTCTCCATGCGCTCGTCACCGCTGGCCCCTTCCGGAACCGGCAACAGGATGGAGAATTCGCGGGCATCACCCACCGCATCTTCACCCTTGATGCGCATGCGCAGCTTGCTGCCGGGCTCAACATCACCGAGGGTCTGCGCCAGCTCTGCCGGGGCAATGTTGCGATACGGATCGTGGACGATATCCATCCAGAAACCCGGACGGAACAGTGTGAACGCAATCAGCAACAGCAGCACGCTTTCGTACCAGCGACTCTTCACCAGGAAGTAGCCCTGAGTGCCGGCGGCAAAGATCAGCATCGCCCCCGTGGCGACAATGAAGATCAGTACCCCGTGCCAGAAGTCGACATTGATCAGCAGCAGATCGGTGTTAAAGATGAACAGGAACGGCAATGCTGCCGTGCGCAGGCTGTAGTAGAACGCCGTGATCCCGGTCTTGATCGGGTCACCTTTGGACACCGCCGCCGCCGCGAACGAGGCCAGGCCCACAGGCGGTGTTACGTCAGCCATGATGCCGAAGTAGAACACGAACATGTGCACGGCGATCAGCGGCACGATCAGGCCATTCTGTTGGCCCAGCGTGACCACAACCGGCGCCAGCAAGCTCGACACCACGATGTAGTTGGCGGTAGTCGGCAGGCCCATGCCCAGAATCAGGCTGAACACCGCTGTAAGCACCAGCATCAGCAGCAGATTGCCCATCGACAGCAGTTCAACCAGATCGGCCAGCACCAGCCCGACGCCCGTTTGCGACACCGCACCGACAATGATGCCCGCAGCAGCCGTGGCAATACCGATGCCGATCATGTTGCGCGCACCGGCAATCATGCCTTCGCGCAGGTCAATGCAACCGTCGAGGAAGGTGCCGTGATCATGCGAACCATCGGTGCGCATCCAGCTCAGCAGCGGGCGCTGGGTGAGCAGGATGATCACCAGCATCATGCTGCCCCAGAATGCCGATAAACCGGGCGACAGCCGCTCGATCATCAGGCACCAGACCAACACCACAACCGGCAGCAGGAAGTGCAGACCGCTGAGCAGCACTGCGCGGGTTTGCGGCAACGTTTCCAGTGGCGCATCCGGGTCTTCCGGCGGCAGCGGTGCAACGCTGGCCGCCACCTTGAGCAGCGCCAGATAGATCAGCGCCAACAGCACGGCAATCACCGGCAGGGCATTTTCACCCAGCGCCGGCTTGAGCCAGCCAAGGCCGTAATACACCGCCAGCGACAAGCCGCTGATCAGCGCGGCGCCAAAGGCAAAGCCGGTCAGACGACGCAGCCAAGGCTTGGGCTTGTGCCCGGCAATCGGCTGCAGGCCCAGCTTGAGGGACTCAAGGTGAACGATGTAAAGCAGGGCGATATACGAAATGGCCGCCGGCAAAAAGGCGTGCTTGATGATTTCGACATAGGACATGCCGATGTATTCGACCATCAGAAACGCCGCAGCGCCCATGACCGGCGGCATGATTTGACCATTCACCGAAGAGGCCACTTCCACTGCGCCGGCTTTTTCAGCCGAGAAGCCGGTGCGCTTCATCATCGGGATGGTGAACGTACCGGTGGTGACCACGTTGGCAATCGACGAACCGGAAATCATGCCGGTCAGACCGGAGGCGACAACGGCCGCTTTTGCCGGGCCGCCGCGCAGGTGACCGAGCATGCTGAACGCCAGCTGGATGAAGTAATGCCCGGCACCAGCACGTTCCAGCAGCGCACCGAACAGCACGAAGAGGAACACGAAGCTGGTCGATACACCCAACGCGATACCAAACACACCTTCAGTGGTGATCCACTGGTGGTTGGCCATCGCCGTGAAGCTTACCCCGCGGTGTGCCAGCAGACCTGGCATGTAGGGACCGGCAAGGCTGTAGATCAAAAATATCAGGGCAATAATCGCCAGCGGCGGGCCAAGCGCGCGGCGCGTGGCTTCCAGCAACAGCGGAATACCAATACAGGCGGTCACCAGATCAGCCGTTGTCAGGCTGCCGGGACGCATCGCCAGGTCTTGGTAAAAAATAAACAGGTAAGCAGCACTCGCTGCAGCGACGAGCCCGAGGGCAATGTCGATCAGCGGCACACGATCTCGCGGCGAGCTTTTGAACGCGGGATACGCCAGAAACGCCAACAACAAGGCAAACGCCAAGTGAATAGCGCGGGTTTCGGTGTTGTTAAGCACACCGAAATGAAAAATAAACGGCAGTGGAGAAGCAATCCACAGCTGGAACAACGACCACAACAGGGCCAGTCCGGCAATCGCTTGCGCCATCAATCCAGTGGGCAGGCGCGCGCCAACATCCTGGGCAATCAATTCTTCAGTGGTAAGTTGTTTGTCTACCATCGGCTGGAACCTGATTTCGAGTAATCAAAGACGACAACGCCCGTAATTTGTTTTACGAGCAGGCTTAACCGTTAAGGCTAGTCGAGCGCATTGCGCTTGGAGGGTTTTAGCCAAAGAAAAGGCCCAGCCAACCATTGAGCTGGCTGGGCCGCACGGAGAATTACATCCAGCCGCGTTCTTTGTAGTAACGCACCGCACCTTCGTGCAGTGGAGCGGTCAAGCCGACCTTGATCATGTCTTCAGCCTTGAGGTCTTTAAACGCCGGGTGCAGGCGCTTGAAGCGGTCAAGGTTTTCAAACACGGATTTAACCAGCTGGTAGACCACTTCCGGGTCTGCCTTGGCGGTTGTCGAGAGCACCGCTTTACCACCGATAGACGGGGTAGCTGCGTCGTTGCCCTTGTACATACCACCCGGGATTTCAGCCTTGGTGTAGTAAGTCTTGTCAGCCAGCAGCTTGTCGATGTCAGCGCCAGTTACCGGTACCAATACTGCGTCGGTAGTGGTGGTAGCTTCCTGGATCGCGCCATTTGGATGGCCGACAAAGTAGGTCATCGCGTCGATGTTGTTGTCGCCCAGAGCAGAGGCTTGCTCAGCTGGCTTCAACTCTGCAGACAGGGCGAATACCGACTTGTCCCAGCCTTTGACGCGCATGATTTCTTCCAGCGTGTCACGCTGACCGGAACCCGGGTTACCGACGTTTACGCGCTTGCCTTTGAGGTCATCAAAGCTGGTGATGTTGGCATCGCGGCGAGCAAGAATGGTGAATACTTCGCTCTGCAAGGAGAACACTGCACGCAGGTCATCCATTGCGCCTTCGGCTTCGAATGGTGCCAAGCCCTTGAGCGCTTTGAACTGGTGGTCGGACTGCATGATGCCGAAGGTGAACTCACCGGTACGCAGACCATTTACGTTAGCAACACCGCCGCCGCTGGCAGGCGCGTTACATTTGATGTTGGTCTCGTTGCTGGTGCGATTGGCAAAACGGCAGATCGACTGACCCGCTACGTAATACACACCCGTCTGGCCACCAGTGCCAATGGTGATGAAGTTTTCTGCGGCCTGTGCCGTGCCACCCAGAGTAATGCCTGAGAGAGCTGCGGACAGAACCCATGCCAAGGATTTGCCTTTCATGGGAGTGCTCCTTTTGTGGTTGTTTGAAACATCGGTACCTTTTGAGCCCGATGAGGCAGGAAAGTGTAACCGCTCAGGCGCAAGTTGCACGGATATTCAGCGGCCTGAAACACTTGAAAATGCGTCATCAAGACGTTTAGAGCATAACTTACTGGTGCGTCGGGCTATCCTCGGCCTTAAGCTTTGGGCAAAATCAGGCCATGCAAAATTCAACTTCCAGCACGTCACAAGCCACGGTTAGTGCCAGCCTCACTCAAGCCATCCTGCACGCGGCGACGCGTCTTGGGCTCGACCGCGCCAGCCTGCTCAAGCACAGTGATCTTAGCGAAGAACAGCTGCTGGACCCCGATGCACGCGTGCCGTTTTCGAGCCAGTTGCAACTGTGGCAAACCCTCTCTCGCCTGCCGCTGCCCGAGCCCGGTCTTGAAATTGGCAGCAATCTGGCACCTGGACCGTTTAGCGTACTGGGCTACCTGCTGCAAAGCAGCACAACGTTAGGCGAGGCTCTGCAAGCTGCTTTGCGTTATCAGCGGCTGGTCGGTGAAGGCGGCGAAGTCCTGCTGCGCGAGCGCAAAGACGCCATCGAGCTGTTCTACCGGCCGCTGCATCCGCAATTGCCAGTGACCCGCATCCGCGTGCTGTCACTTATGGCGTGCTGGGTGCAGATGGTTGATCCGTTGCTGGAAAATTTCCGCCTGAGCAAAGCCCGGTTCGTGCATCAGCAGCCTGACGACATCAGCCCGTATGAGCGAATTTTTGCCTGCCCGCTCGAGTTTGGCACCAGCGAATACGCCATTCTTATCCCGCGGGAGCTTCTCGACGCACCGCTGATTCAGGCCAATCGACCGTTGCAACAGGTGCTCCGCCAGCACGCCGAAGCACTGCTCGCGCGCCTGCCCAGTGAAAGCTTGAGCGTGCGTGTGGTGGCGATTCTGGGCGAGCAACTGGCGCATGGTGAACCCGACCGCAGTGAGTTGGCGCGGGCGCTGAACATCAGTGAGCGAACCTTGCAGCGTCGCCTTGCCGATGAGGGTTGCAGCTACCAGTCGCTGCTCAATGACACACGTCGGCAACTGGCCGAGCGTCATCTCAGCAGTGGCAATCTCCCTGCGGCTGAAATCGCGTTGCTGCTGGGCTACTCGGAACCGAGCGTATTTTTTCGCGCATTTCGCCAATGGACAGGGCTCACGCCCGGCGAATATCGCAGTCAGCACAAAGCCGAAGCCTGACTCTCGCGCCGTTTAGCGATTAGCTGTTGCCCTGCGCACGAAGGAATTCCTCAAACGCTTGCAGGCTGGTATAGCGTGGCGTGTAGCCGAATTCCTGCTTGAGGCGCTGATTACTCAACACCGGCCGGTAACGCAGAAAGTCCAGCTGTTCCGGCCCGTATTGGCTCAAACCCAACGGCTGCATGATGCGCAGGCCAAGCTTGATCAGGCTCGACGGGATCGGCCGATAAGGTTTGTGCAACAAGCCGGCGATTTCCTTCAGCGACAACGCGCCGTCCCCGGCCAAGTTGAAAATCCCCTCAACCTGACGCGCCACACCCTGACAAATAACGTTGACCACATCCTTGTCCCAGATGAACACAAAACGGCTGTCGTAACCCCAAACACCGAGCACTGAACGTTTTTTGAACAGCTCGGTAATCTGATTGTTGACCTGCTTGCCGAGAACTGTGCCGGGTCGTAGTACAAGTTGCTTGAGCTGCGGATGCTCCACCCGCGCGTTGGCCAGCAATTGCTCAACCTCGCGTTTGTGCTTGGCATAGGCAAAGGTGTCGTGACCCCGCAGCGGCTGGTCTTCGCTAATCCACTCGGCATTGTCCGGATGATAGCCGTAGGCCGCGCCAGAGCTGGTGAACACCAATTGCTCGACGCCCTCGGCGACTGCGGCCGCGATCACCGAGCGGGTGCCGCCAACGTCGATGGCGTGCAGGCGCTTTTCAGTCATGTCACGCGGTGGTGTGACAACTGACGCCATATGAATAATCACCTGCGGTTTCCAGCTGGCGATGCACACCTTCACTTCCCGGGACTTGCTGATGTCGAGCTGAATAGGCTCAACATTGGCCCGCAAACCGTGCGTACTGATCGGCTGAATATCGGCGGCGATCAGGCTCCACTGCGGATACTGCACAGCCAATTGTTCAAGCACCTGGCGCCCGATAAAACCGGCAGCCCCAGTAATCAAAACACGCATAACACTCTCCGAGCCCGCATTAGCGAGGTATTACAGCTGATGTAACAAAAACAGACTGACCCACAGTAACCTAGCAACACAATCGGCTTTGCGCTGTGATATGCGCGGACAATACACATGATCAATCGCGACAACCCACACCAACAGGTATGCTTCGTTGAGGATTGTCAGGAAGACCTTCATGCGCCAATTGCTTCTGCCACTCGTGTTGGTGGCCCTTAGTTGCCTGAGCACCACGCCCAAGGCAGAAAGCCTGTACCGAGTGGAAGGCTATCAGCTGGAAAATGGCTTACAGGTGCTGCTTAAAGCAGTACCGGGCACCGGCCATGTGGCCATTCGACTGGTGGTTGGCGTCGGCTTTGACCAGTACAACTGCGCCGAGAAGGAACTGCCGCACCTGTTCGAACACCTGCTTTTCAGCGGCACCGACGACACTGGCGAGGCGGGTGTCGAGGCGCGCATGCAGGCCCTTGGCGGCGTCTGGAATGCCTATACCCGCGACACCGACACAACGGTCACTGTCGAGGCGCCCGCACGCAATCAGCGCGCAGTGCTTGATCTGATGCTGGCGAATCTGACCCAAAGCGAGCCAGACTCACGCAAACTGGCCGCGGCCAAGCTGGCAGTCGAGCACGAAAGCGGGGTCAACGACTCGCCGCTGCAACTCGTGTTGCTGGAACACAACATTGGCCGCGAAGCCCATCAGCAAATCGCCCAGGAACTGGGTTTGGCCTGCGCCCAGCCTGCCACAGCCGCTGATCTCACACTGGAGCAGGTAAATGGTTTGCGGACCGACTGGTACGTGGCCAATAACATGACCTTGATCGTAGTCGGCGATCTCGACTCGCGCCTGCCGGCCTACATTGATCGCCAATACGGCTCGCTACCCGCTGCTGAACTCCCCGCCCCACGCCAACAACCCGAGCCCAACAGCAACGCCCAGCAACGGCGCCAGCTGATCAGCCGCCTTTACGGCGAGGATGGCAGCATAGCCTGGATGTTTTCTGAGCCGTGGCTCGACCACCATGACTTTGAAACATGGGAACTGCTGCGTGACTACATCGACTGGCAGCTCTACCAGCAGCTGCGCATCAAACACAGCCTGACCTATGCCCCGTTCACCGAGCGAGAAGTGTTCAGCAGTTCGAGTTTTTTCAGCCTGAACGCCAAGGTGCAGAGCAAAGACTTGCCGAAGGCCGAGAAGGTCATGCGTGAATTGCTCGCCGATCTGCGCAAGAACGGCGTCGATGCCGAGGTATTCAAGCGCTTGCAGAGCGCCGCAGTTGCAGAACAATCGTGGGCGGTACAAGGCGCCAGCGACATGGCCGATTACTACTGGGGCGCGCTCGCCGACTATGATGGCAGCCACTTCGCAGACAGCCGCAAAAGCTTGCAGTCGGTTACCGTTGAGGACGCCAACAAGGCGCTGGCCAAGCTGCTGGATCAGCCAGGGTACTTGCGCATCAGCAAACCTCTGCTCAACACCTACGGCGTGTACTGGCTGTCTACCGCAATTCTGCTGCTGATTCTGATTCTGCTTGGGCTGGCCATCTGGCGCCGCCGCTGAGAATGCTTACACGGTCACGTGAATAGCCCGATGCTCCGGCGTTTTCCCGCTAAACTTAAGGCCTGCGCAGGACAGGCCAAGTGGCGCAGCCTCCAAACTTTTCTGCGTGACCCTAAATGACCACCCTGAAAGACCGCATCACCCCGTTCATCGCATTCGCCCAGCGTCATCCGTGGTTGATCGCCACGTTCGGCTTTTGCTCCGGTTTAGCGAGCTTCTTACTGGTCAAACGCCAGGCCGAGCTGGCGCAAGTGCTGGCAGTGGTGATGCTTCTCAGCTGGCTGTGGCTGGCCCTTGAGAACCTGTTGCGCGATCAAATCTCGAAGCGCTTTGGTTTCGAGTTGCCCAAACCAGTGCTGCGTTACGCGACCCAGATGATCCACCAGGAAAGTCTGTTCTTCGTGCTGCCGTTCTTTCTCATCACCACCACCTGGAACAGTGGTCAGGCGCTGTTCAGCGGCATGCTTATCGCCGCAGCGCTGGTATCAATCATCGACCCGCTCTACTACAAGCATCTGGCGGCGCGGCGCTGGGTGTACCTGATGTACCACTCGCTGACCCTGTTCGCCCTGACGCTGACGGCATTGCCGATTATCTTCAAACTCACCACCACACAGAGTTACCAGTTGGCGCTGGCGATTGCTGCGCTGCTGTCTTTTCCCAGCCTGCTGGGGATTATCACGGTGCAACGCTGGTGGCGCAGCTTGTTACTCATCGCTGCGACGCTGGTATTGGCAGGTGCCGGCTGGATGGCGCGGATATGGGTACCGCCCGCCACTTTATGGATGACAGAAGTCGCGGTCAGCACAGAACTTAACAGCAAGGAGCGCGAGCCCGGCAAGCGCATCAAACAATTGTCGGTCGCCGAGCTTGGCGCTCAGGGTTTGTATGCCTACACCGCAATAAACGCCCCGCGCGGCCTGAACGAGCGGATTTATCACGTGTGGCGCCTCAACGGCAAAGAGGTTGAGCGCATCGCGCTGGACATAAAAGGCGGGCGCAAACAGGGTTATCGGGCCTGGAGCCATAAGCGCAACTACCCCAAAGACTCGACCGGTCGCTGGCAGATTCAGGTGCTCACCGAAGGCGGCCAGATGATCGGGGTGCTGCGCTTCAAGGTGACACCTTAACGAGCAGGCCTTGGTGCACGCACGAGCATCAAAGGACAAACGACTGAATGGCTCAATTTACGTGCATCTTTGAGCCGCTCAGTCGCGCCTTAATCCTGAAACTTCGGCTTAACCGAAGAACCAGTAACACACACTAATGGCCGCGACCACGCCGGCAAACTCGGCCAGCAGTGCGCAACCAACAGCGTGGCGGACACGCTGAATACCCACCGCGCCAAAATACACCGCAAGCACGTAAAAGGTGGTTTCAGTACTGCCCTGCACCGTCGCTGCAACCAACGCCGGGAAGCTGTCCACACCCTGACTTTGCATGGTCTCGATCAACATGGCGCGCGCGGCACTGCCGGAGAAAGGCTTGACCATTGCAGTGGGCAACGCCTCTACAAAACGTGTGTCCCAGCCCAGCATATCGAGCAGCCAACGAATGCCGTCGAGGCCGAAGTCCAAAGCGCCCGAGGCGCGCAGCACACCAATCGCACAGAGCATGGCCACCAGATATGGCAGCAGGCTCTTGGCCACGTCAAAGCCCTCTTTGGCGCCTTCGATAAACTCTTCATAGATCGGCACCTTTTTCAGCGCACCGAGCAGCAGAAACAGCACGATGATGCCGAACAGGGTCAGATTGCCCGTCAGCGAAGACAAAGCCCCCAGCGCCGTAGCCGACATAGTGCCAAGCACCGCCATGAACAACCCGAGCAGCGCCGCACCGGGCAGCAGGTACGCCAGCACCACCGGGTCCCAGAGACGCAAACGCTGCATGAAGGCGACCGATAACAGGCCGACCAGACTCGACGCACTGGTGGCCAGCAGAATTGGCAGGAATACCAGCGTCGGATCTTCCGCCCCTTGTTGCGCGCGGTACATGAAGATGGTCACGGGCAGCAGCGTCAGGGACGAGGCGTTGAGCACCAGAAACAGGATTTGCGCGTTGCTCGCGGTGGTGCTGCTCGGGTTGAGTTCTTGCAGCGCGCGCATGGCCTTGAGGCCGATCGGCGTGGCGGCGTTGTCGAGCCCGAGGCCATTGGCCGCGAAGTTCATGGTAATCAGGCCCAGTGCCGGATGCCCCCGCGGCACTTCCGGCATCAGCCGCGCAAACAGCGGGCCAAGCAGACGGGCCAACGCTTCGACCAGACCGGCCTTTTCAGCAATACGCAGCAGGCCCAGCCAGAGGGTGAGCGTGCCGAACAGCAGGATCATCACATCGACTGACAACTTGGCCATCGCAAACAGGCTTTCAACCATGGCCGCGAATACCGCCGGATCATCGCCAATCAGCCAGCGCGACAAACCTGCCACCGCCGCTACCATAAAAAAGCTCAGCCACAAGCCGTTGAGCATATTCCATCCCCCCAATCAATGGCGCAGATGATAACGCGCCAGGGCTTGCGCGGGGGCAGCTTATCGAGTCGTGGGGAAAGTGCGTCGGCTGAAAAGGCTTCAGCTCCTGGCCACTGGCGCCTGGAACGGCGCCATGACCTGATCGTCGCGGGGAGCGACAAGGTGCAGCTTAGTACCAGTTAGGGTCTTTCTTGAGTTGCTCGTGCAACAGCTTCTGCATGCCCTCGTCGGGCTCGCCCAGCCATTTTTCGGTCGCGTAATTGCTGGGTGCCTTGCCTTTAGGCAGTGCATCCGGCACTTGCACATAAAGCGCGTAAGCTTCTTCCTTGTCCCAGCTGAAAGCCACATAAATGCGTTGATTGAAACAGTTACTGGCCTGACACAATTCGCCAACCAGGTACTTGTCATCATCCTCCAGCATGGCCTCCATCGGCGGCGCAACACCGTCGAGGTTGATCAACCATTCAGGCATCCGTTCCTGCTCTTCGAGCACATCATTCCAGGCTTCCTGATACTGGGGATCGCTCTTGAGTACATCGTTAAGGCGAACATCAGTCACTGTGTCAGCGGCCAAGGCCGCTCCACTGCCGCTAATCATCAGGGCGGCAGTGAGCGTCTTGAGAACGTTCATAGGGGCTCCTTAGTTAATGTGAATGGTTGCTCAATGTGACCCATCAGGGTCAACCTCGTGGGCGACGGCCCATGATGAGCGACACGACAAACAGCACCAAGAACACGAGGAACAGGATCTTGGCGATACCGGTTGCGGTGCCTGCGATACCACCGAAGCCCAGTACTGCAGCGACAATGGCGATAATCAGAAAAGTAATTGCCCAGCTCAACATGGCGTATCTCCTTGGTTTTTAGAAAGTCCTGCGGTGTATCAGCTTGAATTCGTTTGTGTGCCTGCCCGTAAAGGCGCAACCACGGTTAACTTCAGATGTTCTGGCCCGGCGCCCGACGTGGCGACTGCCCGGTGAACGTGTTTGCCACCGCGCCGCGCTGGGCAAACAAACCCTGGGCCTTTGGCTTCGCGGCTTGTACCGCCAACGCAGCAGCATTGGCCGTAGCCTTGTGCACAGGTTGCGCCGTATTAATCAGGCTGCCTTCGCCAATCATCACCAGCAGCAGAGCTGCACTGCTTAGCAGATACTTGATGCATGCACTGGGGCTGGGAATCTGACGGCTCATCTGTTTGCTCCTGCAAAGCAACCTTCAGGGTTGCTCGTTTATGTTCGTTAACCTTGTAATTGCAGTGGTTGTGCCAGTTTTGCTAAAAATAAAAATGTAATAAAAACAGCTACTTAGAAATAAAATAAAGCGATTGAAGCTTGCATCCTGCACGGTCTGGCGGTTTCATCAGGCGTTTTGCACGGCTCCCTGAGAGCCCGCCGTGAAAGCGGGGCATCCTTGCCCCGCATACAGGCTTACTGCATGGACTGCTTGAGGTTGCGCATGCGGTCATGGCAAGCGCGCACCTTCGGCATTTCCACACCCAGCAGGGCCTTCACATCCGGATCAGCACTTTCCAGCGCATCTTCAAATGCGTGCAGGATGCGGTCTTCAGCTTCTTCGAGCTGGGCGACGTAAGTCGCTTCCTCGTCGCTGGACAGAGTTGCCCGCGCATCGGCATAGACTTCGCGCATTTTGCCGACCATGGTGCCGCCAGATGCTGGCGAGTCCTGGTTGGCGGCGACCTTCACGGCCAGCGCTTCGATGATTTGAGTTTTCACGGTTGAGAGATCACGGAACATGGTCTGCAAACGGACATCTTTCACTTCAGTGATCGCGTGGTCGTAAAAACGCTTACCGTCACGGGTAATTTCGATCAGTTCGTTCAGTTGCTCTGTTTTATTGCTCATGATGTTTCTCCTTCAGATTGGACGCAGCCAACTGGCAACGCCTGAAGCTGGGTGACACTCGGGTTCTTAACAATCAGTCACTTTTTGCCTTCCCTGGCACGTAAGATCCTTAACTCTCTACGCGCAGGGCATCACCATCGACGCCCCGGACACCGCGGATATCGCGGGCGGTTTCGACCGCCAGATTCTTCGCTGCACTGCTCAATACCGTGCCGCTCAACTTGACTACACCGTCGTGCGTTTCAACGCTGATGGCGAACGCATCCAGGTTGCGTGTGTAGACGAAACTCGATTTCACCTTGCTGGTGATCCAGGCATCGCTGATCGCGGCACTGGCATCATCGGCGGCGGCTTGCGCCTCGGCAGCAGTGCTGTCGGCCTTGCTGATGCTCAGGTGGTTGAATACTTCACGCACACCCTCGGTGTTGGAAGCCAGGCTACCGGCCAACTCCTTGGCCGCCGGAGTACGTGCATTACCGGTGAGCGTCACGGCGCCCTCTTCGGTTTTAACGCTGATGTCGAGGCCTTCGGTGTTGCTGTTCCAGAGCAACTTGGACTTCACCGTGGCGGTGATGCTGGCATCATCCAGACGATTGGCCAGAGACTTCGAATCGTTAGTCTTGCGCTCAACCTTGCTGTCGACCTTGAGCTGGTTATCAACTTTGTTGATACCTTCGATGCTCAACGCTACCTGCTCGGCAAGGTCACGCTCGACACTGCTCTCGACTGTACCGGTGAGGACGGCGGTACCGTTGTCGACTTCACTGTCGATGCTGAAAGGGTTGAGATGACGGTTGAGCGCAATTGCAGTCCAGATCGAGCCTTCCTGGCGCGCTTCACTCAACTGCTGGCTCATGTCACCTTCTGCTGCGTTGGCCGCCAAAGGGGTCAGAGCAAACATGCCAACCGACGCTGTGGCCAATACCAGAGTTTTCAACTTATGCATGTTGTCCTCCTGTCTCTGTGCATAAACAATCCGCGTTTAGCGGGATATGCAGTAGATATCGCAAGCGCTGTGCCAGCTTTTTGATAAATATTTTTACTAATAAAATCAAACACTTACGATATAAAAAGACAGGATGCCAGCATGCAGCCTGCAAGATAAGTTCATACTCGCCGTGCAACTTGCACGATTTCTTGTGGACTAATCTCTGCACACATAAATTGGAGCCTGAAATGGATGCGGTAGAACCTAAAAGCGGACGTATTTTGCTGGTCGATGACGAGTCGGCGATCCTGCGTACCTTCCGCTACTGCCTCGAGGACGAGGGTTACACCGTGGCGACCGCCAACAGCGCAGCGCAGGCCGAAAGCCTGATGCAACGCCAGGTGTTCGATGTGTGCTTTCTTGACCTGCGCCTTGGCGATGACAACGGCCTCGACGTGCTCGCCGAGATGCGCGTACAAGCGCCCTGGATGCGCGTGGTGATAGTGACCGCACACTCAGCCATCGATACCGCCGTGGACGCCATGCAGGCTGGCGCGGCCGATTATCTGGTTAAGCCATGCAGCCCTGAACAACTGCGCCTGGCAGCCACCAAACAGCTCGAAGCACGGCAACTGGAAGCGCGCCTGGAAACTCTGGAAGGTCAGGTGCGCCAGCGCAAGAACGACCTCGACTCCAGCAGCCCGTCGATGATGGCAGTGCTGGAAACCGCCCGCCAGGTGGCAGTAACCGACGCCAACATCCTGATTCTTGGCGAGTCCGGCACCGGTAAGGGTGAGTTGGCCCGCGCCATTCACCACTGGAGCCGCCGCGCGAAGAAGAATTCAGTCACCATCAACTGCCCGTCACTGACCGCTGAGCTGATGGAAAGCGAATTGTTCGGTCACACCAAAGGCGCGTTTACCGGCGCCAGCGAAAGCACCCTCGGTCGGGTCAGTCAAGCCGACGGCGGTACGCTGTTTCTCGACGAAATCGGCGATTTCCCGCTCAGCCTGCAACCGAAACTGCTGCGTTTTATTCAGGACAAGGAATACGAACGCGTCGGCGATCCGGTGACCCGTCAGGCCGACGTGCGCATCGTCGCGGCCACCAACCTCAATCTTGACGAGATGGTTCGTCAGGGGCGTTTCCGCGAAGACCTGCTCTACCGCCTCAATGTAATCACCCTGAAACTGCCGGCGCTGCGCGAACGCACTGAAGACGTGCTGACGCTAGCCGAGCGCTTCCTTGCCCGCTTCGTCAAGGACTACGCCCGCCCCGCGCGCGGTTTCAGCGATGAGGCATTGAGCGTACTGGCGAATTACTCATGGCCGGGCAATATCCGCGAACTGCGCAACGTGATCGAACGGGCCAGCATCATCTGCCAGGAAGAAATGGTTCAGGTGATTCATCTGGGCCTGACCGAATCTACCAGCAATCAGGCGCCACGCGTGGGCGGCGCACTGAGCCTTGAAGAGCTGGAAAAAAGCCATATCGCCGCCGTCATGGCCAGCAGCGAAACCCTCGACCAAGCTGCCAAGGCACTGGGTATCGACGCTTCAACCCTGTATCGCAAACGCAAACAGTACGACCTATGAAGTTAAGAACCCGGCTGTTCGTCAGCGGCAGTGCGCTGCTAACCGTAGCGCTGATCGGCCTGATACTGGGCATGGTCAGCGTGTGGCAGATCACCCGCGTACAAAACCAGGCCATGAGTCGCAACCTCGAGATCATTGATGCGACCATCGGCTTTCGTCAGGAAATGGGCACGCAGGTGATCCTGCTGCTGGAGGATAGCTTCGACCCACTGGCGTTGAAGGAATCAGATGTACGTTTTCGCAACTGGTTGACTCAAGCGCTTGAAAGCAGCACCGAAGAGGCCGATCGTCAGGCCATCAGCGAAATCGCCCGCTCCTATGAGCTGTTCGGCAAACTGCTCGACTCACCGGTGCAAATACGCCGCGATCTGCTGCATAACGACGCGTTCACGCGCGCCTTGCAAGCGCTGCGCGACCGCATCAATGCCGTGCAAATGCGCTACGTCGAAGCCGTGCAGAATGCCCAGCAAAACTCCCGCGAACGCGCGACCATCGTCAGCACCCTGCTGGGTTTGATCGGTCTGGCGCTGCTGCTGATCGGCTTTCTTACCGCGCACAACATCGCCAAACGCGTCGCCCGCCCAATCGAGGCACTGGCCAGTGCCGCCGACCAGATTGGCAAGGGGAACTTGCAGATATCCCTGCCCACCTCGCCAGTGGCTGAACTATCGGCACTGAGCCGGCGCTTTGGCCTCATGGCGCAATCGCTGCAACAGTTCAAGGACAGCAATATCGAAGCCCTGATGGCCGAACAGCAACGCCTGCAAGCGGTACTCGACAGCATTGATGACGGCCTGCTGATGTTCGACCGCAACGGCTTGCTGCAACACTTCAATCCGGTTGCCGGACGTCAGCTTGGTTGGGGCCTGGAACACATTGGTGAACGCCTTGATCAGGCATTACACAAAGAAGGCCTCGATGAACAGATCAGCCGCGTCTTGCAGGGCAAAACCCTGGAATCGGCGATTGCCGACCTTGAGATAGACGCCCACGGCGAACACCGCCTGCTGAGCTACAGCCTGACGCCCGTCAGTCAGGGAGGTGGGAATATTCAGGGTGCGGTGATGGTGCTGCGTGATGTGACCAAACAGCGGGCTTTCGAGCGAGTGCGCAGCGAGTTCGTACTGCGCGCCTCGCATGAGCTGCGCACGCCAGTCACCGGCATGCACATGGCTTTTGCCCTGCTTCAGGAGCGGCTCAAGTTTGCCCCGGATTCACGCGAGGCAGACCTGACCCAGACGGTTGACGAGCAAATGCAGCGCCTGGTTGATCTGATCACCGACCTGCTGAATTTCTCGCGTTACCAAAGCGGCTTGCAGAAGCTTGATCTGGCGCCATGCGACCTTGCGGACCTGATCAATCAGACCGGCCAACGCTTCGCCAATGAGGCCGCCGAGAAAGGCATTACCCTGCGCTGTGAACCGGATGATGACCTGCCGTTGTTGCCCATCGACCGCGCTCAGATTGAACGCGTGCTCGACAACCTGCTGGTCAACGCTTTACGCCACACGCCGGCAGGCGGCGATATTCTGCTGAATGCGCAGTACGAGAACAACGAGATCATCATCTGCGTCAAGGATAACGGCGACGGGGTGGTGTTCAGCCAACAGTCACGGATATTTGAACCGTTCGTACAAGTCGGCAAACGTAAAGGCGGGGTTGGGTTGGGCTTGGCGCTGTGCCAGGAGATCATTCAGTTGCACGGTGGCCACATCACCCTTGAATCACGCCCGGGTGAAGGCGCGCTGTTCTGCATCAACTTGCCGATGCGCAGCTTGAGCTAACGCTCAGAGAGGTTTGGACGGGTGCTGCCTTAACGCAGCACCGGGTCAAACTTGATCCGCCGGCCCAATGCCAGCGCAACAATTGATGCGCCCAAAGTCAGGCCAAACAGGCCCTTGATGACCGCTGAACTGGATACGCCGGTGATCGCGTCCGTTGCCAGTACAGCCCCGAGCACAACGCTCAGTATCAATAATCCCAGCCCTGCTTTCGACATATTCCCCTCCAGTGTGCACGCATATAAATCGGTTGGCGCACGGCAAAATCCGCGCTGAACCTAAAGCCCTTGAACGATCAGAAAACCCAACGCTGATTAGCCTCGCGATCCAGTTCAAACTGCAGCGGCTGGCTGTCGACCAGACTGTCAGCAGAAGAATTAGCTGAAGAATCACTGACCGAGGGTATGAACGACGCTGTGCGCGCCGCCGAATTAGCCGGCAACTGGGTCGGCAAAGCAGGCTGGGTATGAATAATCACCTGAGCGCTTTGTGGCGCGGTGCTTTCGATGGTCGGCGCTGTGGATGCAACCGTTCCGGTGACCACAACTGCTGCAGCACTTAGCAAGTTCAGTACAGTATTCATCGGCGCGACACCCTTCTTAGATTTTGATAATGCAGGGTGTTTTGCAGGCAGCGTGCCAATCAATCTGTAAAAATAAATCCTTATAAATCAACAGCTTACAAAATTAAAATCGTGCAGATAGTTGCATCCTGCACGATAGCATTTTGCATGCATTGCAAAATGCACGACCGAATACCCGCGCACTTATTGCGCAGCCGCTACCGGCTCAGAGCTCTCATTCTGCTTGAGCGGCAAGATCACCTCGAAGGTTGAGCCCGCGCCCAATTCACTGTGCAGCTTGATCGTGCCGTTATGCGCGGTGACGATTTGCTCGGTGATAAACAAGCCAAGCCCCAACCCTTGCGCCGAATGGTTGGCATTGACCCGCTCGAACTGCTCGAAAATCCGCGCCTGATCCTCAGCCGAAATGCCAACACCGTTATCACGCACCTGCACATGCGCCTGATCATTATCGGCAAACACCCGCACCGCAACCGGTTGCTTGGCGCCATAACGCATGGCGTTGGTCAGCAGGTTAATCACCACCTGTTCGATCCGGAAAGCGTCCCAGTAACCCACAACGCCTTCGCTGATATCGCGCACCAGCGTGCAACCCGCCTCTGCGAGTTGGGCGCTGTAACTTTCGAGCACGTGCTCGACCAGCACACCGAGATCCACCTCGGCAGGGCGAATCGACAGTTTGCCGGTGCGAATCCGCGAAACATCGAGAATATCTTCGATAAGACGGATAAGGCTGTTGATCTGGCGCTCATCGCGCGTGGTCATGATTTCCAGTCGCTCTGGGGTAAAGGCCTGCAGATTGCCGTTTTGCAGGTGCAGTTTGCGCAGCTGGGTTTCCAGAATCAGACCGTTAAGCGGGGTGCGCAGCTCGTGCGAGACAATCGACATAAAGTCATCGCGCATGCGCACCGCCAACTTGAGTTCTTCCTGCGCGCAGCGCAGTTCGCTCAGTAGCGCTTCCTGTTCCCGGCGGCTCTGCTCAAGTGCCTGCACCTGGATTTTAATGGCCTGACGCTGGCGATAGAGATCGACAAATACCGCAACCTTGCTCATCACCGCCTGCACATCCAGCGGCTTCTGCAGAAAGTCCACGGCGCCGGTTTCGTAGCCCTTGAAGGCGTAGTTCAGCTCGCGGCCGGCAGCACTGACAAAGACAATCGGAATATTCTTGGTTTTCTCGGTGCCGCGCATCAGCTCGGCCAATTCAAAGCCGTTCATGCCCGGCATCTGCACATCGAGAATCGCCAGCGCGAACTCATGCTGGAGCAATAGCCCGAGCGCCTGCTCACCGCTGCTGGCGTGATAGATGATGCGATCCTTACCGCGAATCAGCGCATCCAGTGCAACCAGATTTTCGGGGGTGTCATCGACGATCAACAGTTTTGTTTCGATCTTGCTCAGCATGTTCGAGTAGCTTCCAGTTCGGCGAGCAATGCTCGGATTTCGACCAGCCCGGCGATAACATCCGGCTGCTGCAAAGCCAGTGCGGCCATAGGCATGGTCGGTACATGTGCCTCGTTCGGGTCTTGCACGACGGTAAAACCGCCCTGTTGCTTGATGGCGGCCAGCCCGGCAGCGCCATCCTGATTCGCTCCGGTCAGGAGAAAACCCGCCAGCGCGGGGCCATAAACATCCGCTGCTGATTCAAATAGAAAATCAATCGCAGGCCGCGAGTAATACACCGGATCTTCCCGGCTGAACGACAAACTGCGATCAGCCTCCACCGACAGGTGATAGCCAGGCGCTGCAAAATAGATCATGCCGGGCTGCAACTGCTCGCCGCTGTCCGCCTCTTTGGCCGGCAGCCCGAGCCGCCGTCCAAGCACCTCGGCCAGGCTGCTGCGGTGATTGTCCGGCAGGTGCAAAACCACCACGATGGGCACGCCAAAGCCCGGCTGCAGGCCGGCAAAAATCGCCAGCAGAGCATTCACGCCGCCCGCTGAGGCGCCCACCACCAGCGCTTCGATTGCTGCCGGATGCGCCGCCAGTGCGGTCCGCCATGCCTGCTGGCTCATAACTTGCGGAAAATCCGCTCGGGTCGGCAGAGCGTCTCAAAACTGCGTGCGTAGCTGGAAAAGTCGATGCTTTCCTTACCGCCCAGACCGAGAAAACCACGGTGGCAGAGCGACTCGTGAAACAGACCAAATGCACGATCCTGCAATGGCTTGTTGAAATAGATGAGCACGTTGCGGCACGACACCAGATGGGTCTCGGCGAACACCGTATCCGTAGCCAGGCTGTGGTCGGCAAAGGTCACGTTGGCGCGCAGGCTTTTGTCGAAAATAACCCCGTCGTAGGCTGCGGTGTAATAGTCGGACAATGCCTGACGGCCACCCGCTGCCTGATAGTTCTCGGTGTAGGCGCGCATGTTGTCCTGAGCAAAAATCCCGCGCTCGGCGCGCTCCAGTGACACCGGATTGATATCCGTGGCATAGATGATCGAGCGTTCCAGCAGGCCTTCTTCCTTGAGCAGGATGGCCATCGAATAAACTTCTTCGCCGGTGCTGCAACCGGCAATCCAGATCTTCAGCGATGGATAGGTGTGCAGCACCGGCATGACCTGTTGGCGCAACGCCAGAAAGTAACCGGGGTCGCGAAACATCTCGCTCACCGGAATGGTCAGGTATTGCAGCAGCTGCATGAACGCGCCCGCATCGTAGAGAATCTTCTCTTGCAGGGCGGAGATGCTCTGGCATTCAAGCTGCACCAGCGCATGGCGCACACGGCGCTTGAGCGAAGCCCCGGAGTAGTCGCGAAAGTCATAGTTGTACTTGAGGTAGATCGCCTCGATCAGCAGGCGCAACTCAATATCGCGAGTTCTCTCGGGTGCCATCAGATCCGTTCCAGTTTGGGCATCCATACCCGTATCAATGAAAACAGCCGGTCGAGATCGATTGGCTTGGCCAGATAATCATTGGCGCCGGCCTTGAGGCAGCGGTCCTGATCATCCTTCATCGCCTTGGCGGTCACCGCAATGATCGGCAGCTTGCGCCAGCGCGGGTCTTTGCGAATGATCTGAGTGGCTTCGTAGCCATCCATTTCGGGCATCATGATGTCCATCAACACCAGGTCAATATCGTCGATCTGATTCAGCTTTTCGATCGCCTCACGGCCATTACACCCAACCTCGACCACCGCACCCTTCTGTTCCAGCGCGCTGGTAAGGGCGAAGATGTTTCGTACATCGTCATCGACCAGCAGAATGCGCCGGCCTTCAAATACCTTGTCGCGACTGCGGGCAGACTTGAGCATGGTCTGGCGCTCAGTAGACAACTGCGACTCAACTTTGTGCAGGAACAGCGTGACCTCGTCGAGCAGGCGTTCCGGGGAACGCGCGCCCTTGATGATGATCGACTTGGAGTACTTCATCAGGTCGGCTTCTTCATCACGCGTGAGGTTACGACCGGTATAGACGATCACCGGCGGGAACGCGCAAATATCTTCACCGGCCATGCGCTTGAGCAACTGATTGCCCTGCATATCCGGCAGTTTGAGGTCGATGATCATGCAATCGAAGATGGTCGTGCGCAGCAACTCCAGCGCCTCTTCACCGAACTCGACGGCAGTGATTTCGATGTCGTCATCACCAATCAGGCGGGCAATGCTGTCACGCTGCAAGGCGTCGTCTTCAACCAGCAGGACGCGTTTAACTTGCTGCGAGAGCTTGGCCTCGAGCTTGGCAAATACCGCTTTCAGATGCTCGCGTGTGGTCGGTTTCACCGCGTAACCAATGGCCCCCAACTGCAACGCGGCTTCCATGCGGTCTTCCACCGAGATCACGTGCACCGGAATGTGCCGGGTCAGCGGATTGTTCTTCAGGCGCTGCAAGACAGTCAGGCCGGAGGCATCCGGCAGGCGCATGTCGAGCAGAATGCCTTGTGGCAGCAACCGCCCGGCCAGCTCGACGCCTTCATCGGCGCCATGCGCAACCAGACAGCTGTATTCCAGCTCGTGGGCCAGATCAAAGAGGATTTGCGCAAATTTCGGTTCATCCTCGATCACCAGCACGCTGCGACCGGCTGCAGGCAAGCGCTCGCGATCATCCGCAAAGGTTGGCAACGCTGCCGACAGCGCCGGGACTGGCTCATGCGCGGCGACTGTCTGCAACTTGGGCGACTCGATTGCGCGAACCGGCTCACTGGCGGGCTCTGCAGACGGCGACTCTTCGAAGGTTTCCGGCAATACCAGAGTGAAGGTACTGCCCTCGCCCGGCGTGCTCTGCAAGCTGATAGAGCCGCCGAGCAATGCCGCCAGATCACGTGAAATCGACAGCCCCAGGCCGGTGCCGCCGTAGCGACGGTTAATCGCGCCATCCGCCTGACGGAAAGCCTCGAACACCGTCTCGTGTTGTTCATCGCTGATGCCAATACCCGAGTCCTGCACGGCAAAGGCAACGCCTGCGCCCGGCTGACGGCCAACGGTGAGCGTGACCTGGCCTTTATCGGTAAATTTGATCGCGTTCGACAGCAGATTCTTGAGGATCTGCTCGACGCGCTGCTGGTCACTGAACAGTGCGTCCGGCACACCGGCAAGCAGCTCGATGGAGAAACTCAGTTGCTTGTCGTTGGCCAACGGCTCGAAGACGTTACGCAGCCCTTCGACCAGGCGCTCGACTCTGAATTCGTGCGGGCGGACTTCAAGCTTGCCGGCCTCTACTTTGGAGATGTCGAGAATGTCGTTGATCAGTGTCAGCAGGTCATTACCGGCGGCGTAAATCGACTCGGCAAACTTGATCTGCTCGGCACTCAGATTGCCTTGCGGGTTATCCGCCAGCAACTTGGCCAGAATCAGCGAGCTGTTGAGCGGCGTGCGTAGCTCGTGCGACATGTTGGCGAGGAATTCAGACTTGTACAGGCTGGCGCGTTGCAACTCTTGCGCGCGCTCCTCCAGCAATACCTGCACACGGCTCAGCGAGGCATTTCGCTCATCCAGCGCATCACGCTGGTCGGCCAATACCTGCGCCTGATCCGCTAACTGCTCGTTGGTTTGCTCAAGCTCGGCCTGCTGGGTTTCGAGGTAGGCCTGCGATTCTTTGAGCACCCGCGACTGTTCTTCTAGCTCTTCATTGGCGGTGCGCAATTCTTCTTGCTGCACCTGCAACTCTTCGTTGAGCTGCTGGGTTTCAGAGAGCATCTCCTGCAGACGTTGACGATTACGCACTGCATCGATCGAAGTTCCCAGCGCATCGCTGATCAGTTCGAGAAACTCGCTGACTTGCGCTGGAATCGGCTGCAAAAATGCCAATTCGACTACGCCGTTAACCGAATAGCCATTGCTGATAGGCAACAGCACAATGCTCACCGGGTTGGTGCTGCCCAGACCGGAATTTACTTTCAGGTAGCTGTTGGGCAAGTTATCGAGTTGCAGCAGTTTGCGCTCACTCGCCGCCTGCCCGACCAACGATTCCGTGCTGCCAAAATTCTGCTCGGCCTCTTCCATCTCCTTCGAGAAACCGTAACTGGCCACCCGGCTGATATCGCCCTGCTCCGAACGCACATAGAACGCGCCCACAGAAACCTGCAAATAGCCCGCCAGGCAATTCAGTACACTGCGCCCGAGCGCCGGCAAACTGGGTTGTCCAAGCACCTGCTCGGCCAGCAGGCTCTGACCGCTACGCAGCCAGGCCTTTTGCTCAATAAGCTCTGTGCTCTGCTGCTGACGGTCGAAAATTTCACGGTACTCGGCCGCCAGTGTCATCAAGTCGCGGCGGCCAAAATAGGCCAGCAGACAACTCAGCGTCAGGCTACCGAGTACATAAAGGGCGACATACAGGGTCACCGAATCGTTGGTTTTCTGGTTACGCGCCTGACGCTGCTGTTGCTCGATCTGAATAAAGTTGTCGTACTCTTCCCGCGCATTATCGGTGATCCGCTTGCCGCGTCCGGCGCGCACCGCACTCTGAAAATCGACGTTGTCACGACGCAACGCGATCATCATTTTGGCGTAGTCGTCCCATTCCTCGTGCAGCGCCTGAATCCGGCGCAAGCGAGCACTCTGATCCGGGTTTTCTTCAACCAGCTTGGAAAGCTCGGTCAGCTCGACCTTGATCAGGGGCTTGGCCTCTTCATAGGGCGCAAGAAAACTGTCATCACCGGTAATCAGAAAACCGCGCAGCGAAGTTTCCAGATCAACCGTCAGCTTGATCGAGTGATTGGCGCTGCTGATGATCTGATCAGTGCGCTCCACCCACTTCTGCACACTCATCAGATAGAAGATCAGGCCAATGAAAAAAACGGCACTGACCAGTCCGATAGCAAGCGGCAAAGTGATGTTGCGGCGAACAAGCTGGCGAAAGCTTTGCTCACTCTTGGTGGCTGCGATGGTCATGGTCTGCCCCGAGCTAAAAGTTTGGATTTTGCAGGAAAAAGTTCAAATAATCATACTTAAGCGCTGCGACAGATGAGAAAATGCAAAATAAACATCTGTTTCGTCGAGTCAACGATACTCATGTCACACGCCAGCCGCAGAACAATCTATAACCTTATTGAGCCGCATTTGGTGGCTGTAATGGGCAGATTGCGAGACGCAAGTGCTCAACTCTGTCACCATTAACAGCTATTTTTTTGAAGGCCCGCCCATGCATAACCCGTCTGACAACACACAAAGGACAAGTGCTCAAACCATCTTGCTGGTTGAGGACGATGCCGTGGTCAGAACGCTCACCCTGGAAGTACTTGAAGCCTTTGGCTACAACGTTTTCGGCGCAGAAGATGCCGACACCGCCCTGACAATCCTGCGCAGCGAGCAAGCCCTCAGCCTGCTCATGACCGACATCGGCCTGCCGGACATCAGCGGTCTGGAACTGGCCGAACAGGCGCAGGCATTACGCCCGGACATTCCGATACTGCTCGCCAGTGGTTACGACGCACAGCCACACCAAAGCCTGCAAAACGGCGGCGGTAATGGCCTGATCGCGACCATCACCAAACCATTCCAGCTCGACCAGTTGCGCAACACGCTGCAAAGCTTGCTCGCCATCTGAGGCAAACGCCGCTGCGCTGTACTCCAGTCGAATTATCAGGCAAATCAATGAGCCTTGACCCGCACTGAGAGTCAGGCACTCTCGGGCAGATGATCACTCAATGGAAATCTGCCATGCCGAGCCTCAATCCCAGCCGCGAACAGCTTGCCGAATTTGCCGAACGGATGCCCGCGAATACACCGATCCTGATGCTCAATCTGCTGCGCTTCAATTCGCAGGCGGCCTACCCGGCAGATAGCCCGCACAGCCCGTGCAGCGGCCAACAGGCTTACGCGCGCTATAGCCGCGTTGCGCTGAAAAAGGTGCAAGGTGTGGGAGGGTCGGTGGAAGTGCTGGCCAATGCGCATGTGGCGTTGATTGCCCCGGCGGATGAGCAATGGGATCAAGTGTTGCTGGTGCGTTATCCGTCCAGGCAGGCATTTCTGAGCATGATCAGCGACCCTGAATATCAGGCAGAAACCGGACACCGTACAGCGGCGCTGGCCGATTCCAGACTGATCGGCACAACGCCTGCGGCAAACTGAAACGCTCAGCGCATGCTGTTAAGCACCAGCAAAATTGCCGCGGTTTCGGTGTCTGGCTCGCCATCATAGCGGGCCTGACGGTATTTCATCTGGAAGGCGGCAATCACGTTGCGTGTGGCCTTATCCAGCTCACCAGTCTGCTCCACGGTGTAACCCTGGCGCTTCAACTGCTGCTGAAACCAGCTGGCGCTGGGCACTTGTCCGGCCATTTGGCGTTGAGTCAGCAGCACCCGATTGGCGTCTGGCCAAGGCACCAACCCGGCGTCGGCTAAACGCTTCCAGGGGAACAGCGGGCCCGGATCAACCTTGCGCTGCGGCGCGGCATCGCTGTGGCCGATAATGCTGCCAGGCTTGAGATTATGACGCTGCATGATGTCTTTGAGCAGCACGATCAGGGTGTCGATCTGCTCCTCGTTAAACGGCACCCACTGACGGCCATTCGGCGTGTCGCGGTAACCCTGATTGACCAATTCGATGCCAATCGTGGTGCTATTCAGCCAGGTACGGCCCTGCCACTCACTGACCCCGACATGCCAGGCGCGGCGATTTTCATCGACTAGCCGGTAGATGGTCGCCGGGCTGTCGCCAATAAGGTAATTGGCGCTTACATCGGTCTGGGTCAGCAGCTGCAATGAGCGCGGCAGATCCGCTGCGGTGTAATGCAGCACGATGTATTGCACGCGACTGCCCTGCCCGGTTGCCGTGTAGCTGGTGTCGATACTCGGCCCGCTGCTGCAACCAGCCAGCACTGCGAAAAATAAAGCAAAAACAAAAAATCTCATGGCGTTATGTGCAACACACTTTGCAGGTTATCGAGCAACATATCGACGCTGAGCATGATCAACAACATGCCCATCAGCCGTTCAACAGCTGTTAACCCGCGTGGACCCAAGAAACGCTGCAGGAGCGATGCCTGCAACAATATGAAAGCAGTCGCTGCCCACGCCAGAATCAGCGCCAGGTAAAGCTCCCACAACTCGCCCTGATGAGTATTGCGCAGGGTCATCAACACCGCCAATGCAGAGGGACCAGCCACCGCCGGAGTCGCCAGCGGCACCAGCATCGGCTCGCCATCCGGAACATCGCCAAGCACACCTTGCGGGCTCGGAAAAATCAGGCGCATGGCAATCACGAACAGGATGATACCGCCGGCAATCGCCGTTGCTTCACGCGACAGGCCCAGCCCACTGAGAACTTTGTCACCAAAGGTAAGAAACAGCAGCAACAAGGCCAACGCGAACAGCAACTCACGAGCGGCAACTTTAAGCCGGCGCTTGGGTTCGACGTTTTTCAGGGCAGCAATAAAGATGGCGATATTGCCAAAGGGGTCGGTAACCAAAAAAATCAGCACCGCGATACTCAGTATTTCCATGCACCACTCTCCAGACTATGCGCATAGTCTAGAGCGGTTCGCGCCTCACGTCTGTTGGCGAAGCGCTGCAAGTTCCTGATTGGCAGGTGGAAATGTACGAATCAGGCGCGCGAATCGGCCTTGACCACGCGGTTGCGCCCTGCTCTTTTCGCCCGGTACAACGCCTGATCGGCCCGCTCGAAAACCTGATCGGCCTGATCGCCCGGACTGAACGCACTGATACCGGCTGACAGCGTGATGGTCACGCGCTCACCTTTAAAGTGGAACGGACAGGCTTCGACCGAGGTGCGCAGCAGATTGACCAGACGAATGCCGCTGTCGAGCGATGTAGCAGGCATCAGCACGACGAATTCTTCGCCGCCGTAACGGGCCATGAAATCGGTCTGGCGCAGCCGCTTGTTGAGTATCTTGGCAATGATTTTCAGCACCCGATCACCGGCTAGGTGGCCGTAGTCATCGTTGATGCGCTTGAACAGGTCGATATCAATCACTGCCAGCAGCAATTCGCCGCCGTAGCGCTGCCAGCGGGCAACCTCAAGCTCAAGGCGCTCGTTCCAGGCGGCACGGTTGAGAATCCCGGTAAGCGTATCGAGCAACGAACGCTGGCGCTGCTTCTCGATATGTTCCTGAAAGCCGAGGGCTTCCTGTTCCATCTTGGCTACGCGCTCGACCAGTGTGCGTAAGTGCTCGGCAATTCCACGGTCACGGTCTTCACGTTTCTGCTGATGTTCGCTCAGGGTGCCCAGCAAGCCATTGAGGCGTGAGTCGACCACTTCCTTGAGTGAGCGCAGGTCGGTCGCCTCTTGCACGCTGGTATTAAGCCCGCTGACTTGCTTGCGCAGCTCGGTATCCAGATCGCGCGCAGCGCTGGAGGCGTCATCATGGCCTTCCTGCGCCTCTTGCAGGCTGCCCTGAAAACTTTCGAGGCGCTCGTTGAGCTGCTTGAGATAGCCTTCAAATTCGTGCTGACTAACATCAGCGATGGCCAGCATGAGCACGGCCAGATCCTCAAGGATCGGCACCAGTTCATACATGTTGAGCCCGACCAGAATGCGCTCACGCATCATTTCGGCCTGCTGCTGATGCTGCTCCGGCAGGGGCAGATCCGTCAGCAATTTGAGCAGCGTGTGCTCAACATGATTGGCGATCAGGCTGTAGACCTGCTCGGGCTCCGGTTCAGGTGTCGCCGGTTGGGCATCGGCGGTTTCGGCTTGTTCCGGGCTTGCGTCGTCTGACGACTCAGCAGCCGAAAGCGCAGTGGGCGCAACCAACAGGCTGTCGGCAGGCATGGGCAAACTGTCGAGCGCGCCGTTTGCTGGCACGGCGGCAATCTCGGCCTGAACACTTTCTGCGCTGCCGGCGACAGGCTCTGCAGTGGCGTCGGCTTGAACCAGCGGCGCACTGTCTTGCGGGCTGACCAGCGGCGCAAGCTGTTCGCCACCGTCCTGACGGCCACCGCTTTGACGGCCACCAAACAAACGCGCCAACAATGGCTGCCGCGCTGGCTCATTGGCGCTGCTGGCCTGCGCTGCCAGCGTCTGGTTCTGCAAATGACTCAGCTCGGCGAGCAGCCCGGGCAATTCACTCGAATGCCCTTGGCGCTTTTCCAGCCGCCGGGAGAAGTCCTTGAGTGATTTTCGCAAATCGCGCGGCAATTCAAGTTCGAGCAATTGACTGGCCAGGCGCAACAACGCCGAGTCGATTTTCTCGATATTCAGGTGGCGATTTTTTTCCGAGTCCAGCACAGCTTTCTCAAGCCGTGGGATCAGGCCTGAAAGGCCTTTATCGATGTCGTCCTGACGCAGCACTTCGCGCAGTGAGTGCATGCACTGATCCACAGCCGCATCGGCGCCTTCAGCAGCCAGGCTGCTGCGCACCAGACCTCTGCGCATGAGATCGAGTCTTGCTTGCCAACGGGCGTCAATTGCTTCTTGTTGTTCTAGACCGGCCAGATATTTTTCTTTCCAGCGATCGGCGTTGTCGCTCATTCAATACTTCCGGTTGATGGCGTATCGAACGCCATTAACTGGCCGCTACTCAACGCTTGGGGCAAACGAATTTCCATGGCCACTGGCAGGTGATCCGAAATCGGCAAGGCCAACACCTCAACCCGCTCCAACGCCAGTTCCGAACTCAATAATATATGATCGAGACAGCGTTGCGGACGCCAGCTGGGGAACGTTGCCGCGACCTGTGGGGCCAGCAATTGCAAGTCTCGCAGCGGTGAGTTCTGCAGCAGATCTGTGGCGTGAGTATTCATGTCACCCATCAGGATCTGGTGTTTGTAGCCGCCAATCAGCTCGCGAATATACGCCAACTGGCGGTTACGGGCGCGTGATCCAAGCGACAAATGCATCATCACGACTGCAATTGCGTCATCGCCCTCGCCCAAACGCAGCAATAGCGCGCCACGGCCGGGCGGGCCGGGCAACGGATGGTCTTCCAGCAGGGCCGGACGCACACGGCTGAGCACACCGTTACTGTGCTGGGCAAAGCGCCCGAGATTACGGTTGAGTTGCTGATACCAGAAGGGAAATGCGCCCAAGCGAGCCAGGTGCTCGACCTGATTGATATTGCCGCTGCGGACACTGCCGCCATCGACTTCCTGCAATGCCACCAGATCGTAATCGGACAGCATCTCGCCAATGCGCTGCAGATTGCCTGCGCGCCCGGCATGCGGCAGCAAATGCTGCCAACTGCGAGTCAGGTAATGGTGATAACGCTCGGTACTGATACCCACCTGAACGTTGAAACTGAGCAGGCGCAACCGGCCATTTTCCGGCAAGTGGCTACTCGCTGGACACTCAGAGTTGACCTGTGGAGTACACAGGCCAACCTTACGGCTTGATGTCCAGCGACGCAGCATGCGCGAGCTCCGCGCCTCGGATCGCGGCTTATTTGGCGGCGCGTTCCTTGGCGATCAGTTGATCAGCAACATCCAGTGCCTGGGTCGGGCCACCAGCGCTGGTGATATCAAAGCGATACTTGCCATTGACGATCAATGTCGGTACGCCGCTGATCTGGTAAGCCATCGCCAGCTTCTTGTCTTTCTCGATCTGGCTCTTCACGCCAAACGAGTTGTAAGTTTTCAGGAAGGTGTCTTTGTCGACGCCCAGAGTGGCGAGAAACTCAGCCATTTCTTCTGGTGTCGCCAGCTTCTTGCCTTCTTTGTGGATGGCTGCGAACACGGCGCTGTGCACCTGATCTTCAACCTTCATGCTCTCCAGCGTTACGAACAGCTGGCCATGCACGTTCCACAAACCGCCAAACATGGCTGGAATACGGATGAAGTTAACGTCATCCGGCAGCTGCTTGATCCACGGGTTGATGGTCGACTCGAACTGATAGCAATGCGGGCAGCCATACCAGAACAACTCGACGACTTCGATTTTGCCCGGTTTAGAAACCGGCACCGGATTGGCCAGTTCAACATATTGCTTGCCTGCCTCAATCGGCTCGGCCTGAACAGCCATGCCAAATACGCTGGCGGCAACCAGTGCGGCACCCAGAATCAATTTACGCATGCAGTACTCCTTAGCAAATAAGCATCGCCCAGCGGCAGAATATTTTCGACCCGTTAGCTGGGCTCAGGTTCAAGCTATTGTAGCGACGAACTCAACAAAAAAGGGTGGCCACTGCCACCCTTTCTCGATCACATCATTACCAGCGGTTACGCGATCAGTGCAGACCCTGCACGTAGCTCGAAACGGCGGCGATGTCTTTGTTGCTCAGCTTGGCAGCAATCATACGCATGATTTTAGCGTCGCCGTCGTTGGTGCGGTTGCCTTCGCGGAAGTCAGTCAGCTGCTTGGCAATGTAAGTCGCGTGCTGGCCGCCCAGGTGCGGGAAGCCTGCTGCCGCAATCCCTGCGCCATTCGGCGAGTGGCAACCGGTGCATGCAGGCATGCCGTCTTCGAGCTTACCGCCACGGAACAGTTCTTCACCGCGCTTGACCAGTGCCGGGTCAGCTGCGCCAACGCTCATTTTCTGGCTGGCGAAATACGCCGCGATGTCGGCAATATCTTGCTCAGACATGTTGTCGAGAATACCGGTCATTTCCAGAACGGTACGGCGACCTTCCTTGATGTCGTGGATCTGCTTTTGCAGATAACGCTCACCCTGACCGGCCAGTTTAGGGAAGTTCGGTGCAGCACTGTTGCCATCAGGACCATGACAGGCGCCACACACAGCAGCTTTGCTCTGACCAGCAGTGGCGTCGCCAGCGGCATGGGCCAGGCCGGTGATCCCCAGGGTCAACAGCAGACTCACGAGTATTTTGTTCATCAGCTAATCCAACTACGGCTAAGAGAAAATAAGTTATGGACCGGGTTTACTCGCTCATCAACTTGATGACAGCTTGGTAATCCTCGGCCGTGCAGTCCATGCACAAGCCGCCGGGCGGCATGGCATTAAGACCATTGGTAACGCTCTGCACCAGTACATCAGTACCCTTGGCCAGACGCGGTTCCCAGGCAGCCTTGTCGCCTCGTTTTGGCGCGGTAGGTAAGTTACCACTATGACATGCAGAACAAGCCTTGGCATAAACCGCCTCAGGATCTTGCGCAGCCTGCAGGTTCAAAGATAACAACAGCGCACCAGCACCTAACAGCAACTTCTTCACATGATCTACCTCATCTGGGGGGAACGGTCTGCGTTCTACGCGCAGAAGATGTTAGTCGTTCCCGTGGACACTTACCTGAATCAGGACAAAGCGCACACAAAATCGCCGGCATTATATACTGACGACACTGAAACTTAAACGACGCCGCTTGCCGTGCTAACCAGCAGAGGGCAGGATGCGCGCAATTGTCGCAAGTGCCGCACCGCAGTCAGTATAAGCTGAGCTGTAGTTAAGCCCGCCCTCACCGGATGTCCTATGCAAGCTAAAAACCCCATCATCGGCCTGTGCCAGCAATCGAGCTTCTTGATCAGTGCCGCCAAGGTTGATCAATGCCCTGACGATACTGGCCATGAAGTGGCCTTTGCCGGGCGCTCCAATGCCGGCAAGTCCAGCGCACTCAACACGCTGACTCACGCCAACCTCGCGCGTACCTCAAAAACCCCCGGCCGCACTCAGCTGCTCAACTTTTTCCGCCTGGATGAAGAACGACGCCTGGTCGACTTGCCGGGCTATGGCTATGCCAAGGTACCGATTCCGCTGAAACTGCACTGGCAGAAACACCTTGAAGCGTATTTGGGCAGCCGCGAGAGCCTGCGTGGATTGGTATTGATGATGGATATTCGTCATCCACTGACCGAGTTCGACCAGTTGATGCTGGATTGGACCCAGGCCAGCGACATGCCGATGCATATTTTGCTGACCAAAGCGGACAAACTGACCTTTGGTGCGGCCAAGAACACATTGCTCAAAGTGCAGCAGGAAATCCGCCAGCGCTGGGGTGATCACGTGAGCATCCAGCTATTCTCGGCGCCAAAGCGCATGGGCATCGAAGAAGCGCACGCGGTATTGGCCAACTGGCTGCAACTGACCCCGCCTGACGAGGCGCAATAGCCGGAGAATGGATAGCCCCACATAACCATTCGCGCAGCATTGGGTACACCCGCCAGACCGCAATGACGGTTTACCCTGCGGGTTAACCATCCTCCGTGTGTGAGCGGCCTGTTGGTGGAGGATGGAGTCCGCATCGCGGCTTCCGTCATGACGGCCTCTCGACTGGCGCGACTTTTGCGTTGAATGTTCAATCGTTATGACGGTTTACCCTGCGGGTTAACCATCCTCCGTGCGTGA
>MDTG01443200.1_pt1 | contig 38397 bp, 35 predicted proteins | sample 811421 | NCBI WGS metagenome assembly MDTG01 (sample SAMN05326645, study PRJNA326480) | marine metagenome | isolation source: seawater | place: Pacific Ocean: South East | collected 2011
CGGCTCGCCCGGCCGGTGCTGCCAGCGGCCGGCGGCGAACCAGCCGAAGCGTTCCCGGGCGATGATCTCGCCATCGTCGCGGCCGTCCTGGAAACGCACGATCACCGTGTCGATCTCGCGCCGGTCGAAGCCGCGCAGCAGCTCGCCCGAAGATCCGATGCGGATGCCGATCGACAGCTGCGGATCCTCGGCATTCATCCGCGCGATCAGCAGCGGCAGTTCCGGCCCCGCAACATGGTCGCTGATGCCGATGGCCAGATGCCGCCGCGCGGGCGCCACCGCCGCACAGGCCCGGTCATGGGCGGCCAGCAGGGCGCGGGCCTGCTCCAGAAAGGCCAGGCCGCGGGCCGACAGTTCCACATGCCGTGGCGTGCGCTCGACCAGCCGGCAGCCAAGCCGCTCCTCCAGCCGTTTCAGCTTCAGGCTGATCGCCGACTGCGTGGTGCGCCCGGCTTCCGCGGCGCGGGTGAAGCTGCCGTAATCGGCGATGCGCACGAAGGCCTGAACGGCGTCGAGGTCGAGCGGGCGGTCGGCCATGCGGTCCTGTCATTTCAAATTGTCATTTCTGATATCGCAATTCATAGGATATCGAAATGATCGGGGCAGGGCTAGCCTTGGGGCCATCACCCCACATGATCAGGAGGCCACCCCATGCCGCTGGTTCACATCTCGCTGCGCTCAGGCAAGCCCGAGGCCTGGCGCCAGGCCATTTTCGACGGCGTCTATCAGGCCCTGCGCGACACCTTCGACGTGCCCGAGGACGATCAGTTCATGGCGATCCACGAGCACGAGCCCGCCAATTTCCGCTACGGCGCCCGGTGCTTCGGCATCGAGCGCAGCGACGACCTGGTCTATATCCAGCTGACGGTGAACAACACCCGCACCACCGACCAGAAAAAGGCGCTCTACCGCCGCATGGCCGGGCTTCTGGCCGAAAATCCGGGGCTCAGGCCCCAGGATGTGTTCATCAACCTGGTCGAGGTGCAGAAGGAGAACTGGTCCACCGGCAACGGCCTCGCCACCTTCATCTGAGGTGTCGAGGCGAACCTCATCCTGCCCCGGTGGTCCGCCCGACGACGAGCATTACAGCAGCAGCGTTGAGGGGGATTTTCCGGCGAGCCGATGGTGGCCCCGACATCCTTTGTCAGCCTTCTGTTGCGATTTGTCCAGGCGACAGTCCGCCCGACGTGCCATTGGCGGAGCAGAATCTGGAAGCCTGTCCGACCTTGCTTTCTGAAGACCTTGATGGTGATGCAGATCGCGCCGCCGGCCCGTTCGCGGGGCAGAGGCGCCCTCGGCGGAGGCCGGCTGGGCGAGGCGGAACTGTCAGGTGATTACCCTCTCTGTACAGGAAGGGCGGCGTCGCAATCCTGAACCTCCTCTGTATGACGAGGATGTGCCCATTGGCATCTATCATGGCATGACGTTTCCGGGCCTGGCTTTTATCTGCGGCATCATAGCCGCGCGGGCCGCAGGACTCTGTGGTCTCGATGCTCTGGTTGTTGACAATTACAGCGGACAGGCGGGCCTCATAGCATAGGACGTAGAAGATTGCGTTCATGATATCCTGCATCGGTCACCGATGCGGACGGCCTGTCCTGGGTGGGGCGACATGAACGGGCGCGGCCCTCTACCTCCTTTTTCGGCTTCGAGCCTGCCTCTGAGTATAAAGGTGAGGCGAACATGACGATCGACTTAAAGGCTGCGATCAGGAAGTGGGCGATCGACACGCTTCCCTACGATCATAGCGATGCCGATATTGCTGCCGAGTTCAAACGCAAAGGCGCCACCGAGTTGCTGATCATCTACCATAATTGGATGTCGCGGCACATCTTTGCAATGCCCAGGAAAGTGCACATATCGGCAGCCTATGAAGCCAACCCCACCACCACTCAGCGAAAGACCGATCTCGATGCATTAATAGAGAAAATCGAGAAGGGTAACGATTTAACCCCCCATTTGAGTACGCGTGTCAATATATCTCTGGACTCCTTAAGCAAAAAAATAAATAGACGAAAACATTTGGATCTAATGTTGATTGAATGGGAGGTTCACCATCTCCATATCTCCCAGAAAATGCGATCAGATGGTTTTGTTGAGCGAGGTAATCCGCTACTCTTTGCCGTATTTCATGTATTTGATGCTTACCTGATCGACGTGATGACTCATGACGATTTCAATCGTGACCACATCTTGGAAATCATGGTCCGGGAGTTTCCTGACGCTGGCCTGATCCATGAGTTGAAGGTAGGCCCCGGTGAGGAGATGCGAGGTTTGGTGAGAAGACACAATGAGAATGAACGTACCGTCTTGCGTAACGCAGGGATTAATACATTGGTGGAGATCGATGGCAAGGTCTACAAGCCGGCTGGCGGCATCACTGCGGCTGGGACATCAGTCCGTGCGTCCATGGCGGCGGACGCGGTCATACGGGCAACCGAACGTCTGGACGCGTCCCTGGTTAACGACCGTGCGCAGTTCCAGCGGCTCGCTCAGGATCACGGCCTCATCTGGCCTTCCGATCCGACTTTCGAGTTCGGCCTGCTGAAGCCAAGGGGACTGGCATTCAAGGAACTGTCAACCAACCTTGCGTTTATCATAGCATGAAATCAATATTGACGGTGCGATATCTCTCCTATCGATGGCAGGTAATTTAGCCAAATAGCTATCCAAACGGTCTGCCGCCCCTGTCGGCCCCCTGCGCCCATCCGCTCCACGCCCGGGGCGGGCGGCCCATCACCCGCTTGAAGGCGGTGCTGAAGGCGCTGTCCGACCAGTAGCCCAGATCGGGCGCGATCACCGAGACCGGGTCGCCGGTCGTCTCCAGCCGGTCGGCCGCCAGCAGCATGCGCCAGCGGGTCAGATATTCCATCGGCGTCTCGCCCGCGGTTTCGCGGAAGCGGGCGGCGAAGGCCGATCGCGACATGCCGGCCGCGGCGGCCAGGTCCTGCACCGTCCAGCGCCGGGCGGGATCGGCATGCATGGCGCCGATCGCCGCCGCCATCTGCGGATCCGCCAATGCAAAGAACCAGCCTGTGCGGGTGGGACCCGCCTCGGTCATGCACAGGCGCAGCGCCTGGACCAGCATCATATGGGCCAGATGGCGGGCGATCAGCTGGCTGCCGGGGCGGGGGGCGTGCAGCTCGTCGATCATCCGCTCCACCGCCCAGCGCAGCGCCTCGCGATCCGCCGGGGCATGAACATGCAACACCGGCGGCAGGCTCGCCAGCAGCAGCCGGGCGCGGCCGGCATCGACCGCAAACCGGCTGCCGACCAGGAACATGCCGCCGCCGCCGCCCAGCCGCACCACGCCCTGATCCCGCTGCACGGGGAAAATCTCTCTGGATGAAACCGGCGGCAGGGCCGGATCGCTCGCCAGGATGAACGACCGGCCGCTCGGCATCACGAAGCTCTCGCCGGTGTCGAGCCATAGCGGCCCGGGCAGACCGTCGACGACCAGCCAGCAACCGCCCCGGGTGATGGCATAGCATTTTATATAGCCCTGCTGGTCGTCGAAGCGCACGGCCCAGTCGCCGCCGGTATCGAAACCGGCCGAGACATAGCTCTTCGGGCGGAGCAGGGAGAGGATGTCGGAGAGCGGGTCCATCACGCGGCCTCTTGGGGGCTGGGATCGCCGCTTCGGGACGATCGCGAAGATATTATGGAGGCTGCAGCATGGATCGTCCATGGGGTCGGGCCTATCCTGCGGCCTCGGTGTTTTACCGATCCTGCAGCTTTGCGAGGTTGCCATGCATGTCTTCGTCACCGGTGCCACGGGCTTCGTCGGCACCGCGGTCGTCCGCGAACTCCTTGAGGCCGGTCATCGGGTCTCGGGCCTTGCCCGCTCTGATACCGCCGCCGCCGTACTCGCCGGGGCTGGCGTCACGCCGGTCCGTGGGGATCTCCGCGACACCGCCGGGCTTGCCGCGGCGGCGGGGGCGGCGGATGGGGTGATCCATGCCGGTTTCATCCACGACTTCACCGACTACGTCGCGAACTGCGAAATCGATCGTGCCGCGGTGCGGGCGCTCGGGGCGGCGCTGGCCGGCAGCGACCGGCCGCTGATCGTCACCTCGGGCATCGGCGTGCTGCCCCAGGGGCGGCTCTGCACCGAAGACGACGCCCCGCGTGCCGGATCGGGCGCCCTGCCGCGCGTCGCCTCGGAAGAGGCCGCCGCCGAGGCGCTGGCCGCCGGCGCCAGGGTCATGGTGCTGCGCCTGCCGCCCTCGGTCCATGGGGCCGGCGACCATGGTTTCGTGCCGATGCTGATCGACATCGCCCGCCAGCGCGGCGCCTCGGCCTGGATCGGTGACGGCGCCAATCTCTGGCCGGCGGTGGCGCGCGCCGATGCCGCCCGGCTCTATCGCCAGGCGCTGGAGGGGGGAGAGGCCGGCGCCCGCTATCACGCCGTCGCCGAACCGGGCATCGCCTTCCGCGACATCGCGACCGCGATCGGCGAGGGGCTGGGCCTGCCCCTGCGCTCGGTCACACCCGACGAGGCACCGGCCCATTTCGCCTGGTTCACCCATTTCGCCGCGATGGACGTGCCGGCCTCGGCCACGATCACCCGCGACAGCCTGGGCTGGGTGCCGACGGGGCCGGGGCTGCTTCACGACATCCGGACGGCGGGTTACTTCGCCCGATGATGAACGCGGTGCACAAGGGCAACCGTTGACGGACCGGGTCAGCCGGCCTCGCCGGCGACCCGGTCACCCAGCGCCATCAGCCTGTCCCGCGGCAGGTCGAGCGACGCGACCGCCAGGTTTTCCTTCAGATGGTCCAGGCTGGAGGTGCCCGGGATCAGCAGGATGTTGGGCGCGCGGGCCAGCAGCCAGGCGAGGGCCAGTTGCATCGGCGATACGCCCTGCGCCGCCGCCTCTTCGGCCAGCGCCGCCGATTGCAGGGGGGTGAAGCCGCCGAGCGGGAAGAAGGGGACCCAGGCGATGCCCTGATCCGCCAGACGGTCGACCAGCGCATCATCGGCGCGGTGGACGAGGTTATAGTGGTTCTGCACGCAGACCACCGGCGCGATCCGCTGTGCCTCGGCGACCTGGGCGGCGGTGACGTTGCTGAGCCCCAGATGGCGGATCAGTCCCTGGTCGCGCAGCCGGGCCAGTGCCGTGAACCGCTCTTCGATCGAGCCCTCTTCCGGCCCGGGGGTGTGGCCCTCGACGATTCTGAGATTGACCACATCCAGCACGTCGAGCTTCAGGTTGCGCAGATTGTCGTGCACCGCGCGCTCCAGCTCCGCCGGGGCCTGCGCCGGCAGCCAGGCGCCGTCACTGCCCCGGACGGCACCCACTTTGGTGACGATCACCAGGTCGTCCGGATAGGGATGCAGCGCCTCGCGGATCAGCTGGTTGGTGATGTGGGGCCCGTAGAAATCGCTGGTGTCGATATGGTTGACCCCGGCCTTCACGGCCGCCCGCAGCACCGCGATCGCTGCCGCCGGATCTTTGGGCGGGCCGAAGACGCCGGGCCCCGCCAGCTGCATGGCGCCATAACCCATGCGGTCGACCATGCGGTCGCCGAGCCTGAACGTGCCGGCCGTCTTGTGCGTCGTCATGATCGTTCCTCCGGGCTTCGCAGGCTGCGCTCGTCGGGGCAGGACGACCAGCCGGATCGGCCTGTTTTATCAGATGGCCGGCCCCGCCGACACCGGCGGCGATACTGGCACCGGCACCGGCACCGGCACCGCAATGGTGCAGTGAACCCCGTCGGGGCCCAGCGTGAAGCTGGTCTTCGCCTTCAGCTGATAGGGCAGGCCGCGTTCGATCAGCTCCCGCCCCTGGCCACCGCTCCCCTGGCCACCGCTCCCCTGGCCACTCCCGGGTGGGGCGGCGCCCGGCATGGTGATGCCCCGCTCCCGCCAGTCGACATGCAGCCAGGGGTCACCATTCCCGGGCATCGGCTCCAGCCACCACGAGATCTGCAACCGCCCTGCGGGCTGGGCCAGGGCGCCGTATTTGACCGCATTGGTCGCCAGTTCGTGCAGCGCCATCGCCAGCACCTGCACGGTGGAGGATCTGAGGCGCACCTCCGACGGCCCGGTCAGGGTCACCTGGCTGGCGGGGCCGCCCATCACCGCGATTTCGGCGCGGACCAGCTCGTCGAAGGCGACGCGATCGTGATCGCTCAGCCGCGACAGCAGGCCCTGCACCCGGGCCAGCGCGTCCAGCCGGTCGCGGAACCGGTGCTGGAAATCGCCCAGATCGGTGCTCGCCCGCGCGGTCTTGTCGGCGATCGAGCGGATGACGCCCATCAGATTGCGGGTGCGGTGCTGCAGCTCGGCCAGCAGCACCTTCTGGCGCTCCTGCCATTCCCGCTGGCCGGTCACGTCCATCATGGCGCCGACCATGCGCACCGGCCGGCCCTCGGCGTCATAGAAGAACCGCCCGCGCCCGGCGATCCAGTGCACCGAGCCATCGGGGTGCAGGGTGCGGAATTCGCTGACGAAATCGCTCCCGTCGGCCATTGCCTCGTGAAGGGCGGCCTCGGTCTCGCCGCGATCTTCGGGGTGGATGCGGCGCAGCCATGCCTCGTAGCTGGGCGTCACCTCGCCCACCGCATAGCCTTCCATCAGGTAATGCTCGTCCGACCAGTGGATCTGCCCGGTCTCAAGATCCCAGTCCCACAGCCCCAGCCGCGCCACCTTGACGGCGATGCCCAGCCGGTCGCTGCTGCTTTGCAGCGCGTCCTGAACCCGCCGCGCCTCGGTCGTGTCGTGGCTGATCCCGCCGATGAAGGCGATCCGGCCGGTGGCGTCGGGGATGGGGAAATCGGTGTTGCGCAGCCAGCGGATGCCGCCATCGCCGGGGCGGATCACCCGGTGGTCGAAGGTGACATGGTCGCCGCCGCGCACCCGGGCGATCATCGCCTCGGTCCGCGGCCGGTCTTCCGCCATCACCAGATCCAGCCAGCGCCGGTAATTATCCCCCGTCAGCGCCTGTTCGCGGCCAAGGCCGTAGATCGTCTCGAAGGCCGGGGACAGATAGACCCATTGCAGGCTGTCGGCATCGCGGATCCACAGAACATCGCGCGAGGCCTCGCCGAAGCGTCGCAGCCGCTCTTCGGTCGCGCGCAGCTTCTCCGCCGCCTGGCGCGGGGCGGTGACGTCGGTGCCCGACCCGAACCATTCGCTGACGGTGCCGTCGGGGGCAAGCAGCGGCGCCGCGCGCGACACCATATGGCCGATGTTGCCATCGGGCAGGCGGATGCGGTGTTCCAGCTCGAACACCGTGCGGCCGTCGATGGCGGCCTGAACGGCGCTCTGCACCATCTGCCGGTCCTCGGGCAGGACGAAGCGGTCCAACCAGTTGCGGTCGGGCCAGCTATGGTCCAGCGAGGTTCCGCCGGGTTCGGCGACATGCGGTGGCAGGCCGGTCTCCATCACCGACATTTGCTGCCAGTCCGGGCTGATCCGATAGACCGACCGGGCCGTCGCCATCACCAGGGCCTGAAAGCGCCGGCGGCTCTGGTCGATCTCGGCCTCGTGGCGCTTGCGCTCCGAAATGTCGTGGAACAGCACCGCGACCTGGTTGTCGCCGATCCGGAAGGCATAGACATTGTACCAGAAGCCCAGCGCATCGGCCCGATGCTCGAAACGCTCGGGCGTGCCGGTCAGGGCGATGCGGCCATAGATGTCGAACCAGTGCTGTTCGTGATCCGACGCCAGATCGCGCATCCGCCGGCCCACCGCATCCGACAGGCCGGTCTGGCGGGCGAAGGCGGCATTGGTTTCCAGAAACACATAATCGACCGGCTTTCCGTCCGCATCGAACAACATTTCGATGGTGCAGAAGCCTTCATCGATGGAATTGAACAGGGTGCGGTATTTATGGGCCTCGCCCTGCAACTCGGCCAGCCGCGCCATCGCCAGCGTCAGCCCCACCTGGCGGGCCAGCAGGTCCAGGAAGCGGCGATAGCCGTCGTCATAGGAAAGCCGCGGGCTCAGCCCGACCACCAGAAAGCCGGTGACCTTGTGTCCGTGGTGGTCGGTCGCCGCGGTCAGCGGCAGGATGACGGCGGATTGCGGCACCCCTGCCGTGGCGGAGGCGGCCGGCCAGGGGCCGGCGGCAAGCTCCGGCCCGGCCAGGTCGATCACCGCGCCCCGGCGCCCCGCCAGGGGCGCGGCAAGCGGCCAGGGCTGCGCCGCGCCGTGGGCATCCATCTCCCAGGGGGTGACGGCGGTTCCGGCGGCAAGCCCCGCGCAGCCGGTCAGCCTGGCGGTGCGCGTGTCGCCGTCCAGGCTGTAGAGCAGGGCAACGGCCAGGTCGCGCGGCTGGTCGTTCAGCACGCCGATGATCGCGGCGGCGGTCTGGGTCGCCCCCCGGGCGGCCCGGGTGCCGTCGCCCAGGGCGGCGAGCGCCGCCAGCCGCCGGTCGCTCAGCATCCGGCCGGTCTCGTCGCTGCAGATGCCGAACACCCCGGCGGTGCCGCCCCGGCCGTCGGGGATCGGGCTGCACGACAGGGCCATGCAGACCTCTTCCGCCACCCCGTCGCGGGTGACGACCATCTCCAGCCGGTCGCGCCGGATCGCGGTTCCGCCCGTCATGACTGCCGCCAGGGTGGCGCCGAGATCGGGCCAGGCGGCGCTGTCGGTCGTGGGCCGCTCATCCGACCCGTCCTCGTCCCCCCCATCCTCGTCCCCCCCGTCCTCGTCTACAGGGCGGCCGAACAGGGCAGGGTGGTACAGGCCCAGCAGCGGGATGCAGGCGTCGTTGTGGAAGCGGATCAGCTCCTTCCCCCACCAGATCAGCATCGGCTGGGGGGCGGCGAGCATGATCCCGATCGCAGAAATCAGGCCCTGCGGCCACCCGGCCTGGGGACCGATCGCGGTTGCCGACCAGTCGCCCGCATCGATCTGCGCCCGCATGTTGCCGTCGTTCGTCGGCGTCTGATGCCTCAGCGGCATATGCATCGCATGGGTCACCGCTCCTCGCTTTCATCGCCATCGGGCGTCTTCGCGCCCTGCGGCTGATCGGCAGTGCCGCGCCGCCGCCTTGCCTCTTCCAGCGCATCCGCCAGCTCATGAGCCAGCTGCCGCAGCCGCGGCGGAATCACCTCGGTCCGGCCGGGCGGCCGCGATCCCCGCAGGGGACCGGCATTGCCGTCGAGCCCGCCATTGCGCGGCCATCGCGCCCGGTCCTCGTCGCCCCGTGCCGGACCGCCATTTTTCTGATCGACCATAAACCCTCCTGGACCACCTGGCGGTGGCCATCCTGATACCCGCCACCCCGTACCCAGATCCCTCCGGGGGCCTCGCTTCAGTGCAGATAAAGCCGTCCGCGCCGGCGGAATTCGTCGTCCAGCGCCGCGTGCAGCCAGGCGGCCGGCTCCGGGCTTCCGGCCCGGCCGCTCCGGGCTTCGGTGATCGCCCGGCGCAGCGTCGCCTCCACCAGCCGTTCGGCCGCGCCCGGGTCGGGCAGCAGGGTGCGCGCCCGTTGCAGCAGGCCGGATACCACCGCTTCCAGGCTCTGCGCATCATCCATGCGGCCGTGCGAAGCGTCGTTTGTGCCGCCGTCGCGGTCGGGCGCCGGCGCGTCCCGCCCGTCCTCATACTGCCGGTGCAGATCGTCCAGCAGCGTGCGGGCGTGATGCGGCTTCTGATAGACCGGCTGGCCGGCAAAGCGGTCGGGGAAGACGTCGTTGTCATAGCCGGTCAGGAACACGAAGGGCACGCGCCCCAGGACCAGCGAATCCGCCACCGGGAACGAGGCCAGATCCCGGATCCTCACATCCAGAATCGCGACCTGCGCGGCCGCGACATGCCGGATCGCCTCGTCCATATCCGCAAACGGCCCCACGACCGTATCGCCGCAGCTGCGGATATCGTCCGACAGCGTCTCGGCCAGATAAAAATCATCCTCCAGCACCAGAACCTTCAGCGACGGCCGATCGATCCGCCGCTCCCCGTCGACCTCCCGGCCGCGCCGGCCGGCGCTCACCTGTACGGCGCTCACCTGTGCTCTGGGGGCCATTAACCGCCCCGGCTCAAGACCGGCGGCAGGCGGGGCGGGAGGTGTGGTCACGGGCGGGGCAGATGGCATGGTCGCTCTCCGATGGATCTGACTGTTCTCAGCCAGTCAATCGGCGAAGGCGCTGCGGGTTCCCGGATAGTTTGTGGGGGTGGGGCTTTTTCCGGTGGCTTTGCCTGGGGCGGGGGGCGGGCTACACTGAAACCAGAGCGCGAGCCATGGGGAGGCCGGTATGCAGATCAGAAGACAACCGGAGGGTCTGATCGCGAAAAGGCTATTGATTAGCCGATGCCGTTCAATCGATGATCTATTGTGGCTTGGTAGTCCAGGAACCGCCCATTGGTGCCGTGTTCCTCCTTCAAAGTGACGGAAAAGTATAAGGCGGTTAAAATAGGATGTCAGCGGGGAAGGTCTGTGCAGAATGCAATCTCAGGAGCGATTACGGCGGCGACCTATTAAAATAGTTGCGTTTGTCGATTGGAATTCTCAGGTCTTTGCGGCGAAGAGATCAAGATCTGAAGAGCCAACTGTCCAAAGGATATTGGAGCACGTACTGAGGTCAATAAAAAATAGTCTTGCCAATTTTATTTCAGATTTTCGGTTTGAGGTTCATTTGCGTCTCTATGGTGGTTGGCACAAAGGATTCGAACCGATGCCTCAACGAAGAGAATTGGCAAGAGTGACAGATGATTTTTTATATGGAATCTATGTACATCCGAATATCGTCATTCGTGGACTTGAGTACGGGGATACGGCCTTAGGTGCTTTGGAGAGAAGAAAAGTCATGAGTACTAATTCGCATTTTCCTGCAACTTGTCGCGACTATGGGCAGGGTAAATTGGGCGAGAAAATGGTCGATACAGCATTGGTTAGCGATCTCATATATTGTTCCGTAAATGGCGAGGACGATTCTTGGTTAACTGTTGTTGGTGAAGATATAGATTTAATGCCAGGTGTTTATACAGCTGAAGGTTTTTTAAGGAGTTCGCGGAGGAAAATTGCATATTTACGCAGTCGGAAAGATAATTATCTCAATTGCGCTGACATTTATAAATTCAACTAAGGAGGATATCCAATTATGAAAATTAGCGAAGCGGATCTCAGAGTTTTTGCGGATCTCGGTACCGATTTTCATGAAGTTCATAAAGATTCTGAAAATGTTCACTATCATTTTTTAATGTCTGCACAGAATACTGTAGTATCTCTACATGAGAATAGCGACGTAGTGCGCCTTTCGATAGCTGGCGAAGAGATTACATATCCGAATATCCGTGCGTTATTGGCATCGAAATATTTTGGTCATTTAAATTTGTGGGCGTCTAATCAGTCGGCAATCCTTCGCGATGTTGTACCGGCCCACCCCATACCAATTATGGGGGAAATGGATGAGCTTAAAGGAAATGTTAGTCGGATGGGTATCGAGGAGTTCGACACCTATTTGTTAACAGATAGGAATGCGCAGCTTGATGTAATCATACTGGATGGTCCGGCCGGGATAGGAAAGACAACTCAAATACATCAAATTTCGCTGAAAAGAGCGAGAAATTTCCGAACTCAACAGAATCGTTTGTTGCTTCATGTTGAAAGCACAGGGCGTGTTCTTCAGAATCTTGATGACTTAATCGCAGGTAGTTTACAGAAAATCCGTGCAAAGCCGACCTTTGACCAGTTGCGTGTTCTTGTCCGGCACGGGCTTGTTACCCTCGCAATAGATGGATTTGATGAGCTTGCTGATCCTAATGGCTATGAACTGGCGTGGGGGCAACTTCGTGACTTGCTTAAAGATGTAGAGGGGGCAGGCCAAGTAATTCTAGCGGGGAGAGAGACATTCGTATCCATAGGAAGAATGAAGAATGCTCTTCCTATATTAGATAATATTAATATAAATATTTGCCAGTATCGATTGCATGAAGTGGAGCCTCGCCATGCACGCAATTGGCTGCTAGAACAAGGACTGGAATATCCAGCCTTTGATAAAGAAGAGATGAATGGGATTTTCTCATCCGGATCTTATGCTCTTCGTCCTTTTTTTCTAAGCAGTATGGTAAAAGGGAATGTTATAGAGGATCTACAATCCGATCCGTCCGCAGATATTCTCTCATTTCTTGTAAATGCCCTTATCGATAGGGAAAAGGATAAATTTGGTGAAGATATCCGAAGGAGTATATCTTCTGATGAACTGGTTAAGTACATACAGGCTCTCTGCGAAGAAATTGCTCGTGATATGGCCGATAATCAATCGGAATCGCTTCCGGGCCAAACCTTGGAGTGGGCTGCAGGGGTCTGCATTCCGGAAGGGACTGATACAGAGGTAGCTCGGGTCTTGATTCATCGAGCGCAAAATTTGCCGTTCCTTAGCCCAGATAGAGACCGAAATACCGTTAAGTTCGCTCATCGTCAGTTCCTTGTCTTCTTCTTAGGCCTAAATGCCATAAAGTGTATTGCCGGCGATGAGTTTCCTAAATATTTGCGGAGAAATATTCTGGGCTCTGAATTTCTGGAGACTTTCCCAAAGGCGATACTGAGCTTGCCTGGAAGTGTTGTGCGAAACTTCCGGGATAATGCTTTGGGAAAATTGCCTCAGATGAACGCTTTGGATCGGAGTGCCGGAAATATATCCTCCCTAGTTCTAATATGTGGGTGCTACTATCCACCGAATGAAAAAATTTCCATAAAATACATATCGATGGATGAAATTTATTTATTTGGAACCGTACCTCCAGTTGATTTCGAGAATGTTAGCATCAGTATATTAAATGCATATAAGGCAGATCTGGGTGCGGTGAATTTTTCCGGAGAGAATAGCATCGTTACGCTAAGGATGGACCCGTTGACCCGGTTGCCGCCGAAATTTCTGCTTCCGTCATGGCTTGAATTTGAAGGAAAGACCTTTAAAAGCAAGCCTGAAATCCAGTCTTTCTTATTCGGTACAGAAAATTCAGAGGAATCTGACAAGGTCGATTTCCCATTCGACCGGGATCTTCTGGACCGAATTTTGAGATATCGTCCCTTTTGGCTCAGGGAGGATCTCGAAACGGTCGAGCCCGTCGGCAGAAACATTATTGAGCATCGAGATTGGAGCAAGGCACGTCAATGGCTGAGTGACAAGGGATTGCTTAGGATTGAAGAGCGATATCCGGCCTCAGGGCGATCTTCTGCTTTTATTCACTTCCGCATTGGGAAGGATGACTTAAAAAGATAATAGGACTGTGGGGATAGCAGCTGGTCGACGACAAAACTTCATGGCGCCGCACACCCACCGCGGCTCATTGCGCAGTCTGTCGATCGACTTATATCCTGAGATGGAGATTGACACGTGTGGAGGCTGACATGCAGATCCGAAAACAACCCGATGGTCTGGCCGTCACTCTGTCTGACGACGTGGTGGCGCAGCTCGGTCTCAAGGAGGGCGATACTCTCGAAGCACGTGTAACTGCCTCTGGTGCCGTCGAACTCACGCGGCGGGCAAACCGGGAGAAGGCAATCGAGCGGTTGCGGGCATTTCGCGGGCTGTTGCCTGACGGATTCGTCTTTGATCGGGAGGAGGCGAATGCCCGGTAGCTTCTTCGATACGAACACGCTGATTTACCTGCTTTCCAGTGATGTCGCGAAAGTCAGTCGTGTCGAGGAACTTCTGAAAGGCGGCGGCACCATAAGCGTCCAGGTTCTGAATGAGCTTACGAACGTGATGCGACGTAAGCTGAAAATGAAGTGGCCGGCGGTTGATATGTTTCTGGCCAATCTGCGTGAGACGCTTGATGTGGTGCCCCTGACAGTGGAGGTCCACGCCAAAGGGCTGATGATCAGCCGACGGTATGGGTTCTCCATCTATGATTCCATGATTCTTGCGACTGCTGTGATATCTCAATGTACTGTCGTGTGGTCGGAAGACATGCAGGACGGATTTGAAGTAGCCCCAGGCTTGAATATTTGTAATCCGTTCAGTCGGGCGTGAGAGATCATGCCCGTGACCGTATGACCGTGACCCCGGAATGCCATCGCCACATAGAAACGTGAATAAGGACCGTAGGCGGGTTAATTCTCTCCCACCCCCTTCCCAAAATCCGTCTCCGCCGCCTCCCGCAGCGCATCCGCCGCATGCTCCGGTGACGGTGCCGCCTCGTCGGGCAAGGGGGTGGTAGCGGAAAGGGCGCGGGCGACGACGGTCATGTAGATGCGTTCCACCTCCTGCGGCAGCGGGCGGACTTCCGTGCCGGTGACGCAGTAGCGGGAGAGCAGGAATTCGCGGGCGCCCATCAGCATATAGGCCATGGGTTCCAGATCGGCGTCGGTATAGCCGGGCAGTTCGCCCGCGGCATGGGCGCGGCGCAGGGCGCGGACATAGCCTTCGGCCAGGTGGTCATAGAATTCGCGGTGGGCTTCGGGGGCGAAGAATTCGGCCTCGTTGGTCAGGCGGTGCAGATGCGGGTGGGTGGAGAGATAGGCGAAATTGGCCTCCAGGCCCACGCGTTCGCGTTCCAGCACCGTGCGGGTGTGGCGGGTGCGCCGGCGGATGAAGTCCAGCATCCGCCGGCCCAGCGTCGGCAGCAGGCTGTCGAACAGGGCCTGACGGTTTTCGAAATGCAGATAGACCGAGCCATGGGCGATGCCGGCCTCTTCGGCCACCCGGGCGATCGAGGTCTTGTCGTAACCTTTCTCGCCGATGGTCCGGGCGGCCGCCTGGATGATCGCCTCGCGCACCTGTTCCGCGCGCTCGTTGCGTCTGCGCCCCGCCATGAATTCCGTCCTTCGGTTGACTGTGCGGTCGTGGACGGCCGGTCAGGTCTTGTCCTGGACTGCGTCCGCCACCATCCTGCGGATCAGATGTTTCTGGATCTTGCCCGACGCGGTGCGCGGGAAATCCTCGACCCATTCGATCCGTTCAGGAAGTTTTTGCCGCGCCAGCCCCCGCGATGCAACAAAATCGGCGATCGCCTCGCGATCCGGCAGGGCGGTGCCGTCATGTTCCGCATTGCGGGCCGCATCGGTCGGGATCAGCCAGGCGCAGACACCCTCGCCCAGCCGGGCATGGGGCATGGCGACCACCGCAGCTTCGCGCACCAGCGGGTGTTCGTGCAGCGCGTCCTCGATCTCCTTGGCAGACAGGTTCTCGCCGCCGCGGATGATCAGATCCTTCTTGCGGCCGGTGATCACCACCTGGCCCGCGGCCGAGACCGTGCCGAGGTCGCCGGTTTTGAAATAGCCCTCGGCATCGAAGGCCTCGGCCGTGGCGTCCGGGTCGGTATAGCCGCGGAACAGCGCCGGGCCGCGGGCCAGGATCTCGCCCTCCGCCCCCGGCGGCAGGGTGCGGCCGGCATCGTCGACCACCTTCACCTCCCAGCCCGTCACCGCGCCATCGGTGACCGCGGCGGCTTCGGCCGAGGCCGGGTCGGTGCCGGGATAGCCCTGGGTGATCATCGGGCATTCGCTCGACCCATAGACCCGGAAGGCGGCAAGCCCGGGCAGGGCGGCGCGGGCGCGGCGCACCACTTCGGGCGGCACCGCCGCACCGCCGCAGGCGAAGATCTTCAGGCTGGCGGCCACCGGCGGCCGCCCGGCGGCGCGGGCGCTTTCCGCGGCCTGGGTCAGCTCCTGCAGGAAGGGGGTCGCGCCGATCATCACCGACACGCCATGGTCTTCAATCAGATCCAGCGCCCTACTGCCGTCCCAGCGCTCCATGAACACCGTGGTGGTGCCGTGATAGAAGGGCAGCTCCATCCCGTAGGAATAGCCGGTGACGTGGGTCACGGGCGAGGGCATCAGGATCACCTGGCCCGCCCGGACATCCCAGGCGGCCATGGAATTCAGCAGCGCCCGCTGCGAGGTCTCGTGGGCATAGAGCACGCCCTTGGGCCGGCCGGTGGTGCCCGAGGTGTACATCACCATCTTCAGCGCCGAGGCATCGGGCGGGGTGAAATCGTCGCCGAAATCCACGGCGCCGTCGTCTTCGGCTCCGCCCCAATCCTCCCAGCTATCGCAGCCGGCCGCCCGGCCGCGCACGGTGATGACGGTGCGCAGATGCGCCAGGCCGGGCTTCAGCCCCTGCGCCATGGCGGCATAATCGAAGCGTCGCCACTCCGCCGGCAGAAACAGCAGCCGCGACCGGGCATCACCCAGGATGAAGCCCACCTCGCGATCGCGATAGATCGGCACGATCGGGTTGATCACCCAGGCACCCAGCGTGCAGGCGAGGTTCAGCACCACCGCCTCTTCCCAGTTGGGCAGCTGGAAACTGACCACATCGCCGGGCTTCAGCCCCGCCTGGCGCATCCGCCGCGCCAGCTTCACCGCCCGGGTCAGGGCCTGGCCACAGGTCAGGCTGCCGGTTTCGGTGCGCACCGCGATCCGGTCGGGCGTCTGGCGGGCGCGGTCGCGGGCATCATCGGCCAGGGTGCGCCCGCTCCATTCCCCCGCCGCCCGGCGCAGCCGGGTCTCGTCCGGGGTGTAGCGCAGGCGAAAGCCGCTCGGGTCGTCGACAAGGATGCTGGACATGGGGTGCGGGGTCCTCGAAGGCGGAAGCGGGGGCAAACTCAAACGGCGAGGTAGCGGGTTTTAAGGCTGGGATCGGCATCGAATTCCGCCCAGCTGCCCGAATACACCAGCTGGCCGCTGTCGATCAGATGCACCTGGTCGGTCACCGCGCGGGCGAAGGAGAGGTTCTGTTCGGTCACCAGCACCGTCAGCCCGTGATCGCGGTGCAGGCGGCGGATTTCGGCCGCCATCTGGTCCACGATCACCGGGGCCAGCCCCTCCACCGGCTCGTCCAGCAGCAGCAGGCGCGGCCGGGCGATCACGCCGCGGGCCACCGCCACCATCTGCTGCTGCCCCCCTGAGAGCGCATAGCCGGCGCGGGCCGCGAAGGGCACCAGCGCCGGGAACAGCGCCCAGATCTCGTCCATGGTCATCGGCTTCACGCCCGGGCGGGCGGCATGCGCCCCCAGCGCGATGTTCTCGGCCACCGTGATATGCGGGAAGATCCGGCGGTCTTCGGGCACCAGCATCAGCCCGGCCCGGGCGCGGGCATCGGGCGCGAGGGGGGCGATATCCCGGCCGCCGAGCAGGATCCGCCCGGCGGTGACCCGCGGCCCGGCATTCAGGATGGTCTTGAGCAGGGTGGATTTGCCGGCGCCGTTGCGGCCGAGCAGGGCGACGGCCGAGCCCTCGGTGATGGCGAGGTCGATGCCGTGCAGCACCGCGGCATCGCCATAGCCGGAATGAAGCGCCTCGATGCGCAGAAGCGGGTCAGCCATGGCCCAGATAGACCTCCTTGACGGTCGGGTCGTCGCGCACCGCGGCCGGTTCGCCGCTGGCGATGACCCGGCCGTGATGCAGCACGGTCAGCCTTTGGGCAAGGCCGAAGACCACGCCCATGTCATGTTCGGTGAGCAGGAAGGCGAGGCCGTGGGCACGCCGGGTTTCGTCGATCAGCTCGGCCGCCGCCGTGCGGTCGCCCGGCGACATGCCGGCGGTCGGCTCGTCGAGCATGATCAGCTTGGGCCGCAGCGCCAGGCTCATCGCCAGTTCCAGCCGCTTCTTGTCGCCATGGGAGAGCAGCTTCGCCGGATCGTCGGCGCGCGGCCCCAGCCCCAGCCCGTCGAGCAGCCGGCGGACCTCGGCCAGCGTGCCCTGGCGGGGGCTGATCCGGAAGGTGAGCGCGATGCCGCCCCGGGCGCGGCGCTCGCGCGCCTCCACCGCCACGATCAGGTTCTCGGCCGTGGTCATCTCGCCGAAGATCCGCGCCACCTGGAAGGACCGGCCGACGCCGCGGCGCACCCGCTGCCAGCCGGCAAGCCTGGTGACGTTGCCGTCGTCGAAGCGGATCTCGCCGCCATCGACCGGAAACTCGCCCGAGACCGCCTTGAACAGCGTGGTCTTGCCGGCGCCGTTGGGGCCGATCACCACATGGGCCTCGCCCGGCGCCACATCGATCGAGACATCGTACAGCACCTGGGTCTTGCCGTAGAACTTCACCAGGCCGCGGGCCGCAAGCAGCGGCGCGGACGATGCCGAGGGTGAGGGGGCGGACAGGCTCATGGCGTCTGCTCCTGCGGGCGGGTGGTCGATGCGACGGGTCTGGCGGGTGTGGCTGCGGCAGGCCGCGCGCGCAGCTTCATCACCAGCCCCATCACGCCGCCGGGGATGGCCAGCACCACCGCCAGCAGCATCAGCCCGGTGGTGATGTCGGCGATGCCATGCATGGTGCGGGTGGCGTATTCGACCGCGCCGAACAGGATCGCGCCGATGGCGGGCCCCCAGAAGCTGGCGGCACCGCCCAGCAGGGCATAGAGCACCGGTTTGGTGGACATGCTCCAATGGGCGAGTTCGGGGGTGACGATCTGCATCCAGGGCGCACTCACCGCGCCGGCGAAGGCGCTGGCGGCGCCCGAAATGGCAAAGGCGGCCAGGCGGTGGCGGTCGACATCAAGGCCGAGGAAGGCCGCCCGCACGGGGTCCTGCCGGATCGCCCGGAAGCTGCGGCCCAGCACGCCATGCCCCGCCCACCAGAGCAGGGCCGAGGCCAGGCCGCAGGCGACCAGCATGAACCAGTAATAGGCATCGCCCTGCGTCAGATCGATGGTGGCGATGCCAAGCTCGATCTTGGGGCGATAGATGCCGGTCAGCCCGTCATTGCGGCCCAGCCAGTCGGTCTTGGTGATCAGCACATGGACCAGTTCGGCGAAGGCGAGCGTCAGGACGGCGAAGTAGATCCCGCCCGAGCGGCGCAGCGCCACGATGCCGAAGACGATCGCCGCCAGCGCCCCCAGCCCGGTGGACAGGCCGAGCCACATCAGGAACGGCCCGCCCCCGGCCTGCTGCGGCCCTGCCGCCATGGCATAGGCGCCGATGGCGAAGAACATCGCCTGGCCGAAGGACAGCAGGCCGATGGTGCTGAACAGCAGGTTCCAGGCCTGGGCGAACACGATGTTGACCAGCGTCAGCCCCGCCAGGAACACCAGCCCCTGATTGAGCAGCGCGGGCGCCAGGGCGAAGAGGATCAGGCCCACCGCCAGCGGCCAGAGCGCCAGAAGGGGAGAGGTCCGGGTCGCAAGCGTCATCATGCCACCTGTGCGCGTCCCATCAGCCCCTGCGGCCGGATCAGCAGCACGGCGGCCAGGGCGACGAAGAAGAGGATGCCGGGATAATCCGGCAGGAAGACGGTGCCGAAGCTTTCGATCAGCCCCAGCATCACGGCGGCGATCGCAGCACCCCGAATGCTGCCCATGCCGCCGACGATGATCACCCCGAAGGCCTGGAGCAGGAACACGCCGGCCAGGCTGGGCGACAGGCTCTGATTGGCGGCGAGCAGCCCGCCGGCAAGGCCCGCCAGGCCGAAGGCGATCACCACCGTGATCATCAGCACCCGGCCGACGCGGATGCCCAGCAGCTTCGCCATCCAGCTGTCCATGGCGACCGCCCAGATCAGCTTGCCGAAGGTCGTCCGCTCCATCAGCAGGTCGAGCCCGATGAAGGCGAGCAGGCCGCAGGCCACCACGAACAGCGCGAATTCGGGCATGATCGCATCGCCCAGGAACACGGCACCGCCCAGCTCGTCGGGCGTCGGCACCGACATGAAGTTCAGCCCCCAGATCAGCTTGACCGCGCCGTCGCAGACCAGCAGCAGGGCGTAGGTGGCGATCAGCACATAGGCGTCCTCAACCCCGCGCAGCCGCCGGAAAATGGCGAGATCGGCCAGCACCCCCAGCACGGCCACCGCCATGCCCGATGCCAGCGCCACCACGAGATACAGCCAGAGCGGCACGCCGCCACCGCCTGCCAGCTGCAGCAGGGTGAAGGCGATATAGGCGCCGATCATGAAGAACCCGCCATGGGCGAAGTTCAGGATGTGCAGGATGCCGAAGATCAGCGTCAGCCCCGCCGCCACCAGAAAGGTCGCGGCCGCCCAGGCCATGCCGTTGAACAGGATCAGCGCCAGATCGGCGAACGTCATCATCGCCTCCGTAAGACCGCATCGGGGTGCGGAAGGTCGGGGTGGTCGGGGTGGCGGGTGGAAAGGTGGATCCCCGCCTGCGCGGGGATGACGGGATCGGTTTTCGTTGCCGCCGCTCGTCGGCCGGCCTGCCGCGGATCCGACGGCGGATCGCTGATCAGAAAGAAAATGCCGTCATCCCCGCGCAGGCGGGGATCCACCTTCTTCTCTGCCGCGAAAACCGCCGCCCTGGTCTCTCGAAAAAAAAGTGCAGCCACCGGGGAGGGGGTGCGGCCGGTCACCGGGGAGGCGCGATCGTCGTGGCCGCGCCCCGGTGGCTGCAAGTCGAGAGACGGTCAGAGAGACTTCAGTTCAAGCTTCTGTCCCGGCCGTGCCGGTTCCACCACGCTGTCACCCGGCACCGAGACGAAGTCGGTGACCGCGAAGCCGTCGGGGTTGTCGGCCTTGGGGCTGATGCGGATGATCTCGACGCTCTTGATCGCCTGGTTGTCCTCGGCGCGCAGCGTGCGCTTGCCGGTGGCGCTGTCGAAGGTCAGGCCCTTCAGCGCGGCGATGATCGCATCGGCCTTGGTCTCGCCGCCGGTCTTCTCAAGTGCCGCCTTGTAGGCATAGACCGCCGCATGGGCTTCCGCCGCCCAGCCCATCGGATACTTGTTGCCGGTGCGCTGAACATAGGCATCGTAGAGATGCTTCGACATCGGGTTGTCGGTGTTGCCGTTGAAGTACCAGTGGGTGCCGGTCCAGGTATCCGGGGTCTGGTCCTTCATCGCCAGCGGCACCAGGAATTCATTGGCCGAATCGACCAGCACCTTGGTCTTTTCGAACAGGCCGAAGGGCTTCGCCTGCTGGAACAGGGTCACCGCATCGCCGCCATAGGCCGAGGTATACAGCCCCTCGAAGGGCTGGCGCACCGCGGCGGCGATGAAGTTCTTATAATCGCCCGCGCCATAGGGCACCAGGATCGGCCGCTGGATGTCGGGCTGTTTGCCGGTGACCTGGGGGAAGACGTTCAGCATCGCATCCACGAAGATCGCCCAGGTGGTGCGGCCATATTCATGGTCGGGGATGATGCCGCCCCAGCTGGTGACGTTGGGGTAGCGCTCGGCGATCAGCCGGATCAGGCCGTACTGGCGCGAATAGGGGCTGTCGCCCACCCGGAAGACATTGGGGCTGTAATTCTCGTGGTTCAGCTTTTCGGTGCCGGCGCCGCAGGTCAGCACCGTGCCGCCGGCCGCCTGCATCAGCGGGCCCATGGCCAGCGCCACCGCCGAGGAGATGGTGCCGAGCTGCAGGTTGACGCCCTGGCCCAGCAGTTCGCGCGCCGCCACCGTCGCGGCGGCCGGGTTGGCCTTGCTGTCGCGGATTTCCAGTGCCAGCGGCCGGCCGTTCACGCCGCCATCGGCATTGATCTTCTCGACCGCGATTTCGGCGCCATGGCGCACGAAGCTGCCGATCATTTCCTGTGCGCCCGACAGCGGCGTCACCAGGCCCAGCGTGATGGGGTTGTCGGCGGCACGGGCGCCGGGGATCCACAGCCGGCTCATCGGCGCGATCGCGGCCGCGGCGGCTGTCGTCTTCAGCAGGGTGCGCCGGCTGAATTTCGGGCCCTTGAAGCTCTGGGTCATCTCTGTCTCCTCCCTGGGCATGGCGCGGTTCTGGTTGGTGTCCCGTGGGGCACGGGCCGCGCCTTCATGCCTCATCCATGCGATGGGTGCAGATCGTGTCGGTCGTGTTCGGGTGCCCCGGCAAGCTGCCGGCGCAGGTCGGTCTTCAGCACCTTGCCCAGCGGGTTGCGGGGCAGCGCATCGGTGAGGAAGACCCGTCTCGGGATCTCGTAATCGGCCAGCACCGCCGCGGCGGCCGCTTGCAGCCGAGCGATGAAGTCTTCATCAGTTTCGATGTCTTCGGTTGTGCCAGGGTCTTCGGTTGTGTCAGGCGCCGTGCGCACCACCACCGCCGCGACATCCTCGCCAAGCCGTGGATGGGGCAGGGCGATCACCGCCGCCTCGAACACGCCGGGGATGCGGTGCAGCACGTCTTCCCCCCGCCGGGCGGCGATCTTCAGCCCGCCGCGGACGATCACATCCTTCAGCCGGTCCAGGTGATGGAGATGGCCGTCGGCATCGATCCGCCCCCAATCGCCGGTGCGGACCCAGCCATCCCTGATCGTCTCCGCCGTCGCCTCGGGCGCGTCGCGATAGCCGGTCATGTTGGCCGGGCTCAGGATTTCGATCTCGCCGGCTTCCCCAGCCGGCAGCGCGCGGCCGTCGGCATCGGTGATCCGCACCCGGCAGAGCGGCATGGGCCGACCGACCGAGCCGGGCCTGGCCATCACCTCGTCGGGCAGCAGCATGGTGCCGGTTGGGCCCGTCTCGGTCATGCCATAATTCTGGCGCTGCTCGACCGCCGGGAACCGCCGGGCCAGTGCCGCCACCGCCTCCTGCGGCATGGCGGCCCCGCCGTAATTCCAGAGGCGGATGCTCGACAGATCGGGGGCGTCGCCGCCCGCCCGCGCCAGCGCATCCAGCAGATAGAGAAAGCCCGATGGCACCGAGAGCAGCACCGTGCTGCGCCGGGTCGCGATCCGCTCCAGGATGCGCGCCGCGTCGAAGGCGGGCTCCACGATCATCGCAGCGCCCGCCCAGAGCGCGGCGAGCGGGTTGAAATGCACGCCCGAACTGGTGAAGAACGGCACCGCATGATGATGCCGGTCATCCGGCGTCAGCCCCAGCGCCGTGCCGAAGATCGCCCCCGTGGCCACGGCAGAGCGGTGGCTGTGCTCCACCGCCTTGGGCCGGCCGGTGGTGCCCGAGGTGAAGATCAGATCGGCGACCGCCTCGGGCGCCACTTCGGGCAGCGGCGTGCCGGCAGCGCCCGTGGCCGTCAGCGCGGCGAGCCCCGCGCCCAGGTCGATGCAGCGGGCAGCACCGCCCGCCCGTGTGATCGCGGCGGCAAGCCGCGCCATCAGCCCCGGTTCGGCAAAGGCGATCTTCAGCCGGCCAAGGGCGATGGCGTGGTCCAGATCCTCGTCGCCATAGCGCGGGTTGATCGGCACCAGAACCGCGCCGGCCAGGGCCGCGGCATACTGCACCAGATGGGCCTCGGTGACGGCGGTGTTGCCGGCCAGCACGCCGACGCCGTCACCCGGCCCGACCCCCGCCGCCACCAGCGCCCGGGCCAGCCGCTCCGCCCCCGCCGCCATGGCGGCGAAGCTGGTGACGGCCAGCCCGTCCGCCTCTGCCGGGTACAGTCGCGAGGGGGCGATCAGCATGGGCGCCGCGCCATGTTCCGCCGCCCGCGCCCGCAGAAGACGGCCGAGCGTGCCCGTCTCCGCAATCCTGCGGGCGAGATCGGCTTCAAGCGGTCCCTGGGGCGTGGGGGCGGCCATGGCGGTTCCCTCTGGTGAGCTTATCGACCCGTGAGCTTATCGCCCGGTGAAGGCCGGCTTGCGCTTCTCGCGGAAGGCCGCGACCGCCTCGCGATGGTCCTCGGTCAGGTTCGACATGCTCTCGTACCCGATGCAGGCATCCATCATCGAATGGGCCAGCTGCTTCAGCGCGATATTGGTCGCGGTCTTGGTCCAGCGGATCGCCTTGGTGGCGCCCCCGGCCAGCCGGTCGGCCAGGGCATAGACCTCGTCGTCGAGCCGCTCGGGGGCGACCGCGCGGTTGATCAGCCCGATCCGTGCCGCTTCGGGGGCGGTCAGCAGGTCGCCGGTCAGCAGGAATTCCTTGGCGCGGGCAAAGCCGATCAGCTGCGGCCAGATCACCGCGCCGCCATCGCCCGCGACCAGCCCCACCGACACATGCGGGTCGCCGATCTTCGCCTTGTCCGAGGCGATGATGATGTCGCACATCAGTGCGATGGTCGCACCCAGCCCGGTGGCATGGCCGTTCAGCCGGCAGATCAGCGGCTTTTCAAGGTCCAGCTGGCTGAACACGATGCGTTTGGCCTCAAGCCCGGTGCGCTCGAACTCGCCGGGCACATCGATATGTTCCTGCATCCAGTTGATGTCGCCACCGGCGCAGAAGGCGCGGCCGGCGCCGGTCAGCACCACCACATCGCTGTCGGGATCCATGGCGAGGTCGGTGAACAGACGCGAGAATTCCTCGTGCAGCCGGGCGTTGACCGCATTCATCGCCTCGGGGCGATTGATGGTTGCGGTCAGCACGCGGTTGCGGCGTTCGAAGGTGAAGCACTGATAGTCGCGGAATTCGAAGGCGCCGGGTTCGGTGGTCACGGGGTGGGTTTCCTCTCAGGCGGGGCGGTTCGTCTGCCGCCCTTGGGTGATGTCTTCAACGTTTCTGGCGATCAGGCGATCAGGCGGCGTTGCTCTGCTCGGTGGTGGCGATGAAGCGGTCCAGATGCAGGTCGTTGCCGCCCATGCCGGCGGCGATCACTTTCAGGCGCTTGAAGCCGTGGCCGACGATCATCTCGTCGGTCATGCCGATGCCGCCATGCAGCTGGATCGCCTCGCGCCCCACATGCATCGCCAGTTCCGCGACATGCAGCCGGGCGGCCGACACCGCGCGGGCGCGGGCGAGCACGTCGTCCTCGGCCAGCGCGACCGTCGCCATGATCACCATCGACCGCGCCTCTTCGCAGGCGATATGGATATCGGCCATGCGGTGCTGCAGCGCCTGGAACCGGCCGATTTCCTGGCCGAACTGGCGGCGGGTACGCAGATGCTCCAGCGTCGCCGCCTTCAGCCGCTCCATCACCCCCAGTGCTTCGGCCAGTTCGGCCGCGATGGCGCGGTCGATCAGGGCGGCCAGGATGGCATCCGCCTCGGCGGCCAGCAGGGCGACCGCCGGCACCTCCGTGCCCTCGAACGCGATCTCGGCCGCGGTCATGCCGTCGAGTGTCGGATAGCCGGTGCGGGTGATCCCGGGCGCCGCCGCATCCACCAGGAACAGCCCGGTGGCGCCCTCGGGCATCGCGGCCGAAACCAGCAGGCAATCCGCCTCTGCCCCGGCGCGGACCACGCTCTTGGCGCCGTCCAGCCGCCAGCCGTCGCCCGCCGGCACCGCGCGGGTGGTGCGGGGGGCGGCCGGGTCGCGCAGGCCGGGCTCGTCATGGGCGAAGGCGACCACCAGCCGGCCGCCGGCGATGGCGGCCAGCCGCGCATCGTCGTCGGCCGCCCCGGTCAGCGTCAGCGCTGCGGGGGCGATGACGGCGGTGGCCAGATAGGGTTCCACCATCAGCCCGCGGCCGATCTCTTCCATCACGATCATGGTCTCGACCGCACCGCCGGCACTGCCGCCCGCGGCTTCGGGCAGCGCCACGCCCTGCCAGCCCATCTCCGCTATCTCGGCCCAGGCCGCGCGATCGAAACCGGTGGCGGCTGCCGCCTTGCGGCGCTTCAGATCATAGCGCTCCGCGACCCAGCGCCTGGCCATGTCGCGCAGCATCGACTGTTCTTCGGTGAAGCGGAAGTTCATGTGATGCTCTTTGTTTTAGCCCCTCGCCGGGCGGGCACTCCGTGCCCTTGGCCGCCGCCTCAATGGCGGCTGGGAGCCAGGTTGGGCGGATTTTTTCCCTTGCCGGGCGGGCGCTTCTGAGTCTGTCAGTCCCTCGCCGGGCGGGCGCTGCCGCGCCCTTGGCCGCCGCCTCAATGGCGGCTGGGAGCCTGTTGTGAACGCAGGCAGTGCCCAGGCTTCCGGGCGTTGCGGTCAGAGGCCCAGCGCGTGTTTGGCCAGGATGTTGCGCTGGACTTCGTTGGACCCGCCCCAGATGGTGGGGGCGCGGTGGTAGAGGAATTCGGCCAGGATGCCGGCGGCGCCGTCGGGGCCGATTTCGATGCCCTGCGCCTCTGCCTCCAGCAGCCGCACGTCGAAGGGGACGCCGTAGAGGCCGAGCACGTCGGTGGCCAGTTCCGTGATCGCCTGCACCAGTTCGCTGCCGCGGATCTTGAGCAGAGACGCCTCGGCCCCGGGACCGGCCCCCTCCATGGCGGCGTCCAGCATGCGCAGCGTGGTCCATTCCAGCGCCAGCACGCGGATCTCCAGCCGGGCGATGCGGTCGCGGAAGCGGGCATCATCGGCCAGCACGCCCCGGCCGTTGGCATGGGGCAGGCGGGCGGCCATGCGCCGGATCTTGCCGATCAGCCGCCGTGCCTTGCCGGTTTCGGCCGAGAGCATGCGTTCATGCCCCAGCAGGAATTTGGCGTAGGTCCAGCCCCGGTTCTCCTCGCCGACCCGCTCGCTCACCGGCACGCGGACATCGTCGAAGAACACCTCGTTCAGGTGATGCGCGCCATCGATCGAGATGATCGGCCGCACCGTCACCCCCGGCTGCTTCATATCCAGCAGCAGGAAGGAAATCCCCTCCTGCGGCCGTGCCGCATCCGCATCGGTGCGGGCCAGGCAGAACATCATGTCGGCCCAATGGGCCATGGTGGTCCAGATCTTGGAGCCGTTGACGACATAATGGTCACCGTCGCGCACCGCCCGGGTCTTCAGCCCGGCCAGATCCGACCCGGCGCCGGGCTCGCTATAGCCCTGGCACCAGAACACGTCGGACGACAGAATGCCCGGCAGATGCCGTTCCTGCTGATCGGCATTGCCATAGGTGAAGATCACCGGGCCCACATAATTCACCCCGAAGGGCAGCAGCCAGGGGGCACCGGCGCGCGCCGTCTCTTCCTGGAAGATATAGCCTTCCACCGGCGTCCAGTCGCACCCGCCCCATTTCTTCGGCCAGAACCCGGCGATCCAGCCCTGTTCATGCAGGATCTTCTGCCAGCGGATGTGATCCGCCCGATCGAGATGCCGGCCTTCCAGCACCTTGGCGCGGATATCCTCGGGCAGCCGCTCCTCACAGAACCGCCGCACCTGATCGCGGAACGCCCGCTCTTCGGCCGTGAACTCGGCGTGCATGCCTCGCTCCGAACTGATTAATGATTCATGAGTCATTATTCTTGTCGCTGAAACCGGGGCAGGGCGCAAGATCAAATCGTGTTGTGCGGTGCAGCGGAAATTTTATGAGGGGTTGTGCGGTGCGGTGGGGAGATGGCGGGGCGGGGCAGGAGGCAAGGGGCGCCTACTTGGGTCTGCGGGCTTCGGCCATGGCGATGTAGCGGGCTTCGAGTTCGTCGAAGACCTCGTCAGCAGGGTGGGTGCGCCCGGCGGCCCCGTCGGCGAGGCCGCGGAGGATGGCGGCGTCGAGGGCGTGGGCCGGTCTGGCCACCAGCTACGACTCGCCAAGGCAAAATAATGGCGAATCTCATCGTGTCCATTAGTCAGTCAATTATTATTACCCTCTAAAGGTGGCGGGAGGCGAAAACTATACCTCGTCCGGGCTGTGATGGTTTCGCGCGCAGTCGAAAGCTTTGGAACCCGCATAGAGGCGATTGAGAGGTAAATTTTCATTTCAAAATATTCATCAAGGGATTTTTTCCGGATTAGGAATATAACTCATTGGATAGTATACCTGCGGGCATAGACCTGTCAGATCAAGGATAGGATACTCGGTCTTTTCCCATTCGAAGAGTTTGCGTCCAAGTAGAAAGTGGGAACCTGGGTCTGTTCGGATGGCGAATGGAAGACTACTGCCATAAGAATATACCTTTACCATCTGGACAGCGCCGCCAATGGCTGGCATGGCCTTTGTATTTCTATCCTTGACTATAAGAGAATGTAATGCCTCTATTGGTTCATAGTCAAAGTCTATCTTTTTCTTTTCGATCTGATTTGTCGTATGTGGATGGCGCTTTTTGAGAATATCACTAAGTTCCTTCATGTAATTTTTTTCGTAATCTCCAATGAATGTAAGAGAATTTGATCTTTCTCGCCAGGGGTGCGGCTTTTTTGCCCTGCGTCGATGGAAGAAAAATTGCCCTGCTTTTCCATTATTTCTATTTTCGTAGCAAAAATATCCAATATGGTATTTTCTGTGTTCATGCGACCAGCCGGAGAAAAGTATGCGAGTATCTGCAAGTTCCTGCGCTTTTTCTTTTGATGTGATATCCCAGCTATCTATTAAATTATTCAGGATATAACCTACATTTGCCGTGACATTGGTTATATCCTCTGCTCTGGTTCGTGTTTTTATAAAATTATTTAATGCTGTCGCTACTTGAACAAAGAGGGGATACGCCACTTGGGCATCACCACAGAATGCTAAACAGCAATCGCCTCTGTCTAAACGAAAAATCTTTTGCGCTTGGTCAAGCGCGCCGCGACTTCGGAGCCTACTATCCGACGCGATGACTAACTCACTGGTTCCCTTTAGCTTACGTAACCATGCGATTGCTATTGTCATAATGTATCCTTTCGCATGTTCAAGAGAAGATACTTAGGCGAAAATTGCTTCGTGCTGTTCCAGAACTTGTTCTGACAGTCCGGCATCGTCGCTGGCGGTGCGATCGCCCCTGAGCGATAAAGTATGGCATGGTAATCACCCATCGCCCGCAGATCGGCCTTTGCCTCGCTGGAAAACTCGACCCTCACGACTCCGCGCGCGCGTCAGCCATCGCCATATAGCGGGCTTCGAGTTCGTCGAAGACGTCTTCGGCAGGGTGGGTGCGGCCAGCCGCGCCGTCGGCCAGGCCGCGCATGACGGCGGCGTCGAGGGCGGCCAAGCGCCGTTCGCGTTCCTCCATCAGGCGGAGGGCGTCGCGTATCACCTCGCTGGCGTTGTTGTACCGGCCGCTGGCGAGCTGGGCCTGAATGAAGGTCTCGAAGTGCTTGCCGAGGGTGTAGCTGCCGGGCATCGCCATTCTCCTCACCTCTATCGTTGAATGATAGTGTCGGCGCTGATGGCGTGCAATGTCTCGTGGCAGGCCGGGATGGACAGCTTCGCCGGTCCGATGCACCATCTGGCTGACGTTTCCATGCGGGAGACCTCGATGTCCCGACCGTCAGATTCTCCGGATCCGGCACCGCCCGGGCCATCCGACTGCCCCGAGGAATCAATCCCGGCCACCGCCACGCCGGATGTGTCGGCAGTGATCGATCCCAGGGTCTGTTTACGCGCCGCCATCGCCCGCGGCGTGAGCGACGACTTCATGATCCACGGCCGCGAACAGCCCGATCTCCCGCCCTCCGATCTCTCGCACTTTGATTTCTGACTCCCCAAAAAAACAGCCGCACCCCCAAGGATGCGGCCGTTCTCACCCCGTCGCCCCGCCCTTATCCGGGCAGGCCGCAGGTCAGGTCTTCTTCAGCGCCGCCGAGGCGTTGCCGATTTCGAACGTGCCCTGGGCGGTGCCGCTTTCCGGCACGATTTCGCGGGCACGGTCGCCGATTTCGTCGATGCGGGCGGCGATCTGCTCGGCGGCGTCGGGGCCGTCGCCGATATAGACGCCTTCGGTCAGCGTCACATAGGCGCGTTCAAAGCTGCCGGCGCCGGCGTTCAGGATCATGCGGGTGGGCGCGTCTTCCGACACCAGGTAGAGCAGGCCGGGGGAGACCGTCTCGGGGCGCAGCGCCGCCAGAACCTCGGCGGTCATCAGGCCTTCGGTCATGCGGGTCGCGGCGGTGGGGGCCAGGCAGTTGACGCGGATGTCGTTCTTCACACCTTCCAGCGACAGGGTCTGCATCAGCCCGACCAGCGCCATCTTGGCGGCGCCGTAATTGGACTGGCCGAAATTGCCGTAGAGGCCCGAGGACGAGGTGGTCATCACCACGCGGCCGTAATTCTGCGCGCGCATGATGTCCCACACCGCCTTGGTGCAGATCACCGCACCCATAAGGTGCACGTCGACCACCAGGCGGAAATCGTCCAGGCTCATCTTCGCGAAGCTCTTGTCGCGCAGAATGCCGGCATTGTTGACCAGAATGTCGACCCGGCCCCAGCGCGCCATGGTCTCGGCGACCATCGCCTCAACCGCCGCCGCATCGGTCACAGAGGCGCCGCTCGCCATCGCCTCGCCGCCGGCGGCCTCGATCTCGGCCACGACCTGGGCGGCCGCATCCGAAGACCGCCCGTCGGCGCCCAGATCGTTCACCACCACCTTCGCACCGCGCGCGGCCAGCGCCAGCGCATGGCAACGCCCAAGGCCGCCGCCGGCCCCGGTCACGATGGCAACGCGGCCGTCGAACCTCATGCTCATGAACTCCACCTTCCCTGTCGGTCATCTTCCGCTCCGCAGGTCCGGCCACGCTCTTGGCATATGTTCCCGGGCAAACGGCCCTCCGGGCATATGGGGGCATGATCGGCGGACCCGCCGCCCGCAGCGCGTCTGCCGCGGGCCGGCGCGATCATAGCGGCTGCGCGCCGCAGCGCAAAATATACGGTGTTTGAAAGATCTTATGGCCGGCCATAGGCGCCGGACCCGCCGGCCTCGGAGGAGGCCTCCCGCGCTGCGGCGAAGATCAGGGCCCGGTCGGCCTCGGGCAGTTCGCTGCCGCTGGTGGTGGTCACCACGCAGGCCACCTCGTGCTGGGCATCGAAGACCGGGGCCGCCTGGCCGGTGATGCCGGACAGCAGATGGCCGCTGAGTTCATGGCCGAAGCTTTCGCGGATCCGCGCCAGCTCGCGGGCCGCCGGCGGCTTGCCGCGAAACGGTGCCGGCTGGAGTTTGCGCGCGACCTCGATCCGCTCCGGCGGCAGAAAGGCCTGGAAGACCAGGCCGCAGGCGGTGTTGTCGAGCGGCAGCACATCGCCGAGGCCGATGGCGCTGATCGAGAAATAGGCGCTGCGATACCAGCGCACCACGGTGGGGCCGCGATCGGTCCAGATCGCCACCCCGCCGCTGGCGGCGATGCGCATGGCCAGCGCCTTCATATGCCGCGCCGCCACCTCCACCGCATCGATCCGGCGCAGCGCGCCGATGCCGATGTCGAGCGCCGTGGGGCCCAGATCATAGCGGCCGCTGGCGGCTTCCTGCACCGCCAGCCCTTCCTTGATCAGACTCTGCATATAGCGATGGGCGGTGGAGGTGCCGGTGCCGGCGTGGCGGGCCAGTTCGCTCAGCGCCATCGGCCCCTCGGCATCGGCCAGGATGGTGAGAAAGCGCGCCGCGATCGAGACCGACTGGATGGTACCGGATCGCCGCTCCACACCCTTGTCGTCCTCCATCTCCACCCCGCTCATCGAAGCACCGAGGGCAGCCAGAGGGAAATGCCGGGGAAGGCGAGCAACAGAACCATGACGACCATTTCAGCGAGAAGAAACCACGCGGCGCCGCGCACCACGCGGCCGAAGGAGATGCCGGCCGGCATCAGACCATGGGCCGCAAACAAGTTCAATCCAAGCGGCGGCGTGATCAACCCGATCTCGATATACTTCACCGCGATCACCCCGAACCAGACCATGTCGAGCCCGCGCGCCTCCACCGCCGGCAGAAAGATCGGCAGGGCCAGCAGCATCACCCCCATCGGGTCCAGCACCGTGCCCAGCGCCAGCAGCACCACCGACAGCACCAGCAGGAAGGCGATATCGGTATCGGCGAACACCGCCAGCTGCCCGGCGACGACTTCGGGGAAACCGGTCAGCGCCAGATAGGTGGAGAGCGTGCTTGCCCCCACCGCCACGATCAGGATCGCGGCCGTGGTCCGGGCGGTATCCGCGATGGCGGCCCGAAAACCCGCGCGGTCGAGCGTGCGGCGGATCAGCGCCACGATCAGCGCCGCCAGCGCCCCCAGCCCGCCGGCTTCGGTCGGCGTCGCGAAGCCGCCATAAAGCCCCGCGATCACCATGGCCGCGATCGCCGCCACCGGCCACACCCCCAGCAGATCGCGCAGGCCCGGCCGCGGGCCCGTATCCTCGCGGGCGTCGGCGCCGGCGAGTGCCGGGTTCAGCCGGGCGCGCAGGATGATCATCACCGTATAGGCAAGGGCGGTCAGCAGCCCCGGCAGCAGGCCGGCGGCGAACATGGTCAGCACCGATTGTTCGGTCAGGATCGCGAAGATGATGAAGGGGATGGAGGGCGGGATCACCGCGGCGATGGTGCCGGCACAGCCGCAGACCCCGGCGATCAGCCCCGGGTCATAGCCGCGTTTCAGCATCTGCGGCACGGCGATCCGGCCGACACCCACCGTGGCCGCCAGGCTTGATCCCGATGCCGTGCCAAAGGCGGCACAGGTGATGTTGGTGGCAACCGCCAGCCCGCCCGGCACCCGCCTCGTCAGGTGCTGAAACAGCGTGAACAGCACATCGGCAAGCCCGGCGCGGGCGACGATATTGCCCATCAGCAGGAACATCGGCACGGCCGAAAGCTCCCAGCTGGCGGCGAATTCCAGCGGCGCGCGCGACAGCAGGGCAAAGCCCGGGCCGATGCCGATCATCGCCACCGTCCCCGCCAGCCCGGCCGTGAACAGGGCGAAGGCGATCGGCACGCGCAGCGCCGCCAGCCCCAGAAACAGCAGCAGGGCCAGGCAGGCCTGGTATTCCGGGGCAAGGCTGTCAAGCGCCATGGGCGGCCTCCACCGGCGCGCGGCCGGCTGCGGTGCGGATCAGCTGAGCCAGGGCCACCAGCGCCAGCGCGCCGAAACCCGCCACCACCGCCCAGCGCCCCGGCCAGACCGGCAGGGAAAAGCCGGTCAGCACCACCCGCTCGCCGCGCAGCGTCGCCACCCAGGCGACATCGAACGACAGCCAGGTGAACAGCCCCGCCACCGCCACCGTCACCAGGGCGGCGGCCAGCCGCTGCAGGTAAAGCGCCCGGCCGCCCAGCCGTTCGGCCAGCACCGCCACCTCGATCTGCCGGCCGCTGGCCTGAAGCCCCGCCAGCGGCAGGAAGACCACCATCACCATATAGATCCGCGCCACCGCCTCGGGCATGCCCTCGGGCGTGCCGCCGCCCACCAGGCGGATGATCAGATCCAGCGCCATATGGGCGAACATGGCGAGCACCGCCAGTTCGCCCAGCGCGCCGGTGGCCGTGGCGGCCCGGGCCGCCAGCAGGTTAAGGATGCGCATCAGCCGGGGCACGCCGCCAGGCTTTCCGGGAAGACGGTCTCGGTCAGCAGCCGGGTCATCTCGGCCGGGTCGGCCTGGATCTTCGGCAGGTAGTCCTCGTGCCATTTGCGGTAGATCAGGGCGATCCGCGCCGCGAAGGCCTCGGGGTCGGCGATGCCGCGTTCGGCGGCGCGCGCCGCGAGTGCCTTGATCTCGCCCGCCTGATAGGCCGGCCAGGCGTCGCGCATCGCCGCGTCCCCGGCCGAGAAGCCGGCCACCGCTTCAAGCTTCGGCCGCACCATGGCATCGGCATCGATATAGGCCTTCTGCACATAGGGCAGGGCGGATGCCGCGGCATGGGCCAGGATCGCCTTGCGGTCGGCCTCGCCGATCCGGCACCAGGCCTCGACGCTGACCGAAACCGGCACCGCGCCGCCGACGATGCCCTGGGGCATGTCGATCACGCCCTTGACGACATCGGTCAGGCCATAGCTCTGCGCCCAGCTGATCGGCACCAGCGCGCAATCGGTCTTGCCCGTCTGCAGCGAGATCAGCAGATCGGTGATCGAGGTGGTGACCGGGATCATGCCCAGCGCCTCGGCCCAGCGCGCCTCGGGGCTGCCGATCACGCTGACCCGGCGGCCCTGAAGATCGGCCTTGCCCGCAACCGGGCTGGTGCACTGCATCGCCATCGGTGCGGTCGCATTCAGGAACAGCGGGATCTGGCCCTCGCGGCGCATCTCGTCCAGGCAGTCGGGGCAGCCCTGAAAAAACGCCTCGTTGATCGCGCCCATCGCCGCCACCGGGTCGACGCCGAAACCGGTCAGTTCCGACATCACCGAGGCATGGGGCAGGTCGGACGGGTAGAAGGCCAGCACCACGAAGCCCGCATTCACCACGCCGTCGCGGATCGAGGGCAGCACCGTCGGCATCTTCACCACCGTGCCGCCGAACAGGCCGCGGAATGTGACCCGGCCTTCGGTCACGGTCTCGATGCCCTTCAGGAAGGGCACCACGCCCTCGCGATTGAACAGCGCCTGTTCCGGCACCGGCGAGCCATAGGTCAGCGTCGCCGCCCCGGCCGTCGTGCCGGCGGTCGCCGCCAGGCAGATCGCCGCCGCGGCAAGCCCGCGGCGCAGTGTCGTCAATCTGGTCATGGGTCCTGTCCCCCGATCGGTCGTCTCCCGCTCCGCGGCCGGCTTGATGTCCTGTATCGCGGAATATATTCTGGATCGTGGAATACGCCCCGCCATCTGTCAAGGAGCCTCCGCGATGCGTAAGGAATTGATCGGTCTCGATCATCTGATGATCTCAACCCCGGATCTGCCGGCGATCCGCGCCTGCTATCTGCGGCTGGGTTTCTCGGTCACGCCCTGGCGGACCAACGAGCCGATGGGCGGCGGCAAAACCGGCGGCCGCGGCGGCAACCATCTGGTGCTCTTCCGCCCGACCGATGATCGCATGACCAATTTCCTGGAATTCGCCTATGCCGACCCGGCCCATGCCGTGCCCTATATGCGCGATCTTCTGGGCCGCAGGCCGGCGCTGGCGATGATCGTCCATGCCGCGACCGATCTGCCCGCGCTCGATCAGGCCTGGCAGGCGGCGGGTTTTCCGGCCTGCATGTATTACGAACTCGACACCGACTATCGCGACCCCGAGGACGGCACGGTCGACCGGATTCATTTCCGGGTGCTGGTGCCCGATGCCCCGCGCGGGCCGCTCGCCTTCAATGCCTGCGAGGTGATGGACCGCAGCCATTATCTGCGCCCGGCCTGGATCACCCATCCGAACGGCGCCGAATACTGGGCGGCGGCAACGGTGGTGACCGATGATCCGGCGGCGATGCGCAATCATCTGGCCGCGATCTACGGCATCGATCCGGCCGGGCAGGGGCCGGTCTCGGTGACCCTGGGCGATCAGACCCTGACGGCGGTCGATGCCGCAGGCTTCGCCGCCGCCTGGGGCGATGCCGCGCGCCGCGCCGATGGCAGCGCCGCCGAACTGGCGGTGGAGGTGCGCATCGCCTCGGCCGATACCGCCCGCGCGGTGCTTACCCGCAATGGCGTGCGCTTCCGGGACGAGGGCAGCCGGCTGGTCGTGCCGGCGGCCGAAGCCGGCGGCATCGTGCTGGTGCTGGCCGAGGCCGCCTGAGCCATGCGCACGCCCCAGACCCGCAAGACCCTCCCCATGGCTGGCGCCATCGGCCTGATCGGCGGCACCGGCTGGCCCTCCACCGCGCTTTATTACGAGCGTCTGAACCGTCTGGCAGAGCCGGGCACCGTGCCGGTGCTGATCGCAAGCCTGTCTTTCGCGCCCATCCTGGCCGATGCCGAACGCGGCCGCTTCGATCTGGTCACCGCCGCCTTCGTGGCGGCGGGGCAGGGGCTTGCCGCGGCCGGGGCCGGTGTGATCGGCCTTTGTGCCGCCACCGCGCATCTGGCCTTCGATGCGGTCGCCGCCGCCGTGCCCGTGCCCTGCCTGCACATCGCAGAGCCCTTCCGGCGCCCGGCCGATCTCTTGCCCAACGGTCTCCCGTCCAAAGGGGCCGCGGTCGGCGTGCTCGGCACGGCACAGACCCTTGAACAGGGTGTGTTCTCGGGCCCCCTCGCCGCGGCCGGCCACAGGGTGGTGACACCCGATGCCAGGCTGGCGGCGAGGCTCGACCGGGCCATCAAGACCGGCATTTCTTCCGGGCGCCCGACCCCGGCCGATATCGCCGCGGTTCAGGCCGCCCTCGACGATCTGGTTGCGGGCGGGGCCGATGCCGTCGTGCTCGGCTGCACCGAATTGCCTCTGATCCGCGACCGGCTGCGGCCGGCCGTGCCGCTGATCGATGCGGTGGCGGCCCATTGTCAGGCCCTGCTGTCGCGGTCGCGCGGCTGAGTGCTGCCGCCTGTGCCAAAAAAAAACCGCGCCGCGGGAGACAAGAACCCGGCAGGCGCGGTGAAGGATCGCACAGGGAAAGTGCGGGCAAGGAGACGACCATGACGAGCCGAAGGTCCGATGACCCGGTCCGTCCCGATGTCTGGATCACATTACCGCCGCACTGCTTAACGAGGCGTGAACTCCCGCAGGATTTTCGCGGGCCCCGACAGAAATCTGCATGATGTGTCGCAGATCGGCGCTCCGCGACGTGCAACGGGTCTGTGTCCTTTTCGGGGCGCGCGTCAGGGTCTTGCGGGTTCTTCTTGCCTGTCTTTCGCCTGCAACAGCAGGTCCCGCGGGGTGATATCCCTCCCGCGGGTGAAAAACATTGCCGGAAGATGTCCACCGGGTGTCAGCGCCGGGGCCTTGGCGGGCCCCGGCGGCCGCCGCCCGATCCCTGGCCGGGATGACCACAAAACGCCACCTGGACCTTCGTCCCCCATCGACCCATATCACTTCAACGACGCGGCGCACGGAACAGAGACCGCAGCCGCCGGAGTGTCATCGGTCAACACAGCCGACGGGGGATGCATCATGTCGCATGTCACCGCAAGTATCGGGAATCTTCCCTACGCCGTCTCGATTTCGACCGGGAACCATCGCCTGGCGTCCGACGAGCCCGTGGTCATGGGCGGGGGTGATCATGGCCCCACACCACACGATCTTCTGTTGTCGGGCCTTGCATCCTGCACGCTGATCACGCTCAAAATGTATGCGCATCACAAGCACTGGCCGCTGCTGGCGCTCGACGTGGAGTTGAGCTTCATCCGCGATGAAGCCGCAGAAGATGCAGTGACGGTGGAGCGGGTGATCACGCTGCACGGGCCGCTTTCCGATGCCGCCCGCGACGAACTCGCCGATCTGGCCGAACGCACGCCGGTCACGCTTCGTCTGAAGCCGGGCCTGCCGATCCACACCATCTTCCGTCAGGCGGCGGCGCCGGCGATGGCGGAAGCCTGAGCCTCCGCCAGCCGGCGCCCCCTGCTTCCGTCATCCCTCGCAGCCGGCGGCCTCAGGCCGCCGCCACCGCCCGCAGGAAGCCGTCCACCGTGCTGCGCAGCCGGGTGGAGCGTTCCGACAGCGTCCGCGCCGTGCTCAACACCTGCGCCGAGCCCGACGCGGTGGCCTCTGCCGCCATGGTCACCCCGCCGATCGTGTCGGTCACTTCCTGGGTGCCGCGGGCGGCCTTGTCGGCATTGCGGCCGATTTCGGCGGTGGCGGCAGACTGCTGCTGCACCGCGGCCGACACCGCGCTCGACATGCCCTGCACCCGGTGCACCACCTCGGCCATCCGGCCCACGGCATCCAGCGCCGCGCCGATGCTGCCATGCATGTGCTCCACCCGGCCGCGGATATCGCCGGTGGCCCGTGCGGTCTGGGTCGCCAGGCCCTTCACTTCCGATGCCACCACGGCAAAGCCCTTGCCGGCCTCTCCGGCGCGCGCCGCCTCGATGGTCGCGTTCAGCGCCAGCAGATTGGTGTGGTTGGCGATCTCTTCGATCAGCGCAATCACCTGGGCGATGTCGTTGCCGGCGCGGTCCAGCTCGCCACCCAGGGTCTTCACGCGCTCGACCTCGCTGCTGGCATCGCTTGCAACGCCACGCGCGGTCTCCATCTGCCGGGCCACTTCCGAAACGGTTGCGGTCAGCTCTTCGGTCGCAGCCGCCACTGCCTGAACATTGGCCGAGGCCTGCCCGGCCGAACTGCCCACGGTGGAAGCCTGGCGCGAGGTCTCTTCCGAGCTCGACGACAGCAGCTGTGCGGTCGCCTCCAGCTCCACGGCCGAACTGCTCATCACCGCCAGCATCTCGGCCACTTCATGGTCGAAATCGCGGATCAGCTGCGCCACCTCGGCGGCGCGGCGTTCGCGGGCCGCCACCTGGGCCGCTTCGGCTTCCAGCAGCCGGCGGCGTTCCTGGGCATTGTCGCGGAAGACCAGCATGGCGCGGGCCACGTCGCCGATCTCGTCGCGGCGATCGGTGCCCTGAACCTCGGCATCCAGATCGTCGGCCGCCAGCCCGTTCAGCCGCCGCACGGTGCGCTGCAGGGGGCGCGCGATGGTTGCGATCGCGATCAGGAAGCCGGCGGCCAGGCCGATCAACGTGCCGGCGATGGCCGTCGCCACGATCTCCGTCTCGGTTTCGGTGCCCAGCGTCCGGGCCTCGTCGGCAATGCCCCTGGCCCGGGTCTCGATGTCGTTCACCAGCCCGGCCATTTCATCGGTCAGCGCCCGGGCGGTGATCCGGCCGTGCTCCACCTCTTCCACCACGGCGCGCTGGGCGGCATCGATATCGCGGCCGGCATGGCTGCGGGCCACCTCGACCGCATGTCGCACCTCGTGGACATAGGTCGCGAAATGGTCGTCGACCCGCGCGATGCGCACCAGATCCTCGGGGCCGGCATGGGTCTTCATATCCTCGATCAGCCCGTGAAACCGGGTGATCGCGCCTTCGATCTCGGCGGCGGCGGCGTCCAGCTCGCGGGGATCGGCCGCCAGCCGGTATTCGGCCCGGCGGATGTCGCTGACCAGCTGATTGGCCCGCGCGCCGTCCAGCACCTCCTGCCCGGCCTGTTCCACCTGGCCGGTGGCGTCAATGCAGGCCACCAGCCCGCGATAAGAGTCCGTCCGAGAAGTTATCTATGATTTCCGGCTCCTTGCGATTCTCCGCATCATGATCCGGATCATGGCGAGGCGGAGGA
>MDTG01379518.1_pt1 | contig 38366 bp, 36 predicted proteins | sample 811421 | NCBI WGS metagenome assembly MDTG01 (sample SAMN05326645, study PRJNA326480) | marine metagenome | isolation source: seawater | place: Pacific Ocean: South East | collected 2011
ATCATTTTTTTCTTAGCACCAAATGCAAAGAGATGGTAAATATCATTTTGTAAATCGGCTTTAACTAAGAAAGTAGTATTGTATTTGTATTGAGGTCTATTTGTGTCCATTTTATATAAACTTTTGTAATAAGTTAACAAATAAGCGTCAGCATCTGTAGAAATAGGTGCATTTATTTTTTTATTATTTAGTACATTTACATATGGAACAACAAGCGTAGGTGACCGATATTGTAAATGGTGTATTTCATATCCAATAGATTCTTTAACTTGTTCTTCAATGTAATACGGTAATTCAATAGATTTACTATTATCATAATACCATATATATGGCAATGCAAATATATATTTGTGTTTAAACTTGTTCATATATGTAACATACTCTTTCATGTAAGAAAGTTTATTTACAAATGGAATATTTTTAATCTGTATTCCTTTATAAAAATATACATCGTCAATTACAAATACAGGCAATTCAGATTCTTCACGTTCAACTATAGTTCCATAAACTATAGTATTTTGTGACATTTCATTAATAGTATATTTTTCAACTATAGTTCCTTTCGAAACTTGTTTTTCTCTATTTAATTCAAACAAATAACTAATATCTTTATCATTATAAAAGGTATTCCATAAAATATGTTTTTTACCAGTAGGTACTGCTAAACATAATGTATAATTTTGTAGATCACTTTTTTGAGATGCAGTTTCATAACATAAATCAAATTTTGGATATCTATATAATAGATGTTTTAATTGATTGTATGAAAGTTCCATAATAATGTCTGATTATAATGGAGCAATTACAATAATACAGAAATAATCTTTATACTGTTTAAATATTGTTTTCAAATTGTGCATCAATAAAATTATCTAGTTCATTATTCAATTTTTCAATATTAGTTTCGGATGTTTCTTCTACATTTTCTTGTATAGTCGTATTTTGTATAGTATCAATAATTTCTTTGTATTTATTTGTTTGTACACTAATCAAATCCTTTGTTTTTTTAACAGAATAATTATTTTTTACAAATTCCCACAAACAGTGTAAGCAATAAATTATTAAAATGTATATTCCAATATTAATAATAAATCCAATAGTAGTAAATAACATATATATTTTGATAATAAAGGTTTTATGTAATTTGAACATAAAATAATTTTTAAAGTAATATAAACCAAAATTTATTAATCATATTATATGGTAAAAATAATATTGGTATCAAAGAATGGAGAACTAGAAGAAACAAATTATAAAAAGGAGGACACTAGTAAGTTATATAAAAGTGCTGGTTTTAAAGATAATACTGAATTTAAATGTTATGTAAAATGGAAAGTAGAATATAATAATAAAATGTATTCATATTTAGTTTATGGTAACAAGAATGGTAATGCAGGATGTGAAAATAAATATGAATTTCCGCCACCAATTGATAATTTACTATTATTTAATAATTGTGTAATTATTAAAAGAAAAAATGGACAATTATATGATATAAATTTGGAAGAATGGTTATTTGTATATGAAAATTTATATGGAGGTTTTGAAGATATTGGTGAAGAAGAAGAAGAAAGTGAGGAAGATTATGATGGTCCGTTAACAAAAACCGGTTATGCTAAAGATGGGTTTATTGTTGACGATGATGATGATGAAGAAGAAGATTATGAATATATTGATGATGATGATGATGATATAGAAATCGAGGATATCGAAGATAAAGAAGAAGAAGAAGAAGAAGAATCGGTAACAAGAACATACAATACACGTTCTCGTAAAAAAAAGGATGTATCAGAAAATGAAGAAACCTAAAATATTTGAATATGTAAATGGTTTGATAAATATACATAAAATTTTATGTGAGTATTAAAGATTATTTGCAAATATAGCATTATATGTATCAATCCAATAAATAGGGAAGTTGCTTAATTGATATGTAAAGTTTCCAGAACCATTACAATGATGGCAATTTTCACAGCACATAATTTTAGGACAAGGCAATTTTTTATTTTGTAGATCATTTTCAAAAGAATGAATTTGATTTGGAGTTAATGAGTTAAGCCAATCTTTTCTTACGAATGCTTCGTTAAAATATTGTATAAAATGTTCCGGGAAATTATTAATAGAATAAGTATCTTTGTTTGTAAGTGTCAAATCTTTTAACACACATTCAACACATTCTTTTTGTTGATTTGTCAAATTATTGATCCATACTTGTTGTTGACTAATTTGGCTCATGATGGATTCTTATAGTGTAACTATATTTTAATATAAATTTTATCTATATTTTATCTTCAATTTTTTAATATATAAAATATAGTATTAAAAAATTGACTATATCTAACGTATATAATAGGAATATAATAATATGAATGTGGCTTGTGGAGTAATGTATGATGATGCAGGTAATATTCTTGTAGGTTTAAGAAGTAAAAAAAGTTCTAATCCAGGATATTGGGAATTTCCTGGAGGAAAAGTAGAAAGTAATGAAACTTTTGAAGAGTGTTTGCATAGAGAATGGAAAGAAGAATTAAATTTAGAAATAGAAATTAAAGAACAAATAGGTCATACAACTTCTGGATTTGTAGAATGTTTCTTTTATGTTGGTAAAATAAAAAACCCAGGAAACCTACACGTAAATGTTCACGAATATGTCGGTTTTTATGATCCAAAAGATATATTAAATTTACGATTATTTGATGGAGATGCTGATATAGTAAAAAAGTTAATTACAAAAATTGATTAAAAAAACAAAAATAATAGTATATATAAATATAGTAATTATAGTATTATGCGTAAAATAGAAAATCCGGATGCATTTAGAGCAAATATAACTAAAAATCTGAATAAACAAATAAAAAAGAAGGGTGTTTCAGAAAAATTAGAAAAAGGGATATTTGATTATTCATCAAAAGAGGCAAATATGCTAAAAATTATTATTCGATGGGACAATCCTTTGTTTACTGAATTATATATTAATCGATTGAGAAGTATTTTTATAAATTTAAAAAACAAAAAATTATTAAAGGATCTTATAAGCGGGGAATTCAAACCAGATACCCTTGCATTTATGACACATCAAGAAATGAACCCTGAACATTGGAAAGAATATATAGATAAAAAAAGGAAGCGAGATGCTAATAAATATACGAATAATATGCAAGCATCAACTGATATGTTTACCTGTCGTAAATGCAAATCAAAGAAATGCAGTTATTATGAGTTGCAGACAAGAAGTGCGGATGAACCTTCAACAATATTTGTCACCTGTTTAGATTGTGGTAAAAATTGGAAGTCTTAATTAAATATGAAATTTGACATAAAAAAATACATTATTCTATTTTTTTATGGAATTAAACAAGAATTTCTAAATCTGCGAATTTCCAATATTCGCATGCTCCATTTGGTAGGGGTCTTTTTACAATAAAAGGGATTTTTTTTTCTTCAAACTCTTTTAATGCTATTAAATATCCATCAATAAGCGAAGGTTCAAGTTTAACCATAGGCATTGCTCCAGCATTCAATTGTTTTGCTCTTTCGCCAATTATTCTGGCTTTTTCATATCTTGTAATAAATGGAAGAGTTGTATGGAATGGATCAATAATTTCACCATTTTGATTTCTTACAACTTTTGCCATATTTTCAACTTCTTCATAATTATGACTATGCAACTCAGGATAATAAGAATCAATAATGTTTTTTTCTAAATTATCATCAAATTTTTGCAAATAGTTTTCATCATCATCATCGCTATCTTCTTCATCTGACAATTCAAATTGTCGTGAATTTTCGTTGTTAATAAAAGAATTTGTTTTATTCTCGTTCTCATCATCGTCTAAATCTATATCATCATCGTCATCTTCTGGGTCAATTTCGTCGTCATCGTCTTCTATATCAATGTCGTCCAATTCATTAATATCATCGTCATCTTCTATATCAATATCTTCTCCAATTTTAATATTTTTCTTTTTCACAGAAGAGTTTTTAATTTCATCGGGGTCTTCTTCGATATCACTTGCTTCAAAGTCACTTTCTTCTATGTATTCATCTTCAGGATCCATTATAAAGTATACAACTATTTTTCTAAATAATTATATAAAAAAATGTTAATCAATTTTTTATTTAATTAAACTTTATTATTAGTTTTCCATTTAAAATCACACATACTACATATATAAACGTATTTCATGTTAGCATCGTCATATCTCATATAAATGACTTCAGGACATTCATATTTATCGCCCTCGTTATTGTTTGATTTACAACTATCGTTGGGACATTTAATATTATTCATTCTTGGTAAAGTAGGATCGATTTTAGTATATTCATTAATAACATGATTAAATTGTAAATTACTACTATTTGTCGTATGTGTATTGATTATAGAAGCCCCTTCAGTGGTAATTGTATCATCTATATGTTTACAGTTACGACAATAGTAACTCAAATTATCAATATTATCTTCATCAATCTTAAGATAATACATGTTATCGCATTGTGTGCAAAACTTCATTATATACTTACTAAATACTAAATATTTATGTTATTAATTTCTTATCAATTTTTTTATATATTTATATTTAGATTTTATAAAAAACAATCGCATAAATGCTATAAAAATGTATAATTCGAATAAGGGTATCTTAATAAAAATTGATAAAGAAAGATAATAAAAATATACTCGTATAGTATTACATATTATCATGTCATCCAACGATAGAAATAATACACAGGATAGTATAATCCCAGGGGTTGATAGTTATACCAGTTGTGCAGACTTTTTAGTAAAACATAATGTAAATAAATCAAATGGGGGGACTAAAAAAACTAGCACAAACACTCGAATTGGAGATAAAACTAAAAGCGTTACAGGTGGAAATTATCATATTTCTGACGTTGAATATTCTACCTTTTTAGAATTATACAAAAGAGATATAATTTTGAAAAATAAAAAAGAGTATTTGACAGAGAAGCAAATGGACGAAGGACCTTTAGTGATCGATTTGGATTTTAGATATGACTATAATGTAGATGAAAAACAGCATACGTCAGAGCATATTGAAGATTTATTAACATTATATAACGACGAATTGAAGAAAATTTTTCAATATGATGATGATACAAAATATGACATATTTGTTTGTGAAAAACCTAGTGTCAATAGAGTAAAAGATAAAGATATGACCAAGGATGGAATACATATTTTATTTGGAATTCAATGTGATCGTTATGTTCAACAATTATTGCGCAAAGAAATTCTTAAAAAAATTGGTGATTTATGGTCTGATTTGCCCTTAAAAAATAGATGGGAGGATGTATTGGACGAAGGTATTAGTAAAGGCACTACCAACTGGCAATTATATGGTTCTCGAAAACCAGGAAATGAAAAATATTCGCTGACAAAGATTTTTGAAACTACTTTTGATGATAGCGATGGAGAGATTTGCTTAAACGAGAAGGTTGTATCCAAATTCAATATGGAGAAGAATTTTCATAAATTATCTGTTAGGAACAAGGATAATACTATATTGTTTATGAAAAATGATTTTATGGAAAAGTATAATGCATTTAAGGGCGAAAATACAAAATCTCCAAGAGTTGCAAATAATCAACCACCCAACTCAAATAATATATTTAGGATGTCCGTAGATAATAGTGTAATTGCAAGAATTCGTAATAGAGATGAACTTAATTTAGCAGTGGATGCATTTTTAGATAGCGTCGGTAATAATTCTGAAGAATATGATTTAAAAACGATGCATCAATATGCTATGATTTTACCTGCAGAATTTTATGGCTCAGGATCTTACGATAAATGGATACGTGTTGCATTTGCTTTAAAAAATACAAGTCATCGATTATTAATTACTTGGATTGCATTTAGTGCGCAATATGAACATTTTGATTATAATACGATTCCGGATCTATGTGAAAAATGGGAAAATTTCGAATTTAAAGGAAAAGATGGCTTAACTAAATTATCGCTACTTCATTGGGCCAGGAAAGCCGCACCTGAAGAGTTTGAATCAATTAATCGCGATTCATTTGACTTTTACATAGAAAATTGTGTAAATGGTCATAATAGTAAATATATTGCACCTGATAATGATATTGCGAAAATTGTGTATAATCGATTAAAACATGAGTATGTTTGTACAGGTATAAAAAACAGTATTTGGTATAAATATAAGAATAATAGTTGGAAAGAGGATGAGGCAGGCGTCTCTTTGAGAAAAGCATTATCTCACGAAATTCGCGATTTAGTTCAAACAAAGGCAGTGGAAACCAATTTCAATGTAGTTTCAAATAGACGTATGTTAAGTCAAATCGCACAAAACGATCAGGACGACAATGATCAAGAAAATGAAGTGAATAAAACAAGAACAATTCAATTATTAGGTATTGCGCGAAGGCTTGGTAGCACTGCTGATAAGCAAAAAATTATGACAGAATGTAAAGAGTTGTTTTATGACGGAACATTTATGGAGAAATTAGATGAAAACAAATATTTGTTATGTTGTAAAAATGGAGTTATCGATTTTAAAGAAAAAACATTCCGCTCTGGCGTTCCTGAAGATTATATTAGTCTTTCTACAAATATTAAATATATAAATTTAACATCAAAACACGATAAAACCAAAAAGGAAATTCTTAAATTTATGAGAGAACTTTTTCCAGAGGAGGAAGTATGCAAGTATATGTGGGAACATCTTGCATCTACATTAATTGGAACTTCACCAATGCAAACATTTAATATGTACCATGGAGGAGGCCAAAATGGAAAATCTGTATTAACTGTATTTATGAAGTTGATTTTAGGAGATTATGCTGACATAGCTGCACCATTGTCATTAATTACTGGTGAGAGAGCAGGAATTGGTGGATTATCTCCGGAAGTTGTAAAATTAAAGGGATTGCGATACGCAGTTGTAAATGAACCAAAAAAGAATGATACAATTAATGAAGGTCTTATGAAGCAGATTACCTCAGGAAAAGATGCTCTTAGTGGCAGAGCCCCGTATCAACCACAAACAGTAACATTTTATCCACAGTGTAAATTGGTAGTTGCTTGCAATATACTGATGGGTGTAAAATCTGATGATCATGGAACTTGGAGAAGAATTCGTGCAGTTCCTTTCAAATCATTGTTTACAGAGAATCCAAAAACCGATGATACTGAAAAGCCATTTCAGTTTAAAATTATTCCCAATATCGATGAAAAATTTGACGATTGGAAAGAAGTATTCCTTTCGATGCTTATTGATATAGTGTATAAAACAAACGGATATGTTAAAGACTGTGATATAGTATTGGAACAAAGCAACGAGTATAGGAAATCACAAAACTATATTTCAGAATTTGCAGCAGACAGACTTGTTCGTGATAAATCCGGAAAGTTGAGAAAGACAGAACTAAATAGCGAATTTACAACTTGGTTTGCATCAAACTATGGCGGAAAAGGTCCAAGTATTAAGGATGTTCGAGAATATGTTGATAAAACGTTTGGACGTATTAAGAATGGTATATGGAGTGGTGTTCGTGTTAAATATGAACAAGATAATGAAGATGAAGATGACATAGTTGCTGATAGCGATATAAGTTGTGAGGATTTGTAAAATAAACAGATTGTATATGTTTTATAAAATGTCATTATGTAAAATAACATTTTATTCTATTTTTTCTTTGGTTGGAACACCATAAAATAATGATTCATTAAATTCAGTTCCTTTTAATACAGCCATTTCAATAGAACGAATAACGAATGGATATATAAGAAATAAAATTGTAATAAGTATTTTCACATACTTATTGAGGTCATATTGAAAATAAATTACAAGTATAGCACAAATGCTAACTACATAATAAATTATAAATAGATACCAATTTATATCATTTAATTGCGCTAATTTATTTACTTGATAATTTGCTTTAGTATGTTTTAATTCTGCATCGCTTTTATCGTATTTCCCCATTTATATACTATGTTTATAATTTTTTATGTAATATATTTGGTTGATTTGGAGAAATATTATCAAAATTTTCATTAGTTACTGGAACACATAACATTTTCTCACTATCCCACATTGTTCCATCGCCACAATTATGGGGTCCTTTACATTTTTCTACATTGATAGAACCTAATAAATCTCCCTCTTTTTCAGCGGCCTTACGTTTTTTTTCAATTTCTTCAGGTGTATCTACGTTTGGTTTTGCTAAATTAAGTTTATCATAATTCAATACATCACGTGAATTTATGCGATCATTTATTGTAAATAACCAAATAATTCCGAATGCAATTGTTAATATTCTTAATATTGTTAATATCCATTCTGGAACAAATGGGAAATGTTGTTCTACTAATTCTAAACCTATTAAAACTGCTACTGCAAATATTAATATAAAAAACATTTTATTGTATTCTTTCCATCGTTGACTACCATTTTTTTTTAATAATGCATCTCTTATCCCTGTGTCAGTATATGAATCGTATTTATTTATTTTACTTTCAATGTCCGTTTTTTCTTTCTCAATAATATCTTTTACTTTATTCTGTTGTTCTAATAACTTCTCGTTTTTTGTTTTATCACTTTCTACAGTTTGATTTAAATTATCAACTTGTTGCGTTATGCCTTGCATATCATTTGTTATAAATTCAACACTCATTTGGGATTATATAATAATAGTATATAATTATATAATTATATTTGTGTGCCCAATACAATTAAAGAAGCAAATGCAATTCCTCCTAAAGCTAGTAAAAATTTTTCTTGCAGTATAATACTTTTATAATCGTTTTCCATTTGCTTAAATTTTTCATTTTCTTTCAATTCATCATATTTTATGTTATATATTGGCGTTGTCTCGATTTTTCTTATATTTTCATCTATTTCATTTTCATTATTTGCAATAGTTTGATTTTGATTATCTATAGTATTCACATTATTTCTAATACTATTTAATTGTTGTTCAGTATCAAAAGATTCAATTACAGAATAGGACAATGATTTCATAATTTATATTATATAAGAGTATTTTTAAATTTCAAAGAAGAAATAATATAACAATACAGAACTGATTGTTGTAAGAACTACATTTTTACAAATTTCATTTTCTAATAAACTATTTGGATCTTTTTCTTTTAATGTTTTTATATGAGGTTCTGTATATAATTTTTTCTTTTCTTGTATTCTTCTTGATGCATTATTATTTTGCATTTCCCTTAATTGGTTATTTAATTCAATATTTTCTTCTAAATTTGCATAACCTTCCTTATTTAACTTTTTCATATTTTTATTAATATGTTCATGATCCATTTCAAATTCTTTTATTCTATCTTTACATAAATTTTTTAATGGATCTTTACAAAATTCATATTCTGTGTTCATATAGTTTACAATTGATTTGGCAGTATTGTAATTAGCTTCAGCAGACATAAAATCATGTTCTGCTGATTTTACATTATCTTGTTCTCTAAAACAGTTAGGTGTTGTTTTACAATTATTTTGAGTATATAAAGATTGCAAACTTTGATATGTAGACATGGTGTTAGCTTGTAATCTTTTATTATCTAATTTAATATTGTTCCTTTTTCCTATTCCTGGTTTTGTTTTTTCAATTTCTTCTTTTAATCCTGGAATCTTTTTTTTCATATTTTCTCTTTTTTCTCTTAATTCTGGAATCCTTTTTTTAATATTTTCTTTTTGGGTTTTTATTTGTGCAATCCTTCTCCTCTGCCATGCTTTATGGTTTCTTACATCACGTCTCATTCTGTTTCTATATCTCATTTTTCCAAACCAACTTAATCTTCTCCATCTTCTTGCCCATCCAGTTCTTGAATTTTGTACATTTCTTATTTCATTATCTAACCTTGGCAAATCATCCTCTAAATCCTCCTCTTCATCATCTAACCTTGACATCTCATTCTCTAATTCCTTCTCTTCATTATTTAAATTTGACAAAGTATTTTCTAATTCCTTTATTTCATTTTCTATGCGTTCTATTTCTTTATAAATTTCTTCTAATACTTTTGTTTTTTCCATTATTTCTTTGTAAGTCATATCACAATTCTTTATTCTAATTTCACAATTAGCATAATCTAATTTGGATTTATTACGCTTATCTTTGGATATATTTAATATTTTTTGTTTTTCTCTCATTATATTTACATTTTCATCTAATGTATTTTTTACTTGACGGCACATTTCAGCATTTTTTTTCTGACATTCTACATAGTTTACATTATCTATTAACGTACCATTGAGATCAGTATATATGTTTGATTTTAATTCATTTTTATTAAACCCCTCATAATGATTTTCTGTTTTCATTATTATATTTGTATAATAATGAGATTTATTTACCAGTCTTTTGAAAAATATACATTTTTATAAATACGATTCCATACATATTTTATTCCATAATACACATGATATTGTATTGGATAAATTACTAATGGGTATAATATTAAAAATAAAAACAACAATGATTTTAAAATCACTTGAGGACTATTGTAAATTTTATTAAACATCAAATAAAGTAAAATACTTAAAAAACTGTAGTAAATTATTAACAGTATAAAATTTATAAAATATAGTTCATTTGTATTTTCGTTAATAATTCGTATTTTACTTGCGTCTGCAGAATATTCTTCTTTCAATTCTTTTATTTCTAAACTATCTTCCATATATAATTAACCTCTATTTTTAAGTATCATGAATCCAATAAATAAAATACCAATACTCATATTAATTGTTCCTAAAAATGCTTGATTATAATATTTTTGACTGTCTACATATTGTTGTTCTAATTTCTTATGTTCATTTTCAATTTGATTTGCATTCATTATCCTTTCTTTGCTATAACAATTAAAGATATTAAAATGCCTACTCCTAAATTAATTATTGTTAAATAATCGTCTTCGTATAAATTTTTTGTATCTTTGTATCTTCCTTCTGCGCCAGTATTTGAATAAAAATCAGGTTTTCCATCTGGAGGGGGAATTTCTTGATTTAATCCGTAACTTGGATCTGTTCCTGGTAAATATCCATCATTTAGATTTTGTAAACGTAATTTATCGTCTTGTGACAATAAATTGGTTGTTATTTTATTTGAATTTGCTGTTATTCCTGATACACCTGATTTTATAGTTGGTTTTTGTGAGTCAGCATTCTTATCAAAATCATTTCTTGCGCCTCCGCCTCTTCCTCTACAGAAATTTGGTAGCATTGTAATTTATATATAATACAACGATTTTATATAAATATATGTTTATGATAATTCCTCTATTTCTTTTTTCAACTCTTTCATTTCTTTAATCATATATGGAATCAATTTGCTTGTATTGACTCCCTTGTATTTCGACCCATCGGGGTATACATTTTCCTCTACTAATTCAGGATATACTTTTTCCACTTCTTGTGCAATGAACCCTGCGTGTTTCTCTTTATCATCTTCTTCTGTTTTCCAGTTATACTTGCATGGTTTTAATTCTTGTAATGCTTTTGTTGTATCATCCATTTCTGATATATTTTTCTTTAAATTAGCATCTGATGTTCCTGTAAATGTATTGGAACCTGTATTCATATATACACCTACATTGCTGTCATTTACAATATTGAATACATTTGCTGGACTTTTACCTGCTATAAATGAATTGGAGGTTTCTGTAAATCCTTTTGGATTTTCAGCGAATACTGTATAAGAACCGTAATTCGTATTGGATGCATCGATGACTAATACATTTCCGGCTACTTGCAAATAGTTATCATAATTGAAATTTTCATTATTTGATAAATCTTTATGAATACTTAATGAACTTGCCGTTACTGTATTATCACTTGTATTTGTTTTGATAACTTGATTAATAGAAACATCTTCTGTAAAAGTTACATTGGAAACGCTTGTTTTATATGCAGTTGTTCCATCTACAGTTAAATTATTATTTATTAAGGTAGTTGAGTTCAAACTAGTATCTCCTGCTAATATAATGGTTCCACTTACATCTACATTTCCGGATACATCCAAAGAGGTATCATAATCAACGGATGATTTATATTCTTCTGTAGTGCCAATATGAACACCAGAATATGTATTTCTATAAACATGATTCTTGAATATTTCTGTATGATCTCCTAATGTAAATGTTCGTGCTCCGCCCATTATATCGACAACTTTTTCTCTAATATTATATAATTCTATTAATTCCGCATCACTTAAGGCGAAGCCATAAATTCTAAAAAATCTTATAGCCCGAGCCGTCGCCCTCATATATACACTTGGCGGACTAGTATGATTATGAAGGTCGCCTATACAAAGCCATTTAGTATCAAATCTATTTTCTATACCAAATCCATTTCCAGCATATACCGTAGTTCCTACATTACCATCTACCGTTGCCTTAAATCCCAATGATGTGGCTGTACCATAAAAACTAAATATCATATGTGAGGCACTGCTATTACCCCCTACCGGATTTGTGGTTGATAACGTATACTGAGTAGTTCCGGTATTATCACAATATATTAGATCAAAGTTTGATCCATTACTAGAAACTCTAACATAATAAAAACCAGTTCCATCTGTTTGACTATTTGAAAGATAACATATAGGTGAAAAGCCATAAAATGAAAGCGGCATACTATCCGAAGGATTTAAATATATTTCGTAATGAAAGTTCGGATTTCCTTCGTGTGATACTTCTGTTTCAGCAGCAACATATGCTCCAGTGGTGCTCGTGTATGAACTGCTACCATTCGTGTCTCGCCTGAAACCTTCAGTAGAATCTGAAACACCAAGGGTAGACCTCTGTGTAGATGAAGCACCTACATTATAGGTTCCTACAATTCCTGAAACAGAATCTGTAACAGATGTAGTGCTATCAATCAAAAAATCCCAATCTAACGTTTTTTGCGAAGCTTTTGAAAAGGTAATATAATATGATTCTTGATTACTTTTAGGTTCACCTATTGTTACTTCAGTTCCTAATTCATTCAATGCTACTGATGTTCCTGTTAAACCATCTGCATCAGTTCCACTTAAATCACCACCTATTTGATTCCAAGAAGTATCACGTTGATAAACATACGCACTACCTGTTCCGCTATTTGCATTTGTAGCACCAACTGCTACTATTGTTCCAGCCTTATCCATATCAAGAGAACTTCCAAATTTATCACCTGCTGATGCGCCTTCAATATCATTTCCTACTTGTGTCCAAGTATCACTGATGTTTTGATATACTTTTACTTTTCCTGCATCAGAATTAGCATAAGAATAACCAATAGATACATTATCGCCTGTTCCGTCCATTGCAATGGTAGTTCCACCTGTTATATTAGAACCTACTTGATTCCATGAACTATCGTATTTATATACTTTTGTATATCCTGGGTCATCTTCTACACTAATCGTATTACCCATTCCACTATGATATTGACATCTATAATACAATGTATTTGGTGCGTCATTAGGAAGTGTAAAAGAAATAGTGCCATTATCTGTTCCACTTCCAGTTGCAACTGTATATAGATTAGCAGAATCATATGCACCGCCATTATCTGTAGTTTGCATATGGAATGGATGTCCACTTGCGTTAATGCTTAAAGTATATGCGGCTCCACGATACATAGTTAATGTAGGATTATTTACGCCATCTACTACATATAAGCCACTGTCTGCTGTAATTGTATAACTATATGAAGAAGAAGCACCTTTGGGATAACCAATTGCGATCGTATCACCAGCTTGGTTGATATCAACAACACCACCAGAAATGTCATTATAAGCAACACTTTCTATTTTATTTCCTAAGTAATTCCAAGAGGTATCAGAAGCACTGTATTCATAGGATTGCACTTCTCCATCTCCGTATGAATTATAATCATAATGTCGTTCACTAAGGATAGTTAATTTATCACCAGTTTTATTGAGTTTAGATTTGGTAGAGGCTGATAATGTATTAAACGTAACTGTTTCAATACCATCAATACCTGTTTCATAAACATAGGTCTCGCCTGAATTACCTGCCTGTGAAGCACCTATTATTATCCTATGTCCAGAACTACTTATTCCCACTGACTCTCCCAGCATGTCATTAGTTGCACCACCTTCTAAATAATTTAATTCACTCCAAGAACCACCAGTTTGTCCAGGAGTTGAATATTGATAAACATATGCTCGACCCATGTTACTATTAGCATTTCTCGCTCCAATAATCATAACAGAAGCATCATTATTTAATGCTATCCCACATCCACTGTATCCACTCAAATAGTAACCACTGCTTCCGGATATCCTACTTCCATATGAAGACCAACCACTACCATTCCATTTCTTTACAAGAACAGCACCTTGATTGGAACTATAATTTACTGCCCCAAATGCTATAACTGTTCCATCACCATTCATTGCAATAGTCCGTCCGTATTCGACAGATGATGTGTCTCCCTCTATATCCGGGCCCATTTGACTCCAAGAACCGCCGGTTTGTCCAGGAGTTGAATATTGATATACTTTCACTTGACCTTTACTATCATGACCATAAGCACCAGCAGCTACAATACTTCCATCATCGCTGATTGCTACAGAGTTACCAAAGTAATCCCCTGTATAGTCACCATAAATCCAATCTCCTAATTGAGTCCAACCTAAAGGGTCTACTGTAGTATTACTTTCATCCCTTTGATATATTGCTATAGATCCAGTGTTAGAGTTATGATTAGGTCCTCCTCCAATCACAATATTTCCTGCACTATTTATTGCACATCCCAATCCAAAATAGGCACTGCCGAGGTTACCCTCTATACTTCCTCCTATTTGACTCCAACTACCGCCTGTTTGTCCAGGAGTTGAATATTGAAATACACGAATATGACCTGCATTGGATGAAAAACCGTCATCTTGACCAGCTCCAATAGCTATAATACTTCCATCATCATTTAAATCAAAAACCTTTCCTGCCTGGTCCCCACTTGTTTCACCAGAAATCATATCTCCTAATTGAGTCCAACCTAAAGGGGCTACTGTAGTATTACTTTCATCTCTTTGATATATAAAAACTTCACCTGCAGAATCAAAAGGACAAGCACTAGCAAAAATATTTCCATCACTACTTAATTTAGTACAATATCCTCCATAATCATTATAGTTAGGGTCCTCAAAAGTATTACCAATTTGTTGTCCCCATGTAGTAGATACTGTTGTAGTAGTAGAATTTATATAACTTACGTTATTCTCAATTGTATTACCATATTGACTCCAACTTCCTGAAGCATATTTGTATACAATGGTTTTATTTGATGCATTTTTTGTTCCTACAGATAAAATATCACCATCACCATTTAAATTTAATGAATAACCGAATTCATCATTATCCGCTGCACCATTCAAGTCACTACCGAGTTGTAACCAACTATTATTGTTTTTTTGGTAAACACGGACTTCACCACGTTTTGTTCCGCCTCCTGCATTTTCAGGTGCACCAATAGCAACAATAGAACCATCTGCGCTTGTAGCAACAGAAGTTCCAGCAAGTCCATCTGAAGCAGCCCCACTAATATCATAAGCGTATTGAGTAGGATTGATATTACTGAATACAACACCACTAGAGTCTTTACTAATAAGAGCATTAAAATTTTCAATTATTTTTGGTTCAACATATACTTGATTAAAGGAGACATCACCTGCAACTAATAAATGGTCAGTTGCATTACGCGTTTGTATAGCACCACCACTTATGTCTAAAAACCCTTCTAAATAAGAGTTTTCTAACACATTAGCGTTATTTGAGTTATCTAACCAAATAGACATTAAAAAACTATAATATATAATAACAAAATTTTATATTATACACAAACACGATAATAATTCGTTTCAAGAGCTGTGATACTTTTTCTTGTAAATTTTGCAATATTTCCTGGTCGCATACACAATGCTAATGCTTGTGGATCAAATCGGGAAATTTCTGGAAGTTGACTTTTTTTATTAATATTTAATTTTTTCATTAATTCATTTTCTTCAACGGTTTCAAGTATATTACATTCAGGAACTAAATTATGTTCTAAAATATTAAACTGTAGTCTATGAATATTGTGAATAACAACAAAGATACCATCGTGATCAAATAAATACTTCATTCGAGTTACAATAGAATCATTTGGTTCGTCTTCAGTAATCACAATAAGTGTATCTTTTTTCTCAAGGACATTTTCAATATTATATAAATCTTCAATGAGTTCATCGAGAGCCCCCTGTCGGATTTGTTTTGAAGACAAATAATACTTAATATATATTTTTTGTTTTGTAGTAGGATTTTCAATCAACATATCTAACTGTTCATTGGATAACATGGCATCGATTTCATTATAATTAAAACCAAGGTAATCATCTACAGAATAACCTAAAGTATCAATAATTTCCAATACATTTTTTCTTGATTTATAAATCTTCAAAATTTGATTATTATTATTCGACATTGTATATATATTTAACATAAGTTTTTAAATATATATTTCATCAATTTTATTAAGTCTTCTTAATAATAAGCCCTCCAAATAAGTCTCCAATACCACCACCACTACTACTTTTTGATTGTTCTTGTTTTTCTTGTTTTTCTTCTGATTTAATATTTTCTACAGGTTCTTCTTTTTTATCGTTATTAATAATGATATTAGGTGCAAAATTAATGGTAGGTCTTTCTTCCATTTTAATACGCTCTTGTGTTGGTTGTGCAAAAGTTCTCATTGTGTTTTCATTGCTATCTATATATGGAGATGTATATGGATAATCTCCTTCGTTATAAATATCAATAGGCGCTACAACCTTTATTTGATCTGTTTTATCTAAACCTTCAGCATTATCTGTTTGAATAGTAATAAACTGGTCGCCTATATTTTTAATTTCCCAGCGTCTTTCTGGTATAGGATCGCCTCTATAATGAACTATTTGCTTTACTGAATATTCTGGCTCGGGCGGAGGTGGTGGAGGGATTTGCGACATATCAGATGATAAGGAATTCATATAAGAATCTTGTTTATCTTTAGTATCCGAAAATGAATCAGGTGCTCCGGGTGGGTAAGGAGGTGTTCCGGGTGGATAAGGAGGTGTTCCGGGTGGATAAGGAGGTGTTCCGAATTGATAAGGAGGTGTTACTGGTGGACTTCCGGTAAAAGCAACACTTGTAGGGGATTCGCTCTGTCTCATTGGCGAAAATGGATTATATGGTAGTGATTCTGGTGTAGAATCATAAGGATTATATGGTGGTGATTCTGGAGGTGGCATATCAGGCGTTTCTGGTTCACTTACACTTTGAGGAGTTATTAAAGCATTAGTAGCATTTAATTTGTTTTGAATGTCTTTAACAATTGTTTTAGGTTCTACATTTTCTTTATGTAATAATAGATCAATGTTTTTAGAAAAGGACATACTTTCAAGTTGTTCAATATTGTCTTCTGTAATTATTCGCATACTAATATTCATAGCTAATAATTCTTGCATTAACAATTTCAAACTATAAGGAACTTGAACAATACTAAAGTTACGTCCATATTTACTAATGGTTTCAATATGTAAATTATTGTTATCGACAGAGCCTTTATATTGCAGTGGCCCATCTGCCATTGGACTTAAAAACAAATCTTTTGATGGGTTATAAATAGCTAACATACCAGTGTTATTACATACTGCCAATTTACATTTATCGCCTCTATCAACCATAGATTCTCTCAAAAATTCGGAAGCACCATGAGAAATAACACCATCACGTTCCATTTCACCTATTCTTAATCCACCATCATTCGCTCTTCCACTAACAGGTTGTTTTGTTAAGAAAGTTCTTGGACCGAGAGAGCGGAAATTAATTTTATCTTTAACCATATGTTTTAATCGCATGTAATAATTTGGACCCATAAATATCGCTGCTTCAATTTGCTTCCCATTCATTCCGTCATATAAAAGTTCATTTCCACTTGAATGATAGCCGACAGATGTTAATAATTCACCATATATACCAATTTTAGAACCATTACCATTATAAGCAGTGCAATCTCCAAAAGAACCATACATTGCACAAGCTTTACCAGTAATTGTTTCTACCAATTGACCAATAGTCATACGAGATGGAATAGCGTGTGGATTTACAATAATATCCGGACGAATTCCAGCCTTTGTAAATGGCATATCAGCTTCAGGGATAACTAAACCAACAGTTCCTTTTTGTCCAGCCCTTGATGCCATTTTATCTCCAATATTTGGTATTCTTTCTTCGCGAATGCGGACTTTAGCAATACGTTCTCCTTGTTCACCTTCTGTAATAAATGTTTTATCAACAATACCCAATTGACCTTTTTTTGGCCCCTTTGATAAATCCGTTTTGACATCTTTATTTTCATCATTATATGATGCCATACCAATTAACACAGTTTTTTCATTTATTTCGGTATTTTCTTTAATAATTCCGTGTTTATCTAATAAACTATAATCATATCCTTGTTTTGTTCCGATAACAGATGCATCGTTTTCTATATTCAATAATACTTTGTAACTACTTACATCACCATTTTTATTTTTCTCCTCATGTGTTTCATATGTGCTATAATAAGTGGTTCTGAATAATCCTCGTTTAAGTGCGCCTTCATTAATTAAAATAGCATCTTCGACATTGTATCCAGTATAACACATAATAGCAACTATTGTATTTTCACCATATGGGTTAGATTCGTTATTAATATGTTCAAGATATCGGGTTTTAACTAATGGGTTTTGTCCGGAATTTAATAATACAGCAGTTTTGTCCATACGGTTTTGAAAATTTGTGTGATACATAGAACACGCTTGCTTGCTTTGTCCACAAGAAAACGAATTTCTGGTAGCAGGGTTATTTTCAGGGAAATTAATTAAATTGCACATTGTTCCAAAAATTAATGATTCGTGAATTTCCATATGGGTAAAATCCTTTTGTTTCTTTTCAAATGTTCCTTTATTTAAAGCAATGATAGAACCTTCCGTTTCATTTGTATCAATGTAGTCAATAATGGCTTTATTATCAAAGAATTTTTGTATTTTTGCAGGGTTGTTCTCATTGTTTACATTTTCATAAAGGTCTTTTAATTCATATAATTTATATTTATTTGAATGGAAGTCTTCTAATTTCTTTTCATTAAATCCAGTAATTAATTCTTGCCAAGTGAATTTGTTATTTTTTATTCGGTCTAATAAGTCAGGGTTCTCAAATGACATTTTATTAGTTCCCGAATCCTTATAAAAGATAGGTCTGCATATTCTTCCGGCATCGCAATATACAAAAATGGTGTTTAATCTTTTATCAAAATAAATACTTGTATAAATAGGAATCAAACCGTTTCTTCTAAATAGTAAAAATTTATCGAGAACAATGGTAGGTTCTCCAGTAACACCACACCAATGACCATTTACAAATACTTTTGACATAGTTGCTAATATAGCTGATGTGCAATCTTCAATTAATTTCATATCTACTTTTTCTCGTAACCAGTCAATAATATATTTTCTTGAATATCCTTGAGTAATATAAGATGAAATAGCCAAATGTTTATGTAATCCAATATTACCGCCATCAGGCGTATCAATAGGATCAAATAATCCCCATTGTGTTCCATGTAATACGCGGGGTCCAACAACTTTTGCAGTAGGATCTAAAGGCAAATTAGTTTTACGCAAGTGGCTTAATACAGAATTATGAGACAATCTGTTCAAATCTTGAACAACACCAATACGTTTAGTATGCGTTTGTGCCCCCCAATCGCCTTTAAACGCTTTTCTAAAGCCAGTTTCTACTATTTTTTCTTTAAATATTTTAATGTAATTTTCTTCAATTAACAATTGTAAATTATTACCATATATAGATTGATTAAAATTGGCTCTTTTTTCAAATTCTAATTGAATGGTTTTCAACTGTTTTGTATAATATTCTCTAAATAAGTCGTACATCAAACTGCCTACTAATTCAATACGTTTAAATTTGAAACTGTCTCTATCAGTGGGTTCTTCTTTTCCTGTATAGACACATAGTAAACGAAATACAATATATCCCAAGTAATATGCTTTGTTTGTAAAGTTGTTCTCCCCAATATGAGGTAAAAAGTAATCACATAATATTTCTAAAGCGTGTGGAACAGTTTTTCCTTTTGTTAATAGTGCAATATACTTAAGAGCGTTTCTTTGTGATAAAATAGCGCCTGCGTCATGAACAGAAGGAATAAATAAATCTATCATATTTTCGTATTTTTCAAGGTCTAATAAACACATAGTAATAATTTCTTTATCGCTAATAAATCCAAGAGCACGAAATACAATAAATAATGGAATAGGAGCACGAACATTAGGTATATTTACAACAATGTTCTCAAATGAGAAGTTATTAGTCTTGTTTACAATTTTTACACTCATTGTTCTCATAGGTTTGGATACATTTTCTGATACAGACCGTATTTCCGCAGATATAGCATATTTATCTTCTTCTGTTAATTTTCTAAAATACAACATGTTATCTCCAAATTTTTCCTGCGAAACAACTGTTTTTTCTTTACCATCTATAATAAAATATGCACCAATATCGTTTTTACATTCTCCCATAGTATGTTTTAAATCCCTGGAAAGACCATTTAAAATACAATAATTAGATTGTAACATAATAGGAAATTTTCCTAATAATATTTTTTCAAGGGTTATAGTTCTCACTTGTGTATTTGTGTTTACCATTGTTTTTTTGGTTTTTTCTCTCAATTCTGCTAATTCTGCGGGGGTTAGTTCAAAATCAGTTTTTTTGGCTTTTCCTTTACGTTTAGGTGCATTTTTAGCACCTCCGAGTTGTTCTTCTTCAACGGTATCTAAGTCAAAATCATCAGCACCTACAATATTAGGCGTTTCTCCGTCTTCAAGTATATCAATAAATTCAATATCAACGTCATAATGAATAGTCATTCCATATGTCATATTTCGAAGTCTTGCTTCGTTAGGATACATGTAATGTGCATTATCGTTATCATAAATAACAGGTTTTCCAAAAAATATCTTATCGCTATTTTTACCACCAAGATACATAATACATTTAGAACGATGATCGTCTATTTTTTCATCAAAACGTGTTGAAATAGTAATGGGATTTTTTTCTTTAAATATTTGAAATATACCATTTTTGAAAAAATCATTATATGATTCTATATGGTGTCTTACTAAAGCTTGCGGGTTGTCTTCGAAATATTTATTAATAACCTTCCAAATATCTGAATTTTCCATAAAGTATTTGTATATAAAATGTATTATATATTTTTATACCTATTACTTTTCATTTGTTTTCAAATAATTTAGCAAATTTTTTTTGTTTTTATAGTTTATAATGAACGACTTATTTAAAAAGGTGTTTGGTCCTCTTGATGTGCGTTTTTGCGATTATTTCTTAATTTTGTCCATTATTGGATTTGTTCTCCTTGCTATTCTTCTTGTATCTTCTTTGGTTGTTGGTATTCTTCAAAAGAAAGGCATTGATTTTTATATGCAAGTTATTTCTATTGCTCTTGGTTATGCTTTATTATATTTCCAAAACAGATTATTGAATAGTATGTGTGTTTCAAGTTTAAAGTAAATAATTAAATCGTAAAATATATATAGAATTACTGTAATTATAATATAAAAATGGATATTTTATATTATAGCAATTATTGCAAACATTCACAAAAAATTGTTCAAACTTTAGTAAAAAGTAAAATGAACGAAAAAGTCAGTTTTATTTGTATTGACAAAAGAAAGAAAAATAATCAAGATAATCAAATATATATTGAGTTAGAAAATGGATCACAACTTGTATTTCCACCAAATGTTCATAGTGTTCCAGCATTACTTTTAGTAAAAGAAAATTACCGAGTCTTATATGGTGATGATATATTGCAAAGATATCACACTGATATGAAAAACAATAATAGTAACATAGTAAAAACAAACGGAGAACCCATTGGATACCGTTTAAATAATTCAATAGGCGGAACAAATATAATATCGGAACAGTTTACCGATTATAGTTTACAACCAGACGATTTAAGTAGCAAAAGCACAAGTAAAATGAGGAGTATGTATAATTATGTATCTGTAAATGATAATAATATCTTTATTGAAACCCCCGATGAAACATACAAACCTGATAAAATATCGAATGATATAACTGTCGATAGTCTACAACAAAAAAGAATAGATGAAATTCAAAAAACAATATAAATATAAACCTATAATTTGTATAAATGAACAATAAAGGTGCTGTTTCAAAGGCGTTTAACAAGGGGTTTTTTGATTTCCTTGAAGATATTAAAGATGTTTTCCCTGAAAACAAGGATATTGATTATGCAATTAGAACATTTGAAAATATAAAAAAATTAAATACTACTGCTATTATTAAAGTATGGTACTCAAACGTATATCTTACCCATAAGGAGATTATTGACAATATTGTAAAAGATAAGAAACAAATTGACTTTTTTATAGAAAAAGATTATAGTTCTGAATTAGATGGCGTAAGTAAATCTGGCGAAATATTAAAAATGATTGATAATATTAGATCTCCTATTCGTCAAATGAGTGAAGGAAGTAAACATGCGTGTGCACAACATATATTTAGATTAAGTAAATTGTCTGAAATGTATAATCAACTATAATTGTTACTAATTCCGAGAAAGAATAAATATATTAAACTTGTAATTTTACTATAAATAATATAATAAGATTGTATTTATTATATTATTAATGAAATTTTCTGAACTTCCAAAAGAATTGATACACATCATATTATCATATGACGGAAAAATAAAATATTATCACCCTGGAAAGTATATAAATATAATACCTAAAAATGATGAACGATATAATATTATTACTCCTATTATTAATAAGAAAATAGAAATATTGCAAGATATAGAAATAAGTGAAAATGGGTTTTATTTTGAATTTGATTTCGATATATATAAAGGGTTAGTTTATGATTATAATTTTTCTTATCCAAATGAATTTGAAATATGTTATTATGATATGAAAAAATCAGGACACATTCTTGGAAGCAATCAAATTAGAACTATTTATACTTAACTATAATTTCTTTTAATAAGTTATAATGGAAGCACAATCACCAAGATATTATTTAAAATTAACTGTTTATATATCTCTAATTATTCAAGCATTAACAGCCGTATTTAATATTGGTATTCTTGCGTTAGATTCTTATGAAAGTAGTTTTAGCGACGATGTAGATATTCTTGTTCAATTAATTTGGTTAGGGCTTATAGTTCAAATAATAGAAGGAACTTTTTATGTATGGTTAGCAACATATATTAACACAATCTCAAACATTACATCGTATAGGTATTATGATTGGTTCTTTTCAACACCAACTATGCTCATTACATTTGTCGTATATTTGTTATATTTAAAGGAAAAAGATATGGAAGAAAAAGATTTAGAAAAAAATAAAACAATCAAAAATAAAAAGGTCAGATTTGAAGAACCTAAAAAAACAAAAACCCTTTGGGATTACATAAAAATGAATAAAGGGATATTAAGTATTATTCTTGGTTTGAATGCCTTTATGTTAATTTTTGGATATTTGGGTGAAATAAATGTATTATCGAATACAAAAACTGTTCTTATTGGTTTTGTGCCATTTATTGCTTATTTCTATTTAATTTACGATTATTTTGCTAAATATACTGATATGGGAAAAATATTATTCTGGTTATTTTCTAGTATTTGGTCATTGTATGGAATTTCAGCATTATTACCATACTATACTAAAAACATTTCTTACAACATTTTAGATATTGTTTCCAAGAACTTTTTTGAAATCTTTATAGGTTTTAAATTATTAATGGCTTACAATATATAAAAAATTGTTTATCATTAAATATTGAATCTTGTTGTTGACAATGACAACAAGTTTTTGAATTACGTAATAATTTTTCATAACAGTGTTTATGAAATTTAACATTGCAATTATAGCATTCATAGTATTCTTTTTCGGGTATGTTATTCCAACATACAATGCAATTTTGTCGAATATCAAATTCATTAATTTCTATAGAAGAATCTACATAACGTATTTTCTTTTCTATTCTTTTAATATTTGGAGGAATACAACCAATTACATATTCTCCTTGGCATAAATTTAATTTGCACTGCAAATTTCCCATTATTTATGATAAAATATTGACATATTTTATTATAATTGATTAACGTATTAATAAATGCATCAATTCATTTGGAGATAATTTATTGAAATATTCTTTTATATGCCCTCGTTTTACTACTATAGGGTTCTTCTCATTTAAAGATGCTATATAATAATCTTTATGAATCTTAAATAAATGTTCTTTATATAAATCCGGAAGTTCTAGTGATATTTTTTTTATAAAATAATCAATATATGCTTGATGTAAATTTGTTATGAAACTTTCATAATTTTGTTTCATGTTATATAAACTACGTTGATACTGGGGAAATATATTATACATTTCATATGGTTTATATATACGATTTAAACATAAAAACAAGTATTTTTCGTAATTATCTATTATATACATGTTTTCCTTTGTATAATATTCATTATTTTGAATAAACCCTTTTATTCCGGTATCTTCATTTACTATAACATATTTATACGGATTATGTAAATATTGTAACGATTCTTCCAATTCAAAATATGTTTTAAAATAATATTTTTTAGGAAAATGAATTAATCCTTTCATACATTCTATACAATCCCATTTTATATAATCACATTCAGGTATATATTTAACATTATTAGGAAGTATACATCGTATCATATGCACATTTATTAAAAAACATTTATAATAATAACTATCATCATAATAATATTTCTTTTTCTTTAGTTTAAATGTAAAACAAAACTCTTTCGGAAAATATTCCAAAAATGGCATAAAGTTTTTTGGATCTTCTGTTATAAATCCTAGACTCTCTATTAATACTTGTCTTATATTCCGTCTTTCTACATCATCTATAATTAATTCATATCCGCCCACATTGTTTTTTGTCGCTATTTCCCAAATATTATTTGAATAATCATAAAATAATTGGACTGATATACCTTCTATATGCTCCATTATTTTTATATTTTCATTTAATATTGGAAAAAGTGTTTTGAAATATTTATAGGTTGTCATCTTTGCTGGAAAAAATGATAATATACTTTTTGTTGGAAACGAATATAGCACAGAATGATACAACCCTATATATAAATCATTTTTATTAAAAAAATTTTCATCATATTTAACTAAAAAATATTGATGTTTGTAAGTCTTTTTTAAATGTCTATTTACTTTGTTATTTGGTAATGTATCCATTGATAGTGTATTTGAAATTAATACAGCATTGTCTATATTTATGCTGTTCATTAATAGATATTAATAACTTTTCTTTATTCTATTTGATTATATAAATAGCAAATTAACTTTCATAAATTATAATTTAGATACATATTATATATAAATTATATTATAATGGAAACAGAAATGAATCAAAATGAACTCAATATATCTTTTCCAAATACAGATAATCAATCCTCTCCTGAAATTAATGTTACTGAACTCCTATTAGGCGATATTATTGAACTTGTTTCTCCTACAAATCCGGATTATCATGAAACTACTAACTATATTACTTACGTTGATAATTCACAAATTTATTTAACAAATGTTGCAACTTTACGTGAATTTCAATTAAATATTATTGATAATCGGTTTACTGATGAATCTATTATTGCTGTTAATCTATTAGATAGAAGTGATGAAAAGGGTTATGCTAGACAAAATAATTTATTGCCAAATACTTGGATCGATATTCATTTTGGAGGAGAAATCCCTATTATTGTTACTGGCCAAATCAGTAATTTAGAAGAAGATATGATTGAAATAATTACTTATCCTACTGTCGATAAAACCATTTATATTGATTTTGAATACAAGGGTATTCCTCTTAATCTTCCTGTTGAAAAATTTGTTATTAGGGAAAAACCGGCTTCCCTCAAATCAAATACTTCTCTTTCTTTATTGAAAGACGATACCCTTTCTTCAGAAGATTCCCCCGAAACAGACGCCAGTATTGAATTTATCGATGATGGAGAATCTGTAGTAAAAGTTTCCGAAGACGAAAAACCCGACCCTAACATCCATTCTGTCTTGAATGATTTATATACAGAAGCCAATACAATTACTTTTGGTGAAAAATTAGAAGATATACCACAATTGGTTGAAATTCCAGAAAGTGAAATTAAATATAGTATTGAATCACAAGTTACTGATATGATGGACGAACTATTATCTACTATTCCCAATAGTCAACGCACAAAAAGCGTATTAAATAATATTCATACATTGATTGAAAGATATGTTGGGTTAAGAGAACAATTTTCTGAATTTGACAACAATAATGATATTATTGATAGGAAAGTTAATGGTGAGTATTACAAACCGGTTGTTGATAAGTTATATAATTTGAATTATAAATTGTCTTGGATTATTCCTATTGTCTCTTATAGAAAAAAAATAAATATTGACGAAAACCAAGTAAGTGAACAATCTAGTGATGTTGTTAGTGAAAACATGACAGAAAAGTTTAGTTCTATTTTTGATATGAAATCAAAACTTTATAAGAAGGGATCTAATGATAATGCTATCTCTTATGATTACATACAAAACAAGGAAAAAAATAATTATCGTCCGTTTGAAAATGCATTTAACATAAATGATTGTCTTACCGTCAAAAATGTTCAAGAAAATATTGATGCAGTTGTTGATAATTTAAATGACTTCTATAGTTCTGTTTATGATAACTCACTTATTAAAAAAACACGCTATGTTATCCAACGCTATAATCTTGGTGAAAATAAACTTACTGAAAATGTTATGAAATCTGGGAAAAAAATATATTCATTGACAGAAAATACTAAAAATGATGAAATGTGTGTTAAATCTTTTTTAACTCTCCCCAAATCTGCTATTCAATTTTCGGAAATTCATTTACCTACTTCCAATATTTTGACAAAAACGCAACTCCATAGAAATTATTTGTTATTATTTAAATTATTAAATAAAAAAACAGATGTGTCCAATTTTGTTATTGATGATTTTTCCAAAATGCTTGATTACGAACAAATTGAAAACGAAACGAAACAATCCATATTTAATGGTATTAATGAATTTACGATTAACACTGACATACAAGAATCTATGGAATCCATTGATAATAACCAAAAATATAGACAATTTTTGGAAGCAATTATACCATATACGAGAACCTTGATTAAAAGTTATAAAAAATATATTAAAAATGCTATGTCTCTTGTAAAAGTTGTTAAAAAAATGGAACCTTTTTCTGTTTATACTGATAACATTGAATATGGACAATATATGGAAATCCGTTACTTCATAAAAGAACAAATTGCTCAACTCAAAGAAAGATTAGCTACTGAATACAATAAACAAAGTTCTCTTAAAAACGCGCAATATAATGTTAATATAAATCCTAATACATTGTTACGTATTTTATCAGAAAATAATAGTGATTTTGCTGATACATTCTTTAAACATTATCACTTTTTAGAAAATGATAAATTAAATACACAATTAACACCTTCTGAAATATTACATAAAATGATGGCTACAGATAATATGCAATTGTATTCTACTGTTGTTACTAGCATATTAATTGAACTTAATAGTCCTGACAATATTATTGCCACTGTTCAAAATTCTGTAGAAAGTATGGATGAAGAAGAAAAAATCAAATCTGAAGAATGTGGAACAAAGTATCTGGCTAAAAAATATCATTCCATTACCGAATTACAAAAAGATAACGAAAAAGAAGAATTGTATTTTGATGAAAAATATGACGATACCCCATATCACATCATGGACAAATATAAAAATCAACAAAAAGAAATGCCTTCAGACTTGTTTTTTAGTTTTATTGTTGAGAACTTAGTTCAAATACATAACGTTTTACCAGAAAAATCAAGAGAACTCGCACAAACACTTATTTCCAAAAAGAAATTAATACAAGATAACCATTATGCTCTTGTTGAAATATTACCAAAACCAAACAAAGATACAAATATTGATACACTTTCTGAAAAAGAAAAGGACTCGATGGAAATTGAAGCCAATATTAGAAAAAAAGTATACTATTATCGTAGACTTAAAGATAATTGGGTCAAAGCAGACGATATCAGCGAAGAATCTTTCTTTGATAATAATACTTTGTTCTGCAATTTAAGTAGCAATAACTGTCTTAAAAATAGCAAAAATATGTTGTGTGAAAGCAACGAACAAATTAAAATTAGAATTAAAAGCGAAAACAAAGATGCTCTACAAAAAGAGTTTACTAATCGTTATGAAATTACACTTGAAGAACTAGAGAAAAAAATTAACCAAAAATTATCTGCTCATTTGAAAAATATGCGTAAAAATAATATCCTTAATGAAATAAACAACCATCGTGCAAATAACCTTCATTATGAAATTGGTAAAACATATAATAATGAAGATATCTTATTATCTCCACATTTGAAATTAATTGGACTTATTATGGGACAAGACGATTTCGCCAAAAAACAGGCAGATATTTGCAAATTTGTTGACAAGTTCTCGAGAGACTCTAATAAAGATTTGAATGAAGATCCTAATTGGTTTTACTGTATAGATACTAACACAAAATTATTTCCTTGTTCTATCTATAAACTTGCTAACGCTTATGTATTAGGGGAGAATTACCAATTAGTATTGGAACAAATTTGTGCTGATGTTGGAACTCTTAGCGATGACGGAGAAGCAATTGTTGATAAGCATAGTGGATATGTTCTCAAAAAAATGGACTTAAGCACCGAAGAAGGATATGATGAAATTGGAAGAAAACTTCAAACCCGCGATATTATGGAAAAGGAATTAGGTGCAGTTTTAGAAGACACGCAAAATAAGAAAAAAAGAATATTTGAAAACTCGACTGCAGAAATGATATATAATGTATCTAAATCTATATGCAATAATATCGGAATTCCTTTTGAAGATATTGAAGACAAAATATTAAGACATGTAAATTCTATTCTTGATAAAAATTTGTTAAATGAAGCAGGTTATAAACGACGTTCCGAAATGAATTTTAAAAAAACTGGTAAATATTTGGGAAGTTATGATAAATATAAAAATGAAACAATCTTAACTATTATCGGTTCTGTTATCCACATCTGCATTCAAACGCAAACACCTTCTTTTAAAAGTAAAAAGTCATTCCCAAATTGTGTTCGTTCTTTTAGTGGATATCCATTAACCGGAATTGAAGATGTTACCGGCATTAATTATATTGCCTGTGTTTTAATTAAAATGAAAAGTTCCATTTCTCCTTGGGACGCAATGAAAGGCATGAAACAAGAAAAGTTCTCTAATAGAATAAAAGAAGTCATTGATAAGTTTATTATGCCATTAGCAGAAGTACAAGATTTATATGTATTGAAGAAAAATTATATTAAAGAAAATCCCGAGTTAGTCCCTCCCGAAGAACATAAACTTGAAAAATGGGTTCATTGTTTACCTCCCATTATTAATTTTAAGGTTGTCAATACTATTAAAAATGTTAGCACTGATTTCAAAAAAGATATGGTGGAAAAAATGAAAAAAGGAGACCCACGACAACATATTTCTATGAATGTTATTAAATCAAAACAAGTTCAAAATGGATATGGAATCATTGAAACTATTAACAATTCTGTGAAAAACAAAGATACTTTGTTAAAAACTGTTTCCGGTATTCCTTTTCTTGAAAATGCTTGCTGTAATGAAGATAATTCTAAAATAAATCCTATCTCATATTTTGCGAATGAAGATCCTAATATAAAGGTTCTCATTCAAAGAACTCTAAAAAATGAAAAAACAATGAGCGATATTCATAAATTAAGCAACGCAAGAATGTTTAATTTCACTGAAAAAACTTTTGTAGAATATCCTGAATTATCTTCTGATTATCTAGAAGAAAATATATATTTGGCATTTATACATTATTGCAATTTTGATAAAGACCTACCTATTCCTAATAAATTAATGTCTGTATGCACTTCTTTCCCAGAAGGATATAACCCAAAATGGAATATTCAAGAAAAAATGGAATTTTTGAAACGAAACGGAAAACGGTTTACTATCAATCAATTACAACAATTAATGACTATCATTCGTAAAGATAATATTGTTAGTTCTTTTAGAAAACAAAATACATCTCAATTAGACACTTTAAAAGATTTGATTGATACATTTGAATTAAACGATTCTCAATTATTTGAAGACAATTTACGTTCTAAACTAAGAGACTTGTTAAATGTATACGACCAAAAAATTATGCAAGATACTGCCAGTCCTGAATTAGAAAATCTTACCAATTATTTGATTACTGTTAATAACAATTTATATAAACAAATTATGAGATTCTTTGATAAAAATGGTGATACTATTTCTGTAAAAGAATATAACAATATTGGTAATTATCTTTTGTTTATCAATAAATGGAATTTGGAAAAAGATGTTGAATTACATACTATAGGAAACTATATGCAAACTGTTATATTAAATATATGCAAACTATATCCAACACTGTTATTAAATGAAGCTGATTTTTATAAAAATGTTTGTAAACATTGGGGATTTTCTGATAATCATGAAAATGATATTTCAAGATTTATAAATAAATATGGAAAAGTTATTGAAAAATTTAAGGGCGATAAGGTCATTGTTAATCTATTAAAAACTATGAGCATTAAACTTATTGATATGAATTTATTTATACAAAATATACCCAAACAAAGTGAAATTATAAAAACAGTAAAAGACGAAAATGATAAAGATATTGATATTCACTTTCATTCATTGTTTGACAAATTAACCTTTTTTGAATTATTAAAATATTGTCTATATAAAACTTTATATGAATTCATGTATTCTTCTGAAGATGAAGAACTACTCAGAACTGAAGTGAAATCTATTCGCGATAATGCTATAGAACAAAACCTAGAATTAAATAGTCTTTCTAATAATATTGGAACATCTAGAATATCAGTAACAGAAGAATATGAAGATGCTATGGAAGAACTAGAAGAAACTGATATTGTAATGGATACACAACAAGAACTTAAATCTCGCGTCAGTAATCTTTTATATTCCTTCTTAGAAATTGAAATGGAGAACAAGGAAGTTGTTAATTACAGTTATCAAGATATTATGAAAAAAGTAAATCGCTCAAAAGAAAGAGAGAAAAAAGCCATTTTTGATTATCTCGGTAATATGAGCAAAGAAGAAAGAAAAGTAGAAGAACTTTTTAAAACTTTTAAACTCGGAAGGTGGAATGTTGGACAACAAAAAGGCCTTGTATCTTATGACAAAAATACATATGAAAGAGAACGCAATGAATTACTTGCACAATTAGGAGACGATGAACTTGCTAATAAATATGATGCTGTTTCTGAAATGAGAAGAGAAATTTTTGACCTTGATAAAGAACAAGACGATGATGCAGAAGAGTTCTATGATAATGAAGCAAATGATATTTCACAACTTGACGAAGACTACCAAGATGGTGTATATTACGAAGAAGATAGAGAAGAAGAAGACATTTAAATACTAATCATTAATAATATATATTTATATTATTCATGGAACCTGTCCTTGTTACTGCATTCTTACATCAAAATAATCATTATCAAGATTTAAACTTCTATATTACTAATGGTAAACGATTATTGGAAACTGACTTTCGTAAAATTATATTTATGAGCAAACATATTATACCACACTTCGAGAACCTCCGTTCAAAAAACAACGTATTTGTTGAATATGACATCGAAAACATGTATTTACATAACTATTTAGATAAACTTGATCATAATACATCCGGAAACTCTGACAAAGACACTAATACATTCTTTGCAATTATGTGTAATAAAACTGAATTTATTAGAAAAGCCATTGAAGATAATATTTTTAAGACCGATCATTATTTTTGGATTGATTTTGGAATTTATAAAATATTCAAAGAGAACCTGTGTATAGAAAACCTCAAAAAACACTATAATAATGTTCGAATTGGAAACATTTGGGATCTACATACAAAAAATAATACCAATCTTTTTCAACAAATTTCTTGGTATTTTGCAGGCGGTGTATTTGGTGGACACAAAACAAAATTACTTCGATTTGCCGACATGATGAAAAAAGAAACACTTGAATTTATTGAAAATAATAACTACCTTCTTTGGGAAGTTAACTTATGGTATATATTGTATTTAAAAGAACCCGAACTTTTTTCCCCCTATAAATGTGACCATAACAATACAATCGTCAATAATTATTGAAAATTGTTTTAATTTTTATATGAAGTTATATTAATTATGGGCGATTTAAAATTATTTATCAGTAGAAATAGATTGAATTTCACTTTATTTATATTTTTAGTGTTTTTTGGACTTATTCATACTTTTCAACCTTCCTTTATCTATAATGAAGAAGGACAATTTAGACCTTTTGGTATTGGATACCGTCATAAAACAATTGTTCCTATTTGGTTAGTATCTATAATAACTGCTATTTTTAGTTATTTAATTACATTATCTTTTTTGATGTATCTATAAAAACAAAATGAAAACATATATTATTATTTAGTAAATGTTTTCACCGAGCCTTATTGATAGAAATTCCAAACAATATCTTGTCAATGTTTTACAAAAATGCCACGAAAATAGAGTTAATGTTTATTATTATGCACTCAATTTAGGTGTATTATTTGCATTCATTCTTATTTTCGGACTAGCATTATACAACTGTTATAAAAACAAACCAACCGAATACGAAAAAAGACAACAACAATTAAAAGATCAAGAATATATTTTATCAAAAATACGTTATCATCAAGATGTTCATATTCAAAAAAAAACAACAAATATAACAAATTTGCCTGTTGTCACTTAAATATATATATGTTTACTTAATATATATATTCAATGATTAAAGAAGAAAGAGAGAACATAATTGCAAATAATAACACTGCACAAGATAAATTTGTAACTTTTGTTGAAAAACTTACCAAACCTGTCAAAAAAGTTAGCGTTTTAGATGTTTTAGAAGGTGACCTCAATTTAAATATATTTAAAGAAATGAATTTAGGTATCCCGGAAGAAATCAGTTTCAAAGAAGGCAAGATAACAAGTATCATAAATATTCCTGATGGTGTTAAAATATTAAACTGTACAAATAATCTGCTAATCGAAATTGAGAACCTACCTACTTCTTTAGAAGAATTAACCCTGGAATACAACTATTTAGACAATATTGATATCTCTAATCTAAAAAATCTGGAAAAGTTGAATGTTTCTCATAATAACATTCAAGAATTAAATGATATCCCTTCATCTCTTATCGAATTAAAATGTACTCATAACAAATTAGAAAATATTAATCTTAAAGATTTACATAATTTGAGAACTTTACATATTTCTAACAATTTAATTACCATTATTGAGAACTTACCCGATGGAATTGTCGATTTTCAACAAAATAATTTACCTTCCTATGAAATTCGAAATAGTAATATATCTGCTTTAAAAGATCATGAAGAAGTTGAAAGAAAAAAACAAAAAAATGATTTCTATAAAGATCTTAATAAATATTTCAAAATTAAAAGAAAATATGAAAATAAAAAAAAAGAATTGAAAAAGAAAGCATATGAAAAGGCAAAAACTAAAAAAATGGCAAAACTTGCTGTACAAAATGTAAAAGTTCCTTGTGTTAAATGTAAACGTTCAGTCGGAACCATATTTTCGTTAAAGGATAATACCTATTCTGCTATTTGTGGTGATGATAAAACACCTTGTAAATTAAATATTAAATTATTTTCTGGATATTATGAACAATTAACAGAAGGAATACAATTGTTTAAATATGAAGTTGATAACACAAAAACAAAAATTGTATCCAAAAAATTAGATAACATATTTGGATATACAGAAGATGAACCTGCAAAGTTACTATATGAAGATCTATTAAAGGAATATAATAAGAATAATCAAATGTATTTGTCCATAGTTGATAAATACGAACAACAATTTGAAAATGAAAATAAGAAAACAAGTATTGCAAATAAAAAAAGAGAACTTTATAAATATTTGGATCAAAATAAGGAAATATTGAATGAATATAAGAAAACTGAAAATAACCAATTGATAAAAGATATTGTTGCCAATAATGTAAATAACGTATTTAGAGAAGCAAGAAATATTAGAGAACTTGAAAATGAAATTGTGCAAATCAATTATTATAAAGAGGAAAATATATTCAAAGTATTTAAATATCCCGTATTATTACAAAACACAGAGGAAACTATTACAGAGGCTGAAAGAGTGCAATTTTTTGAATAATTATTCACACCACATACATTTATTCTTTTTTATAGAGCAATCTATACATATTTCCGGAATTAAATATAAATATCCAAAGGGATTTGAGATATGATCCGGATTTGAATATCCATGCACTTTTTTCTTTTTACATAAATGACAACGTCCTCTGCAAGGAGACATAAACGTTTCTTTTTTGTATTGTTTATGTTTATCACATATTAATTCTATTTCACGCATATTTTATATACTTACCTCCTTTTTTTAAAATACATTTCAATTTTTTATTTTGTATGAATTCACACAAAATAAACAATTAATTATCACATTGGGTATAATTAGAAACCCCATCCCATTGAATATCATAAGTGCTTGCCCACGCATTTTTAGCACATATTGCTGTTTTTCCGGTTGACATCCAAAGAGGATCATTAAAATTAATAGCACCTATTACGTTATCGCTGGATTCTGTAAATGTAGTGTCATCATATCCATAAGTTATTTCTGCATTAGTCTTAGAATCGTTTATAGCGCTTGTGTCTAAAATTGTTCCCGTATTTTTCATATTTGATGCAGGCACCTCACAGTATACTGTTTCTACGCCATTATTATCTGTCTTTGTTCTTGCCTTCCAATTATCAGGACAACTATTTGAAATTGGTGGATATTCTACTAAATTTGTTCCAAAATTTTTTTCAGCTACCATTAGACCTATGTATGTAAGCATTAAAATAAATACTACTACGGCTACCATTATTACAACTGTATAAAAAAAGTCCATTTTTCTCGTATATACATACAAAACATTATTTATTTACGAGTCATAGACTTTTTTATCAAATCCCATATTATTTATAAAAATTGTATTTATCAAGTATGAAAATAATTCTCCAATTGCAATTAATATAATTAATGAAACGGTTAGTACCAAAATAAACATTATAAGTGTTAAAAAAATTTCATATACATTGCGAAACATTATATATACACCTTAGATAATATACTAAATATTTAGTGTGTTTCCATATATTTTATTTCTTATTACAATATATAACTATGAACATTTCACTATTTAATGAAGAACCACAAACCATATTAAAACAAGAGAATTTGAATGGAAGAGTCAATATTGTAGACATTCCACAACATATACAATTTGAAATGCAGGAAAAAATTGCTGTCAAAAATAAAGCTTCTGAATATAGAGACCCTTTATCAGGAATATTTGAAGAAACCACCTTGTCAAAGGTATATTTTTCTTCTGCTAATATACAAATTATTCAAAATGGACTACGCGCCGGCGTGTATAACATGTCTGACAAAAAATATGTTGTTGCTCCTCAAAATATTGATACTTTGAAAATTATTATGCGAAGTATATTTTTACAACATGCTCAACAAACTGAAGATGGTATTAAAGAAGAAGTTACACGATTAAACAGTATGGTTTTGGAATACGCTATTCCTAATGTATATAACGAAGTAGAAGGGTATATTAAATACTGCAGAGACCAAAGTACTCTTGTTACTCCTATGGATTTACCACAAAAAACTGATCGTGAATATAAACAACTTGAAATGAAACATTATGTTTAATAAAGAATTCTAAAATATAAACATCCCTTTTTATATTTTACGTGATTTACCTTTTATATTTGATAAGGAAGTTTACTAATTGTAGTCTTTCTAATGAAATTGTATCCATATATATATATTTTTTAAGAAAAATTATTAAATTCATAAAATTGATTATATTTATTTTCTTTCAATAAATATAACTACAAATGAGTAATACAGAAAATACAATTATGTTAAAACGCAATTCAATTAGTCTAAAAGATTTAGAAATATGTGATTTTTGTAATCAAATTGGACATTCTGAAACGAATTGTCTGCTATTTGAAACAGAAATGGAAAGGGAACAAGAAGAAAAGAAAGCTCGTTTAGTTAAACGATGGAAATTATCTAGGAATCTTTTATTAAGTGGCATCCCATCTAGATATTGGAATTCTGATGACCCTGTAAAATTCTTCTTAATGAATAATCGTATTGTTGGATACAGAGAAACACAAAAATGGAATAATAAAATAATTTACATTACTCCCAAAATGTTATAATTCATTTTATTTGTATATGAACTTCTTTGTATAATAGGTTTTTTATTTTCCATTATCTCTTTTGTCCCAAACCATATTGAATTTAATGGATCATTACTATCTTTACGAATATTTACAAATCCGGCTTCACGTAACATTTTTATAGTGTCTCGTTTATAATAATTATATATATGTGGTTCCGTTACTTCGAATGCCCATTTTCTAAACATATTTCCATTTAATTGGGCATTTAAATTAATTGGATCAATATCTACAATTGCAATTACTCCATTATTGTTTAATAATCTATAAGATTCTGCTATTATATTTTTTGCAGCATTTTCTGGTAATTCATGAAATAAAAAATTACTGGTTACAAAATCAAAAGATTTACTTTTGAAATTGGTATGTTCTGCATTTTCATGATAATATTGAATACCCAAGTTAAAATCGTCTGAATAATAATCTGCAACTGCAATAAAATATGGGCTTAAATCTATTCCATTTACTTCTGTTCCTATAGGAAGAGTCTTTTTTAAAAAACAAGTGGATATTCCTGTAGAACAACCCATATCAAGAACCTTATTGGGAAACCCTAAACCTATTATATCCCCGTGCACACCACTAAAATAATTTTTTATATTTTCACTTATATTATAACGCATCCAATCTTGTGACGTATAAGGGTCAACATTTTCCCAATAACCTGCTGCTATGCTTAACGTTGCAGATTCTGCTTCTTCTGCTGCTTTCCAGTTCATATTTCCATTTTCATATCCATGAAATGGTTTCAAAAAATAAGGAGGATACGAAATTTCCTTATTTTCTTTTATATTTTTATAATATTCTAATTTTTCTTCTACTTCATTGTATTTCTTATATAACGTATTCCACGGTATTCCTTTTCTTATAGCACGATTAATAAACCAATTTCGTGCGTTTTCTTTCATACTGTATCGTAATGTTTCCCAACTACTCGGTAATTTATTTGCATTCATATTTAAATTAAATCCGAAAATGCATCGTAATGATATTAAAATTATAGGTATAAACATCATTTATAAAATAAACTTATTGTTTTTAAGTATTATTTTTAATTTATATAATTTATAAAAAAACTTGTTTTGAAAAAAGTCCAACGCGATTTTAAAAATTGGACAAAAATAAATGTCCATTTTTTAAAAGTTGAACGAACTCTTTCTAGAAAAAAACAAAAAAACGAGGTTGGAGCGATATGCTTTAAATGAAAAAAAAAGAATATTAATTTTACTGCAACCTTTTTTTTAGTAAAAATTTAGGAACTTTTTATGTCAACATGATTTATGTTTACAATGTTGACAAAAAAGGTTCCAAAAAGTTCCGTGGATTTTTTTTGTAAAAATTGCAACTATACTACGTCTCGAAAAAGTCAATATGACCGTCATTTAATGACTGCAAAACATAAAATGTTGACAAATGTTGACAAAAAGGTTCCAAAAAGTTCCGCACCATTTCAGTGCGAGTGTGGAAAACAATTCAAGTATAGACAGAGTTTATCGAGACATCGGCAAAAATGCGGAATCGAACAATCAAACGACAAAAATATATTTAAAGATGATTATACTGATGAGAACATCATGATGGAGTTAATAAAACAAAACGAAGAGTTTAAAAGTATTTTGATTGAACAACAACAAGAAAATATGAAACAGCAAAAAGAAAATTTAACTTTACAAAGTCAATTGGTAGAAGCAGTAAAAGTAGGAAAAATAGAAAATAATTATAGTAATAATACCATCAATAATAATCAAAAGTTCAATCTGAATTTCTTTTTAAATACAACC
>MDTG01046023.1_pt1 | contig 38364 bp, 38 predicted proteins | sample 811421 | NCBI WGS metagenome assembly MDTG01 (sample SAMN05326645, study PRJNA326480) | marine metagenome | isolation source: seawater | place: Pacific Ocean: South East | collected 2011
AACCCATAGAAACAAGACACCATTAATTCAGATTATTGATAAACCAACTCTTCCATTAGAAAATTCTCGATTAAAACTTTTTGAATGTTTGATTTATGGACTTTTTGGAGGATTTTTAATTTCAATAATATATTTTTCAATATTAAGATTCTATAATTCATTGATTAAATAGTTTATTTTTATATAAACTATTTTATGCTTTCTTGGTCTGGCTCAATTTTTTCTAAAAATTTTATAAACCTTTCTTTAAATCAGGGAGTAAACATTTTTGCGACTATAATTTATACGCCGATATTATTCCAAAGATTAGGTGATGCTAACTTTGGATTAATTAACCTAGCATTCTCTATTATTATAATTTTATCAATAATAGTTGGTTATGGCTATAATCTTAATGGTCCAATTCAAATTACGGAATCAAATAATTTTAAAGCTCAAAACTTTATAATAAGAGATATCTTGAGTTTAAGAATTTTCAATGCAGTAACAATTTTTTTAATTTGTTTACCATTAATTATTCTTTTTGGCAAAGCTGATTTTAATAGGATTTTAATTTTATCGTTTATTATTTTATTAAATGAAGCACTAAACCCATTATTCTATTTACAAGGAAAAAACAAAATATTTCCTCAAGCAATTATAAATTTCTTTTCAAAATCTATCTATATAATTTTATTGTATTTTTTTATTTTAAGTATAAATGATGCCTATTTAGCAAACTTTTTTTATGGTTTAAGTGCATTGATTTGTGTATTAATATTTTGGCTTAATTATTTTGTTAGAAATGGATTCTCTAATTCAATAGTTTCATTAAAAAATATAAAGTTTAGATTAAAAGAAAACTTCACACTTTTTTTATCATCTACATCAACTCATATTTCTATTAACAGCTCACTAATTATATTGTCTTTTTTTACTAATAATATAGAATTAGGTAGGTTTACTTTATCTTATAAAATTGCTTTTATTGCTAGAATGATTCCAGTATTTTTCATACAATCTGCTCTTCAAAAAGCATCTAATCTTTCAAAACAATCCACACTAGATTTTAAAAAGTATGTCTCAAAATATTTTTATAATGGTCTAATAATTACTTTCTCCTTAGGTATATTCTTAGTTACATTTTCAGAAATGATTATTCAAGTTTTTGCTCATGAAAAGATTAAATATAGCTCTGAAATTTTATGCTTATTGTCTTTCATTCCATTTCTAGCTATGCTAAATTTTAAAAATGTAATTTACATTTTGGTTAATGATTATAAGAGTTTGTTAAATAAAGCCACATTTATAAGTTTAGTTTTTATGTTAATATCCTCATTGATTTTAACACATTTCTACTCTGGTTATGGGCTTGCAATTGCATTAATTTTGACTGAGTTTTTTTCATTTTTTATTCATTCATATTTAATTTTTAAAAATGACAAATAAATCTGTTGCAATTATTTTATTAAACTGGAATAATTCTGATTATACAGTTGAATGTATTAAGTCATTATTTGATATTACATATCTAAATAAAAAAATAATTGTTGTTGATAACGCCTCTACAGATAAATCTCTTGATAATTTAAAACAATATTTACCAAAAATAAATATAATTACTAATGAAAAAAATTTAGGATTTACAGGTGGGAATAATGTAGGTATAAAAATGGCTTTAAATGAAAAATTTGATTTTATTATGCTCCTGAATAATGATACTATAGTAGATAAAGCCTTTTTGGAACCATTAGTAAGCTCATTTGAATTTGATACTGCTGCTGTGCAACCTTTGATTTTAAATTATCATAATAAAGAAACTATATGGAATTGTGGAGGCTATATCAATAAGACGTTTGGAATATTTTCTACATATGGGAAAAATAAGTCAATAAAAAGTTTTAAAAATAAAGAAGAAAAGTTTACTGAATGGATATCCGGATGTTGTTTTATGATCAGATCATCAGCTGTTAATGAAGTTGGACTTCTAGATGATGAATTTTTTGTTTATTTTGAGGATGTTGATTGGTCGTTAAGATTGCGTTCAAAAGATTACAAATTAAAAATTATTCCTCAAAGTATTATATATCATCATGAGGGTGTCTCCTGGAAGAATAAAAATAGATCTTTTGAAGGGACGATATCACCTTACACACATTATTTAAACATTAGAAATCATATATTAATTTTAAAAAAACATTTAAAATTATTTAATCCAATTGGCGTTTTCTTATATCAGTTAGTTAAGATATCATCTTATTTAATATATTTTCTAATACGATTCAGATTTAATAAATTCAAAATGGTATTAAGAGGATTTGTTCATGCTATGAAATTTAAAAAATGACATTTATTGGTCTTTTATTTATTGTTTATTATTTTATAATTTTTATTTATTCAATAAAAAAGATATCAATAGGTAAAATAGAATATCTACTCATTTATATATGCACTTGCCTGCCAATATATACAACTCTTCAAGCACAAGCATTTAAGATATTTGAAAGTGAAAATGTTGTTACTATCATTAAGTTTTCAAAGGACTTAATATTTATATATACATTTCTGATATTCCTTTTAGGAAATAATATCCATCTGTTTAAAAGAAGATTTAAATTTTCAATAATTGATAAATTAATTTTACTATTTACTTTTCTTGTAACAATATATGCTCTTATCCCTGTTGGTGAGGCAGATTTATTATCTAAATTAATCTATGCAAAAAACCTATATAATATTTCAATAACCTATTTGATTGGAAGGAATATATGTTTGGATGAGGGTTTTTTTACGCTAGTACAAAAAATTCTTAAGTCCTTAATTCTATTTATTGCATTTTTTTTATTTTTTGAATTCATTTTTTCTACTCATTTTCATAAACTTATAGAGTTTTCAAATTATAATTCTGTTATAAATGAAATTGATCCTCAGGGAAACTATGGTTTGAGTTGGTCTTTTGAATCGCAGGGTTCAGCTCCCCGTTATGCAGCCTTTTTTGCAGACCCATTGGAGTTATCAGCTTCATTATTATTATTGATATCAATGCTGCTTTTCAATTTTTGGAACAATAAAAAGAATATTAATTATTTTTTAATTTTTTTGATAATAGTTGCATTCCTTTTATCATTTTCAAGAGCTTCTATAGTCGCATGCATTGGAATTATTTTATTTGGATTACTATTAAATAAAAATTATAAAATTCTATTATCAATGTTGGTGTTAGTTTTAATTTTAATCTTCAGTTTACTTTATTTTGCATCCGATGAAATTAGATATATAATAATTGACACTATAAAGTTCCAAAATACTTCCTCCCTAGGACATTTAGTTGAATGGATTGAAGGCATTCTTTCTATTTTAGAAAATCCTTTTGGAATTGGTTTGGCAATGAGTGGAAATGCAAGTAGCGTCGATGAATCATTCACGGTTGGAGGGGAAAACCAATTTTTGATTTTTGGAGTTCAAATGGGGGTATTATCTTTAATTGTATATATTTTAATTTTATTTTTTATTATTGTAAGAAGTTCTAAAGTTTATTTAAATACCTCAAATTTTGATAAACATACATCATTTATTGTTGCTTGCACGAAGTTAGGTTTATTATTACCTCTATTAACTGCTAATGCAGAACTCTACCTTTTTGTATCTTTGACTACTTGGTTTTTTACTGGTTATGTTGAATCACAATTTATAAAGTTAAAACTTGAAGAAAAATAAAGTTTACGTAGATATTTATTATTATATAACAGCTTTATCAGGCATAAAAACTTATATTGAAGAACTTGTAAATGGAATTAAAGAAAATGGAGATTCTAGTTATGAATACATTTTTTCACATGATATCAATAAACTAAGAAATAGAGAGTTATTTATTAATTCAGAATCTAGATTAATTAGATGGCTTTTTCAAATTAGGTATTTTATTTGGAAGCAAATTATTTTACCAATAAAGCTATTTATAAACAAATCAGACTACGTTATTTGTCCAGACTATATTGCCCCAATAATTTGTCCATCCAAAAAAATTGTCATTATTCATGATAACCTTTTTTGGAAATATCCAGATAATTATTCCAAAATCTGGATCAAATATTTTACCAAATTGGTAGAACTTGGTGTTAAAAATAATTCACAAATAGTTACTACAAGTAGCTACTCAAAGCAGGGTTTAAAAAAAATATTCCCAACAAAAAAAATTTCTTATATATATCAAAGCTCAGATAAAATATTTTCTAATAATGACAAAGTTGAAGATAAAAGATATATACTTCATATAGGAACATTTGAAAAAAGAAAAAATTTATTGATACTCGTAAAAGCATATAAACTACTGAGGGAGTATTCAAAAACAAATTTGAAATTAGTCTTAGCCGGCTCAAAAACCATCAATGGTGACAATAGTGTTTATAAAAAAATTAAGAAATATGTTCTAAAAAATGATTTATCCCAATTTGTAATTATGCCAGGTTATATAAATAGAGATGAAGCAATTCAATATTATGATAATGCATTCGTTTATGTTTTTCCATCTTTTGATGAGGGATTTGGTATTCCGCTGATTGAGGCGATGAAGATGTCAATACCAATTATATGTTCTAACATTGAAGTCTTTAGAGAAATAGCTAATGACTCGGTTTTATATTTTAACAGAAAATCTGAAAAAGATTTATTTAAAAAGCTTAATATGCTTATATCTGAAAAAAAAATCATTAAAAATCTTATTAAAAAAGGAAATAAAAGAGGCAATAAGTTTACAAGAAAAAAATTCATTTTCGATTTAGAAAAATTATTTTTTAATAAAGATGTTTAGAGATAAAAATAAGATTCTATTTCTACACGGTTCGAATGATTTATACGGATCAAGCAGAGTGTTAATAGAGGTTATTAATTTGCTTTATGATAATGGTTATGAAATTTTTTTAATACTTCCATGTTCTGGCCCTTTAGATAATATTTTAAAAACTAAAACGTCAATATATTACCATAATCTCGGGGTTTTTAGAAAAAAATACTTTAATCTATTTGGAATTTTAAATAGGTTTAAAAAAGTTTTGATAGCTATAAAGTTCGTTAGTAAAATCATAAGAATAAATAATATTAATACTGTATATACTAATACATCAGTCATAATTGCAGGTGGAATTTCTGCAAAATTAAATTCTATTAGAAGTTGTTTTCATATTCATGAAATACCAACTAATAGATTTTATTTATCAATTATGAAAAAAATCATAAATTTTTTTTCAGACGAAATAGTATTAGTTTCTAAGTCAGTAAACAATTATTGGAATTTTAGTACTAAATCTAAAATAAATATAGTTTATAATGGTTTTGATTTTAAACCAAAATCAAAAGTTTTAAAAAAAACAAAAAGTACCATCGTATTTACAAGTGTAGGTAGATTAATACCATATAAAGGACATTTATATTTATTAGAAGTTGCAAAAGAATTGATAAAATATAATTCTAAATTTAAGTTTTATATAATAGGGGATACATTCTCGGGTTATGAAAATTATGAATCCTCAATAAAAAAATTTGTTAATCAAAATGGTCTTATCAATAATGTATTTTTTATTGGTTTTACAAATAATGTAAATAGTTATTTAAATAAAACAGATTTTTTTATACATACTTCTATTGATCCTGATCCATTACCCACAGTTATTATTGAAGCTATAAGTTTAGATGTTCCTGTAATTGCAACAAATTTAGGAGGATCGGTCGAAATTTTAGATTCTGGATTAGGAGGCCTTTTAATTCCTAAAAATAAGCCCAAAAAATCTGCTAAATTGATAGTAGATTTTTTAAAAAACAAAAAAGATATTTTGAAAAGAAAAAAATATGCACATGATTATTTAAAAAAATTCTTTTCAAAAAAAGAATTTAATGATAAGATTCTTAGCTTATTTATTAACTAAAAATTAATTTTGAGAAATGAATGTTCTTATAACTGGTGTAGCAGGACTTTTAGGTAGTAGGCTAGCAGATTGGATAATAAATAATAAACCAGAGTATAACGTTTTTGGTATTGATGATTTATCAGGTGGTTATATTGAAAATATTAATTCAAAGGTTAAATTTTATAAAATTGATTTAGTTCATAATTCAGTTTCTGACATTTTTGAAAAGCATAGATTTAATTATGTTTTTCATTTTGCTGCCTATGCTGCAGAGGGTTTATCACCATTTATAAGATCTTACAACTACGATAATAATTTAAAATCAACTGTTAAGATTATTAATGAATGTATAAATAGTGATGTTGAAAGGTTTGTTTTTACATCATCTATGGCAGTTTATGGTCATGGCAAAAATAAACTTTTTGATGAGACTCAAATTCCTAATCCTATTGACCCTTACGGAGTTGCAAAATATGCATGTGAAATGGATATAAAAATTGCTGGAGAACAACATGGTCTAGATTGGTGTATAATTAGACCACATAATGTTTATGGGATAAATCAAAACATTTGGGATAAATATAGAAATGTTTTAGGAATTTGGATGTACCAACATTTAAAAGGTAAACCAATGACAATCTTTGGAAGTGGTAAACAAACTAGAGCTTTTAGCTATGTTGACGATTCTTTAGAGCCTTTATGGAACGCCGCTATTAAAAAAAAGGCTTCGAAAGAAATTATTAATTTAGGAGGAATTCATTCTACCTCAATCATTGAAGCAAATAAATTGTTAATCGAAATTATTGGAGATAAAATAGATACTATATTTTTAGAAAAAAGACATGAGGTTGAACATGCAATACCCACTTTTAAAAAATCAATAGATCTCTTAGATTTTAATCATAAAGTAGATTTAGCAGCTGGATTGAATAAAATGTGGAATTGGGCAAAAAATCAAGCTGAAAGAAATCAATTTATTTGGCCAGCATTTGAAGTTGATAAAAAATTATATTCATATTGGCAAAATGGAAATACGAAATGAAATTAGCTATAATTGGATCAAGAGGTTATCCATATGTTTACAGCGGATATGAAACTTTTGTAAAAGAGATTTCAGAAAGATTAGTAAAGAGAGGGGTAAATGTTACTGTCTATTGTCACAAGGGATTATTTAAAAGTAGACCAAAATATTTAAACAATATAAAATTAGTTTACATACCAACAATTGAAAATAAATTCTTAAGTCAAATTATTCATTCATTTTTGTCATTAATTCATAGTTGTTTTAATAAACCTGATATTATATTGGTTGTAAATGTAGCCAATGGTCCACTTGGTATAATTACTAAGCTTAGAGGGATTCCCACGTTAATAAATGTTGATGGCTTAGAATGGAAACGTCCAAAATGGAAAGGATTAGGGTCTATTTATTTCATGTTTGCTGCGAAAATGGCTACAATTTTTTATGACAAAATAATAAATGATAGTTCTGAGATGCGTAAAGTATATTTAAATCTTTTTAATAAAAACTCCAAGGTAATTGCATATGGTGCACCAAAAATTAGTGACTTTGCTAACAAAAAATTAATCAATGAATTTGGTATTATTAAAAATGAATATTATTTGATTGTTGGAAGGCTTATTCCAGATAATAACGCAGATTTAATTATTAGGGGTTTTTTAAAATCTAACTCAAAAAAAAAGCTAGTAATTGTAGGTGATGTTACATACAAAGATTTATATGCACAAAAAATAAAGAATATTGATAACCCTAGAATAGTAAAGTTGGGATATATTAAAGATATAAAAACCCTATATCAACTATATCAAAATTCTTTTGCATATATACATGCTCATGAATTTGGAGGCACTAATCCAACGATGATTAAGGCTTTAGCTTACGGATGTGCGATCTTAGCTTTAGAAACGCCTTTTAATAGAGAAATGCTGCAGAACGATAAGTTTGGGTTTTTTTTTCAAAAAAATATAACTTCAGTTAAGGAATTAATTGATTTTTCAGACAACAATTCTAAAATTATATTTGAGATGAAAAATAATTCCCAAAATGGGATTTCAGATAGGTATGATTGGAAATATATTACCAATGACTACTTAAGTGAACTTAAATCTCTTACTAAAACTTAATTGGATAGGTTATTTTCATATCAATATGTAAATTGTTGACATCTCTTCCAGGTTGATAATATGGAAGAGAGGGGTTTTCTAATAACTCCCATTGATAATTTAAACTCCTAGAGTAAATGAGGTTAAGTGATGCCCAAAATTTTTTATACTTTTTATCTATAAACAAGTGCATGCTGTAATCTTTCCAATATCTTCTAAAATCGCGACTATCTTCAAATGCCATGTAATAAAAATCGTTATCATGCTCAATAATTTCAAGTGCAACCCCTATTCTTTGATTATTTTTAAGTTTTGATAAACTTAAATATTGTGAATTGCTTCCCGGTCCAATTCCAGCACCTATAACTTCACCGTTATTTGTGTATCCGTGAAAAACTCTTGCATGCATGTACCAAGAATCAGCATTTCTTAGTAGTCTTGATGCAGTCTGTTCCATTTGAGTCCACTCCCAAAGAAATTCTAGTTGAGAATTATTTTTTTTTGAATCAAAAAGCTTGTGAATTCCCAAGGTGAATGCTCTAGAATGATCAGAGTCAGAGATCAAATCTCTTAAATTAAATTTTGCGTCATTATAATTAAAATCAGCATATATTTCTGCTTTTGAATCTTCCCAAACCCATCTAAAAAATAATCCAGCTGCTTGGTCAGTTTCTCCCTCGTAGGGCTCTATTGAGTCATTTTTTCTCAGAAAATTATTAAAAATTGGAAACCATCCAACAGTTGCACCATTATTTGCATCAGCTATCCAATAATATTTACCTTCGAACATTGCACCATACATCTGAGCCCATCTAATTAAACCTAAATGTAATCCAGAAATCCACTTAGGGGAATATGTGACGGTGTAGCCTTGAAAAAATCTCCAGTCATCGGTTTGACTACTTTGATTGATTTTTGGAATAAAAAGTTTTGTTCCCGCATAGGTTCTATCAGTTCCAGGTGGATTAAATCCAGATGGTTCAAGTCTTCCAGTAACAAATTGAAACTCAAAATTTCCAATTCTTGTTTCAATAGGTTTTCTAGTATTTATAGTAATATGATTAAATCCTTGCGCATTATTACTCATCAAGACTCCATTTCTAATCGATGGACCCCACCAAATATTCTCAGATGACAAACCAAGAGAAATAGACTTAAAATTAAGTTTTATACTAGATTGACCCATAGTTGTTTTTTTATAAGCTGATTCACCAAATCTTTCTGGCATATCAATTCTATTCCATAATAGGTATCTCCTTGACCAAATTATATCATAATGTCCTTCCCAAAACCCATCATAATTTTTATTTTCAGCATAAACAGTTTCAGGTTTTAATTGAATACTTAGTGGACCTAACTCTAGATATAGCCCCGCACTTATCAAATGTTGGTATCCACGAGCTGGAATCATTGAACCGTTATTTCTATTATATGGATGATGTGAACTATAATTAATATTAAAATCAATTGGAAGGATTTTTAATTTTCCATAATCATTAAAAAAAGAAAGAACAGTTGGAGCATAATTTTTATAGTCAAAAATTGAATCATCTAGCTTATAATTATTCAATTCCAGTGGTCTTAATGTAAAAGAAATTTTGGAGTCAATATAACCATTCAATTGGGCTCTTCTCAAATTATTTTCAAATAATGTATTATTTAAATTTAAAGTTTGTCCGAATGAGTTAAAACAAATGAAAAAAGTAAAAATAATAGATAATCTAATCATATGAGACAGCTCTTATTTTAATATTATCCATTGACCAGCTTTCATCACATTTTGCAATTGTTTCTCCATCAGAATTAATTGCATTTGGTTGAAATAGTTTATCATAAAATCTAATAATAAGTGCATTGCCTTGATGGTCAAATCCTTTCTCAATCTTATATAATGTTGTTTTTTGAGTATTCCATCCATCAGTAATACAAATTTCAGTGAGATTTAATTTATCAGAACCAGTTTTAGGAATATTTTCAAAAGGATAATTGTTAGGATAAGATTGTCTTAAACAATAATTTGTAAAACAAGGACTATTTGAGAATGTTGTTTCAAATTTTTGAAAATCTGTATATTTAAAATTATCCATTTCAGGTCTAACTTCAAACCCCCAAAGATCCGGCTTATCTTCAAAACCATGCTCTTTTAAATTAAATCCATTAAAATTTCCATCCCATGAACCGTGAACATAAAGATCAAATGATATGTATATATAGTCATGACTGCCTAAATCATTGAGATGAAGAGTAAATCCATCATTATTAAAATTACCTATAACTTTGGTGTTGTTATATTCATTTATCGTACCACCATCAATCTCACTTAAATTATTGTTTTCAAAATTATTTTCATAAACAAGTTCATCTCTTGATAACTTTGGATATGAACATGAATTTATAACAAATAAGATTATTATTAGATAATATTTCATAACATTATCAAATTTAGAATATTTATAACATATAAATATTATTTTAAAATCTTTTGTTTTTGTAATCAAAATCAAGTAATTTTAGTACTTAATATATGTTAGAAACTTTAATTACATCAAAAACTAGACTTAGGCTACTTATCAAATTTTTTATAAATATCGCCAACAAAGGTTATCTAAATAGTCTAGCAAATGAATTTGGTGAGTCTACCAATTCTGTAAGAAAAGAGTTAAATAATCTCTCCTCTGCTGGATACTTGGAGAAGCATAATGAAAATAACAAAGTGCTATATAAAGCCAATGTTTCCCATCCATTATTTAAAGTTATTCAACGAATAGTAAGAAAACATTTAGGTATTGAAGAAATTTTAGAAACTATTTGTAATAGAATTGGTAATGTTAAAAAAATCATGATTTTAGGAGATTATGCAATGGGAATAGATAGCGGATTAATTGAGGTTCTAATTGTGGGAGATAATATTAATAAAGAATATTTGGATGATATATCTCCAAAAATTGAAGAAAAAATAAATAGAAAGGTTAATTTTTTTGTTTCTAGTAAGTCTCTTAAACAAAATTCATTAACTATTTTTGAAGTATAGTTTTTTAATATTTATCTTAATTTTTAGAACCTTTTGAATTGGGACTAAATCGGCGAAGCCTTTTCTAAAATAAAATAAATTCAAAACTTTTATAATAATAAACCAAATTTTAATGAAAAAATTCAAAGTAGGGATTATCGGAAATGGCTTTGTAGGAGAAAGTCAAGCATTTGCCTTTAGTCCCGTCGCTGACATAAAAATTCATGATGTTGATCCTTTAAAAAGTTTAAATTCACTTGAGGATGTATATTCATGTGATTTTGTATTCGTTTGTGTTCCTACACCAATGCGAAAGGATGGTAGTCAAGATTTATCTTATGTAAATAGTGTATTTGAAAATGCTAATTCTAATCCAATATATATTTTAAAATCTACTGTATTACCTGGAACCACAAAAAAACTGAATGATAGTTACACAAATCTAAAAATAATTTTTTCTCCCGAATTTTTGACTGAACGTACAGCAAAGTTAGATATGCTAACCCAAGCTAGGATAATATTAGGAGGAGATAATTTGCTGACAGAAAGAGTAAGGAGTTTGTTTGAACAGAGGTTTATGAATCGTACATTTATCGAAACTGATTCCACAACAGCCGAACTTGTTAAGTATATGAATAATACATTCTTTGCCACTAAAGTTAGCATAATCAATGAATTTAAGCTTGTTTGTGATGCCATAGGAGCTGATTGGAATACAGCTATGTACGGTTTTACATCTGACCACAGAATAGGAGATAGTCATTTACATGTACCAGGTCCTGATGGAAAATTAGGTTACGGAGGAACATGTTTTCCTAAAGATGTAAACTCTTTTATACAATTTGCCAAAAATCACAATATAAATTTGAATACACTAATGGGTGGATGGGATACCAATTTAGCAGTAAGGCCTGAAAAAGATTGGGAAGAAGAAGGGCGATCTGTAAGTTTTAAGAAATCTTAAGTTTAATTTAAGTTGTTCGATAATAACTTAATTCAAGTCTACAATATATTATGGATATTTTAAAGTTAATTGGAAGAGATCATCAAATATTTACTGAAGATATAAACAGTCTTGAATCCGATTTAAAAAAAATAATAAAGAATTCTTCTTTTTTGGTTTTAGGTGGTGCTGGATCAATTGGCCAATCTGTAGTGAAAGAAATTTTTAAAAGAAATCCAAAGAAAATACATGTTGTCGATATTAGTGAAAATAATTTAGTGGAATTGGTCCGTGACTTAAGAAGCTCTATTGGATATATAGATGGAGATTTCAAAACATTTGCATTAGATATTGGCTCATATGAATATGATACATTTTTTAATTTGGATGGCAATTTTGATTATGTTTTAAATCTTTCCGCACTGAAACATGTAAGAAGCGAGGAAGATGCTTTCACTTTAATGAGAATGATTAATGTAAATATTTTAAACACAGATAAAACTATCGAACAATCAAGGAAAAAAGGTGTAAAAAAATATTTTTGTGTATCTACTGATAAAGCAGCAAATCCAGTAAGTATGATGGGTGCATCAAAAAGAATTATGGAGATGTTTGTAAATAAAAGAAGTAAAGATATAAGTGTATCAATGGCTCGTTTTGCAAATGTTGCATTTTCAGATGGTTCTTTGCTGCACTCTTTTAAAAAAAGATTAGAAAAAAAACAACCAATAGTTGGTCCAAATGACATTAAGAGATATTTTGTGACTCCACAAGAGTCTGGTGAATTATGTTTATTGTCCTGTATCTATGGTTCGAATAGAGATATTTTTTTTCCAAAACTAAATGAAGCTTTACACTTAATAACTTTAGAAAGTATAGCATTAAAGTTTCTTAAATCAAGAGGTTACGAGCCAATTATTTGTTCATCTGAGGAAGAAGCTAGGAATTATTTCATGAATCATCATAAAGAAAATACATGGCCTTGTTTTTTTTCAAAATCTGATACCTCTGGAGAAAAAGATTTTGAAGAATTTTATACTGATTCAGAGGAATTAGATTTAAATACTTTTAAAAATTTAGGTGTAATAAAAAATAAACTAAATTATGATGATCAAAAGCTTAATTTATTCAAAAGTAAGATTCAAAAATTTAAAAGTAATTTGAACTGGAATAAATTAGATATAAAGGATCTATTTAATCTTATGATCCCTGATTTTGCACATAAAGAGACGGGTAAATATTTAGACTCAAAAATGTAATGAAAAATAATTTTAGTATAATTGGTTACTCGGGTCATTCATATGTAATTTTAGATTCAGCAATAAAATCCTCATTAAAATGCCAAGGTTATTATGATAGAAGTAAAAAGGTTTTTAATCCTTTCGGAATTAAATATCTTGGGTTAGAGAAAGATATAGTCAATAATCAAAAATTATTTATTTCTATCGGTGACAATCATATTAGAAGAAAAGTTTATGAAAATTTAGCAAAAAAAGATTTCATATCGTTTTTGAATATATTAGATCCTTCATCTTCAGTAAGTAAGTATGCTTTTATTAATCCTGATAGTTCAATTTCTATTGGCATAAATTCAACGGTTAATAGTTTAGCTGTTATAGAAACTGGATCTATTATTAATTCGGGAGCTATTATTGAACATGAAGTTAAAATAGGAAAATTTACCCATGTAGCACCAAATGCTACTGTTTGCGGTAATGTTGAAATTGGTGAAAATGTGTTTTTAGGTGCAAATTCAATAGTAAAACAGGGTATTAAAATTGGAAATAATTCAATAATTGGAGCTGGATCAGTTGTTATAAATGATATTCCTGCTAACTCAATTTATGTTGGAAACCCTGCAAAAAATATAAACAAATAATTATGATACCTTTATCGGTGCCAAATATTAATGGAAATGAATGGAAATATGTCAAAGAATGTCTAGATACAGGGTGGATTTCATCTGCAGGTGCGTATGTAAATAAATTTGAAGAGTCCATACAAAAGTATACTGGAGCTAAATATGCAATAGCATGTATGAATGGTACAGCTGGTTTACAGGTATCGTTAAACCTTGCTGGAGTAACTAACAAGGATATTGTTATTGCCCCAAATTTAACATTTGTTGCCACTCTAAATGCTATTAAATATACTGGTGCCGATATAGTATTGGTAGATATTTGTGAACAATCATGGCAAATTGATGTAAAATTATTACAGGAATGGCTAAATCAAAATACGACAACTAAAACTATTAATAATAAACGTATAACAATTGAAAATAAAACGGGCAGAAAAATTGGAGCAATAATTCCAGTTTATGTATTAGGAAGTTTTGTTGATATAGATAAATTATTAGAAATTGGAAGTAATCGAGGTATTCCAATTATTGAAGATAGTACTGAGGCATTGGGCAGCTTTAAGGAAAAAAAACATGCTGGTACTTTTGGTTTAACAGGTGTGCTTAGTTTTAATGGTAACAAAATAGTTTCAACAGGTGGGGGTGGAATGATTTTAACAAATAACAAAGAACTTGCTCTTAGAGCAAAACACATTACTACAACCGCAAAAACAGACCCTTTAGATTATTTTCATGATGAGGTAGGTTATAATTATAGACTTGTTAATGTGCTAGCTGCTATTGGTCTTGCCCAAATGGAAAACTTTAAGAGTATTCTAAAAAGAAAAAAGGAAATAGACGCTTTATACAGAAAAAAATTAAATGGTGTTGGAGATATTAAATTTCAAAATAATTTATTAAAAACAGATCCTAACTGTTGGTTATTTACTTTCAGGACCAAGAAAATGAGAGGCTTATTAAATCATCTCAACTCAAATAAAATACAAAGCAGGCCTTTTTGGACCCCAATGAATAACCTTCCTATGTACAAAGAATTTTTGTATATTAATAAGGATGACATATCTAATAAAATTTTTAAAGAGTGTATAACTATTCCATCATCTTCAAATTTATCTTTATCAGATCAAGAAATAGTTATTGATGAGATCAAGAAATATTTTAAATAAAATATAAATAACTAATAAATATCAAAAAATGAATCTTACAAAAAAACAAGTTGATAATTTAATAAATAAAGGATTTACTACCATTCCTCAGTTGCTTTTTAGCGGTAAAGATTTGAACCAAAAAAATTTAGGTAATAAAACTTACAATGAAAATTCTGAAGTAAGTCGCAAATTTTTAAGTTCTTTTAATTTTGATGAACTCAAGCTTCAATTGGCTGGACTGGCAAAAGATAAATTAAATATTAAGGTTGATAAAGATGATACATATTCAATTACTAGAATTTTACAGTCATATGATAATTTAGAAAGTTATAGAGGTCACTTCGATTCTCATGTTTTTACAATAGTAACACCAGTAAAAATTCCCAAAACTAATTCAACAGAAAGTGGTCAACTAATTGTTTTTCCAAAAATTAGAAAAAATCCTCAAAATGAGTTTGTAAATTTTTATGAAAAGTTAAAATATAAGTTATTGTATGGTAAAAAAGCTGGTTATCAAAAACTTATGAAAAAAAACAATTTTGTTGAGTTTGATTTTAAGGATATGAACTCAATTATCTTTTTAGGGAGAGAATGTTTTCATGGCAATAGATCTTTTTCAAAAGCTCCAAATGGTGAAAGAATTACAATACTAACACATTTTTTTGATCCAAATAAAAATGGTATTGGCGCTTTGTTAAGAAAAATTAGAAATAGGTGATATACAATTTTTCTAAACGTTTCTTCGATATTATATCATCAGGAATTGCCATTTTAATTTTAAGTCCTTTGCTTATTCCAATAATCATTGGCTTGAAGTTCACTGGTGAAGGATATATTTTTTATAAACAGGCTAGAGTAGGGTATAAAAAGAAACCCTTTTATATATTAAAATTTGCTACTATGCTAAAGGATAGTCCAAATTTACCTGGTGGTCTTATTACCACAAAAAAAGATCCAAGAATTACTCCAATGGGAGGCTTCTTAAGGAAATCTAAAATTAATGAATTACCCCAGTTATTTAATATATTTTTTGGCAGTATGAGCGTAGTTGGTCCTAGACCATTAGTCAAAGACATTTTCTTATACTACTCTAAAGAATACAGAGATAAAATATATAACGTTAAGCCTGGTTTAACTGGAATAGGTTCTATAATTTTTAGAGAAGAAGAATCTATAATTTCTTCGATTAAATTAGAGGACCCCTTTGATTATTACAAGCGAGTAATTTCACCTTACAAAGGGAAATTAGAAATATGGTATCAACAAAATCGTTCCTTTATTTTAGATATCAAACTTATATTTTTAACTGTTTGGGTAGTTATATTTCCCAAGACAAGAATTTATGATCACTGGTTCAAAGATTTACCAAAAAGAAATTTTTAAAACAATAATATTAATTTTAATAAAATTAATAATATAAACCCCCATTTATTTTGATTTTGACTAGGGTTTTAAATTATGTATAAAACTATTATAATTGCCGAGGCTGGTGTTAACCACAATGGTGATATTCAAATTGCTAAGAATTTAATTGATGCAGCTTCATATGCTGGAGTTGATTATGTTAAATTTCAGACTTTTAAAGCCAGTAAACTGGTCACAAAAGATGCAAAAAAGGCAAAATATCAATCTGTTAATACAAAAAATTTAGATTCTCAATATGATATGCTTAAAAAACTTGAGTTGAATGAGGATGCACATGATATATTAATTAATTATTGCAATAGGAAAGGAGTAAAATTTTTATCAACCGCTTTTGATTTAGATAGTTTAGAGTTTCTACATAGTAAAGGAATTAAGTTAGCTAAGATTCCATCAGGTGAAATTACTAATTATCCATATTTGAAAAGAGTAGCTGAATTATTTAGTGAAGTAATTTTATCCACAGGAATGTCAACTATGAGTGAAATTATTGATGCAGTAAATCTTCTAATTAAATTTGGAATGAGTATTGATAAGATAACTATTCTACATTGTAATACTGATTACCCAACTTTAATGTTAGATGTTAATTTAATGGCCATGCTAAAAATCAAATCAGAATTAAATGTTAAGGTTGGTTATTCAGACCATACTTTAGGAATAGAAGTTCCAATTGCAGCTGTTGCTCTTGGTGCAAAAGTGATTGAAAAACATTTTACATTAGATAGAAATCTTAAAGGACCAGACCATAAAGCTTCTCTACAACCTGATGAGTTATTGTCAATGGTAAAATCTATTAGAAATATTGAAAAAGCTATATCTGGTTCAAAAGAAAAAGAGCCTTCAAAATCAGAACTGAAAAACAAACAAATTATACGAAAAAGTATTGTTGCAAAAAAGCCAATAAGCAAGGGAGAAGTTTTTAGTGAAGACAATATTACAGTTAAAAGACCCGGCAATGGGATATCGCCTATGGAATGGGAATTTGTTATTGGAAAGATAGCTATTGATAATTTTAAAACTGATGAGCTAATACGAATATGAGAAAAATCTGTGTAATTACAGGAACAAGAGCAGAATATGGATTGCTTTATTGGGTGATGAAATCAATTAAAAAAGACCCTAAACTAAATTTACAATTGATAGTAACAGGAATGCACCTATCAACTGAATTTGGTATGACATATAAACAAATACAGGATGATGGCTTTAATATAGATAAGAAAGTTGAGATTTTATTGTCATCTGATACACCTGTTAGTATATCAAAAAGTATGGGTATTGGAATGATTTCATACTCTGAAGCTTATGATGAACTTAAACCAGATATTGTGTTAGTGCTAGGAGATAGATTTGAAATTTTCTCAGCTGTATCTGCTGCCATGATTGCACGAATTCCAGTAGCCCATTGTCATGGAGGAGAGGCAACTGAGGGTTTAATTGATGAATCCATAAGGCATTCAATAACAAAAATGTCTCACATACATTTTTGTTCAACAAATGAGTATAAAAAAAGAATTATTCAATTAGGAGAGTCACCAAAATTAGTTCATAATGTTGGAGCCCTTGGGATTGAAAATATTAACAAATTAAGCTTATTATCAAAGTTAGATTTAGAGAATTCAATATCTTTTAAGCTTAATGGAGATTTAAATTTTTTAGTTACATTTCATCCAGTCACTCTAGAAAATTCTACATCTAGTGAGCAGGTTTTTCAACTATTACAAGCTTTAGACTTAATTGAAAATTGTAAAATTATTTTCACTAAATCAAATTCTGATACTGATGGTAGAATAATTAATGAAATAATTGAAGACTACGTTATTAAAAACCCTAAAAAATCTATCTGTTACACATCACTTGGTCAAGTGAGATATTTATCTCTTTTAAAACATGTAGATTGTGTTATTGGTAACTCTTCAAGCGGTTTAATTGAAGTGCCAAGTTTTAAAATAGCTACTGTTAATATTGGTGATAGACAAAGAGGTAGAATTAGTGGAGCTAGTGTGATTAATTGTTTGCCAATTAAAAATAAAATATTAGATGCAATCAAAAAAGCAATTTCTAAAAATTTTAAAACTGAGGTATTATCAAAATCTATAAATCCATATGGTGAAGGCAATTCATCGGACTTTATCATTGATAAATTAAAAAATGTTGATTTAAAAAATATTCTTAAAAAAACATTTCATGACCTTTAAGAAAATTAAAATTTTATTTATTGGTACTGTTAATTTTTCTGAAAAAGCATTATGTTGCTTAATAGAAAATAAATTTGACGTTATTGGAATTATAACAAAAAAAAAATCTAATTATAATTCTGATTTCTCTGATTTATCAACTTTAGCAAAAAAAAATAATATTCCTTTAATTTACAGATATGAAAAAAATATTGATGATTTAATAAATTTTATCAAAAAGACTAATCCAGATGTTATATACTGTTTTGGTTGGTCGCATATCTTACCAAGTAGTATACTGTCAATTCCAAAATATGGAGTAGTTGGGTTCCATCCAGCAGAATTACCAAATAATCGAGGAAGACATCCAATAATATGGGCATTATTTTTAGGTTTAAAAGAAACCGCTAGCACTTTTTTTTTAATGGATGAATCCGCCGATACAGGTGATATAATATCTCAAGAAAAAATTAGAATTATTAACGATGATGCTTACTCTTTGTATGAAAAAATAACCAAAGTTGCATTAAAACAAATATTGATATTTACAAAAGAATTAGAGAATAAGGGATTAAATATTTCTAAAATAAAACAAGATAAATCAATTGGAAACACATGGAGAAAAAGGAATAAAAATGATGGAAAGATTGATTTCAGAATGTCTAATAATGCTATTTTAAATTTAGTAAATGCATTAACCAAACCTTATGTAGGAGCATACATTGAGTATTTAAATGAAGATGTAAAAATCTGGAAAGTTAAAAAAGAAAAATATAATAAAAAAAATTATGAACCTGGTAAGGTTTTAGATATAGAAGGAAATGAAATTATAGTTAAAACATATGATGGAGCTATTAGGATATTACTTCATGAGTTTGTAAGCTTACCAAAAATAGGAGAATATTTATGAAAAATGTAATAGTTATATCAGCACATCCTGATGATGAAATTTTAGGAGCTGGAGGCACATTGTTAAAGCATAAATCTAAAGGTGATAATCTGGGCTGGATTATTACAACATCAATAAATAAGGATCAAGATTTATTTAAGGATAAATTAGCAAAAAGAGAAAAAGAAATAAAAAAAGTTTCTAAGATGGTTGGTTTTTCTAATGTATATAGATTAAATTATCCAGTTGTGACTTTAAATTCTGATTCAATGAATGATATGGTTCCAAAAATTTCATCAATATTTTTAGAATTTAAACCAGAAATTATTTATGTAATGAATCGATCAGATGCTCATTCTGATCATCGTTATACTTTTAATTCAGTTATGGCATGTACAAAATCATTCAGATATCCATTTATAAAAAAAATTTTAATGTACGAATGTATCTCTGAAACTGAATTTGCCCCACAATTGCATGAAAAAGTATTCATTCCAAACTATTTTGTTGACATATCAGACTTTTTCAAACAAAAAATAAAAATTATGCAAATTTATGAATCTGAACTTGATGAACACCCATTTCCTAGAAGTGAGAGAAATATTGAAGCATTAGCAACTTTCAGAGGTGCAACTGTAGGGGTTGAATATGCCGAATCATTTCAGGTTATAAAAATAATTGACAAATGATGGATTATAATAGACACTTAATCAATAATAATTCAACCATAAAGGATGCTTTAGTTCAGTTAGACGAGTTAGGTATTGATGCAATATTATTTGTGATAGATAAATTAGGAAAATTAGTTGGATCAATAACTGATGGAGATATAAGAAGATCTCTAATTAGTAATGGCTTTAATTATGATTACAGGATTGATAAAATAATACAGCCGAATCCAAAATTCATTACCAAAGGAGACTCAGATATAGACAAGATAATTAAATTTCGAGAAAATTATTATAGGATCATTCCAATTGTTGATAAGGAAAAAAAAGTTATAAGTGTAATTAACTTTAGAAAAATTAAATCTTACCTACCTATTGATGCTGTAATAATGGCTGGCGGAAAAGGATCTCGATTACTTCCTCTAACTGAGAAAAAGCCTAAGCCACTTTTAAATGTTGCTAATAAACCAATTATAAAACATAATATTGATAGGTTAGCATTATTTGGAATTGATGATTTTTGGATATCAATAAATTATTTAGGAGATCAAATTAAAAATTACTTAGATAAAGTTAAAATTGAAAATCTTAATATTAATTATGTTAAAGAAAATAAACCACTGGGAACTTTGGGTGCAGTTTCTAAAATTAAAAATTTTAATCATGATTATATTTTAATCACTAATTCAGATGTATTAACTAATATGAATTACGAAAATTTTTTTTTAGATTTTATAAAACAAAATGCTGATATGTCTATAGCTACAGTTTCTTATGAAGTTGGAATTCCATATGCTGTTTTAGAAACTTCTGATAAAAGAGTTTTAAGTTTTAAAGAAAAACCTACATATTCCTATTATTCAAATGCAGGAATATATTTGCTAAAAAAATCAATTTTAGACCATATACCTGTTGATAAATTCTACAATGCTACTGATTTAATTGAAGAACTAATAAAAAAAGAAAAAAAAGTATGTTCATACCCATTAACGGACTATTGGTTAGATATAGGTAATCATTCAGATTATCAAAGAGCTCAAAACGAGTTTAAAAATATTAAATTTTGATGAAGAATTTAAAAATACTTTGGTTAGTAACTGCTAGATCAGGATCAAAATCAATCCCAGATAAAAACATTAAATTATTAGATGGACAACCTTTGTTGAGCTACAGAATTAAGTCTGCAAGTCAAACTAGTTACCCAAATTCTATTTGGATATCCACTGACTCAGATAAATATGCACAAATAGCAAAATCATTTGGTGCAGAGGTAAAGTTTAAACGACCCAATTATTTATCAAAAGACAACTCTTCATCAGTTGATGTAGTTCTTCACGCTATGAATTATGCAGAGATTAATAATTATAAATTTAATTTTATTGGTTTGCTAGAACCGACCTCTCCATTTATAACTACTTCTCAATTAGATCAAGCTCTTTCTAAATTAGCAAATGAAGAAGATGCCCGATCCATAGTAGCCGTAATTAAACATAGGCCAAATACTATTTTTGTTCAGGATGAATCCCCATATCTTGATACTTTAAGTAAAAAATTAAATAGAATTAAAAAAATGGGTAGACAAGAGTTTAAAAATCAAATTACGCCAAGTGGTGGGTTTTATATTGCTAAGTGGGATACATTTTTAGAGGATAAGTCTTTTTATACTGATAAAACCCTTTCCTTTTTAGTAGATGAAATTTCTGGACTTGAAATTGATGAACCAATAGATTTTTCATTTGCTGAATTTATTGTAAAAAACTATGATCTTAATAAATAAGTTTTCCAGTCAACTTTTGATTAAATAATATATATGAAAAAAAATAGAGGCCAAGAATTATACAAAAAAGCAAAAAAAATAATACCAGGTGGCAGCCATTTATTTTCAAAAAGACCCGAGGTTTTTTTACCTGGATTATGGCCGTCATATTTTTCAAAAACTAAAGATTGTTATGTATGGGACCTAGATGGTCAAAAATATATAGACATGTCTCATATGGGGGTTGGGACTAATTCCCTGGGATATAGCAATATTATAATTGATAAAGCTGTTAAGTTAACACTGAATAATGGCAACATGTCAACACTGAATTGCCCAGAGGAAGTAGCCTTAGCTGAAAAATTAATTGAAATGAATGAATGGGCTGATATGGTAAGGCTAGCAAGAACTGGAGGAGAAGCTAACTCCATCGCAATAAGAATTGCAAGAGCAGCTTCAGGAAGGGATAAAATTGCTGTTTGTGGTTATCATGGTTGGCATGATTGGTATCTCTCAGCAAATATCAGTAAAGATGAAAATTTAAATGATCATTTGTTACCTGGACTGAGTTCTATTGGAGTACCAAAAGTATTAATTGATACAGTTATACCATTTTCATATAATGACATAGATGAAATAAAACAAATAGTTAGAAATAACTCAGATTTAGCAGCCATAAAAATGGAGGTTGTAAGAAGTAGTCCCCCAAAAAAAGGATATCTGCAAGAAATTAGGAACATATGCGATAAAAACAATATTATTTTAATATTTGATGAGTGTACATCAGGTTTCAGAGAAACTTTTGGTGGTGTTCATAAAAAATACAATGTATACCCTGATCTATGTATGTATGGAAAAGCATTGGGTAATGGCTATGCAATAACTGCTGTAGTTGGAAAAAAAGAGATTATGGAAAGTGCACAAAGCACATTCATAAGTAGTACTTTCTGGACTGAGAGAATTGGCCCAACAGCAGCATTAGCAACATTAAATGAAATGCAAAAAACTAATTCATGGGAATTTATCTCTAATCAAGGCAAAAATTTAAAAAATAATTGGATGAAGATGTCTAAAAATTTAGGACTAAATATGGATATAATTGGTTTGGACGCGCTTGCTACTTTTGTAATTAAGTCCAAAAATTGGTTAAAATATAAAACATTTATAACTCAATCAATGTTAAAAAATAATTTTTTAGCAGCCAATGTAGTATATTTATCCACTAAACATTCAGATAAAATTATTGAGGATTATTGTGAAAAAATTTTCCCAATTTTTAAAAAAATTGCTGATTTTGAAGCAGGAGATGATATAGTTGAAAATTACCTGGATAGTGAAATATGTCACGATTCGTTTAAAAGATTAAATTAATTCTTTCAAAAAATAATTAAAAAAGAATGAGCAATAAATTAAAAAAATGTGGTAATTGTTTATTACCTGAAACATATGAAACGTTAGTTATAGCTGATGATGGAAAAAGCTGTAATATGTGCCAAACCTCCACGTTTAAGCAAACAGAAATTGATTGGGATAGAAGAAAAAAAATGCTTGACAAAGTAATTGAAAAATACAGAGGAAAATATGATTATGATTGCGTTGTACCTTTTAGCGGTGGAAAAGATAGTACATATACTTTAATGTACTTAATGAAGGAATACAAATTAAAACCCTTGGTTGTTAGATTTAATCATGGATTTATGAGATCTCAACATCAAAAAAACACGTCAAATGTTTTAAAAAAACTGGGGGCTGATTTTATTGATTTTACACCAAATTGGAAAATAGTTAAGAAGCTCATGTGGGAATCATTTGTTAGAAAAACAGATTTTTGTTGGCATTGTCATACTGGTATATATTCTTATCCACTTCAAGTTGCCTTAAAATATAATGTACCTTTAATATTGTGGGGAGAGCCTCTAGCAGAAATGTCAGCTTACTATACTTATGAAGAGGATGAAATTGAATGGGAGGATGAGGAACGATTCAATATGGTACGTAATTTAGGTATAAGCGCTGATGATATGTGGGAAATGATAAATAAGCCTGAAGATCCAGTAGACAGAAGAGATTTAAATCCATTCACATATCCAAAGCTTTCAGAACTAAAGAAAATGGATTATTATTCAGTGTGTTTAGGTAGTTTTATTCCTTGGGATTACAAAGCTAACACAAAAGAAATAATGGATGAATTGGGATGGCAATCTGATGAGCTAGAAGGAGTGCCCGATGATATTAATGCTGAGGGAGCAAAAATAGAATGTTGGATGCAAGCAACAAGAGACTATATAAAATATTTGAAAAGAGGGTATAGTAGGGTTACTCAGTTAACTAACTTTGAAATCAGAAATAATAGAATGGCTCGTGCAGAAGCTCAAGAGTGGATTGATAATTTTGAAGGTAAACGACCAGAATCACTCACTGTTTTTTTAGAGTATATGGGTATAACTGAAAAAGAATTTAATGATGTTGTATCGAAATTTGTGGTACCACCATTCGAACCTGATTTTGCTAAAATAAAAAAAGGAAAAAGAGCTCATGATATGGACGATTGGTACAGAGAGGATAATACTAAAAAATGATAGGTTTATTAGATTATGGCATGGGTAATTTATCGTCCGTGACCAATGCCTTAGATTACCTTGGAATAGAAAATAAAATTGTCAATAGACCCAATGATTTTTTGAATATTGATAGATTAATTATACCTGGTGTTGGATCTTACTCCAAAGCTATTGAGAATATTAAAGCTAATCAATATTATAATTTAATTAAAGAGTTTGATTTATCTGGTAAACCAATTTTAGGAATATGTTTAGGAATGCAATTGTTATCTTTCACTGGAACAGAACCTTCACTTGTAGAAGGTTTAAAAATAATTAAAGGAGAAGTTACTATTTTTCCTAATAATATTGGCTTAAGAATTCCGCATGTTGGATGGAATGGAATTAGCGTTATTAATGAACATCCTATATTGGAAGATGTAAAAATAACTGCTGATTTTTATTTTGTTCACTCTTATTATTTTGGTCAGATCAAATCTCAAAATATTATTGCAAATACTAATTATGGAATAGATTTTCCATCTATTATCTCAAATGATTCTAAAAATGTCATTGGTATTCAATTCCATCCAGAGAAAAGTCAAAAACAAGGTCTCAAAATATTAGAAAATTTTTCTAAATTATAATGCTTAAACAAAGATTGATTCCAACTTTACTATTGAGAGATAATAGACTAGTCAAAGGGGTTAATTTTGATAATTATAGAGAAACTGGCAATCCAGTATCAGCTGCTAGAATTTATAATGCACAATATGTGGATGAATTAATAATTATTGATATTGATGCAACTAATGAGCAGAGATCATTTAGCAGTGCTATAATTGATAAAATATCAAAGGAATGTTTTATGCCATTGACAATTGGAGGTGGTATTAATTCAATAAAGGTAATAAGAGATCTAGTTTTAAAAGGAGCAGACAAAGTAGTTATTAATTCAGCAGTTTTTGATAATAATTCTCTTATTTCTGAAGCAGCTAACATCTTTGGAAAACAATGTATTGTTGTGGGAATTGATGTTAAAAATGAGATGGGTGCTTACAGAGTCTATAGAAATTCTGGAAAAGTTTTGTGTGATGTTGAACTGATTGATCATGTGAAGAATGTTGAACAAATGGGTGCTGGTGAAATTTTTATAAATAATATCTCAAATGATGGTAAAATGGAGGGGTATGATTTGAATTTAATAAATTTATTAACTTCAAATTCTAATTTACCAATTATTGCCTGTGGAGGAGCTGGGAATTTTAAACATTTGTCTGAGGCTTATTCAAAAACTAATGTTAGTGGATTAGCTATGGCAAGTATTTTCCATTTTGGAGATAATAACCCAATAAGAGCAAGAGCATTCTTAAAAAACAATAAAATCAACTTAAAAAATATTTAAAATTGAGTGCAATAAAAAAAACTTTACATTTATTTGGAGGGGGCCCATTAGTTAAATTATCCGAAAAAATCGCATACGATAATAATTGGAATGTTGTTCTTAGAACTGGCAAGAGATTTATTAAATCTCTTCCCAAAATGGACCAAAAAACAAAGATTTTGGTTGGTAATAATTTAATGGATTTAATAATGGAAAGTGATGAGCCAAAATTAGGAGATATAGGTTTATCAATTAGTGCTCCTTGGATTTTCAAAAAAAAACATATTGATAAGTTTTATGGTCGGCTCTATAATATTCATAATCAACCATTGCCTAAATTTAAAGGTGCAGGTGGTTCTACCTGGAGAATCCTGATGAATGATTATAGTGGGGGTTCTTGTATTCATTATTTGAGTGAGGGTATTGATGATGGAGAAATTGTAGATAAAGTTGAGTTCAAATTTTCTCCAAATTGTATTTATCCAAAGGATTTTGATGACATTACATTAATTCATTCAAAAGATTTAATTAAAAGGTGGCTCAAAAAAATTATTTCAGATCCATTAGCCAAAACTAAAAAAATTAAAAAATACAAATCAATAAATTCTGAATATTGGCCTAGAATCAATAGTGAAGTTCATGGTTGGATAAATTGGAATTGGAATATTCATGAAATAAGCCAGTTTTGTAAAGCATTTTCTTATCCGCATCGGGGAGCCCAGACTACAATAAGACAGACTAAAATATTTATAAAACAAGTTTCCTATGAATTAAATTCTAATAAGTTTCACTCGTTTCAAAACGGTTTAATATTCAATATTAGCAATAAGATTATTTATGTTGCTCACAAGGATGGTACATTATATATTGAGGATTACGAATTTGAGGATAAAAATGTTAAATTAAGATTAGGTGATAGGTTTTTTACTGATAGTGAAAAACTTGAAAAAGCTATGAATACAAGGATACAATATCATCCTAATGGAACTATTTATAAAAATTAAAATTTTATGTATAAAGATTTATTTAGTTTAAAGGGTAAAACTGCAATTGTTACCGGTGGGACAGGTATTTTGGGTCAAGAATTTTCTACTATTTTAGCAGAATTCGGAGCAAATGTTGTAGTTGTTGATATTAATAAATTACAAATTGACAAATTTGTTAAAAAACTACAAAAGAAATCAACTTCTAAAATAATTGGTTTTGAATGTGACGTTTCAGATAAAATTTCTGTTGATGAAATGGTTTCAAGTGTACTGTCTATTTTTGGTTGTATTGATATTTTACATAATAATGCTGCTGGTAAGTCAGAAAACTTACCACTTTTTTTTGAGTCATTTGAAAATTATGACTTATCTCAGTGGAATAAGATAATGTCAATTAATCTTAATGGTATGTTCTTGGTGGCTCAAGCAGTAGGACAATCAATGGTAAATAATAAAATAAAGGGCAGTATCATTCAAACATCATCCATATATGGTATTCTTGGTCCAGATCAAAGAATTTATGAAGATTCACTATATCTTGGTCATCAAATTAATACTCCTGCTGTATATTCAGTTTCCAAATCAGGTGTTATTGGATTAACTAAATATTTAGCCACTTATTGGGCTAGTAAAGGAATTCGTGTAAACACATTAACACCCGGTGGTGTTGAAAGTGGACAAAATGATGTTTTTAAAAAAAAATATTCCGACAGGATTCCTTTAGGTAGAATGGCCGTCCCAAGTGAGATGGTTGGTGGATTACTATTCCTTGCCTCAGATGCCTCGTCATATGTAACTGGACAAAATATAATAATTGATGGAGGTCTAAGTGCATGGTAAATAATAATAAATTATGATAAATATAGTTCTATTTGGTTCTGGTAAGTTAGGAAGTAGACATTTACAGGCTTTATCACAAGTAAAAATTGATAATACAAATTTATATGTAATTGACCCCAGTGATGAAGCCTTAAAAATTGCTAGGGAAAGATTTGATGAGATGAATATAAACAATTCAATATCATCCGTAAATTATTTATCTAGCATTAGTGATTTACATATTCAAAAAATTACTCTAGCAATAATAGCCACTACTTCTGAACATAGAAAATCATTGGTTCAAAATCTTTGTAAAAATTTTTCTGTCAAGTATTTAATATTAGAAAAATTCCTCTTTCAAGATAAAAACAGTTATGAAGAGATTGAGAATCAATTAAATCAATCTAAAATAAAAGGTTGGGTAAATTGTCCAAGGAGAGAGTATCAACTTTATAAAGAAATTAAAATGCAACTCTCAGATTTAAAACTTCTTCAAGTTGATGTGTCTGGTCCTCATTGGAGTTTGGCAACAAGTTCAATTCATTTCATTGATTTAATTTCATTTTTAATTGATGAAACGTCTTATGAAATACTTCATATGGATTTTGGAAAATCATACGTACCTGCCTATTCAATAATTACTGGAAAAAGAGAAAGTAATTACATTGAGTTTTATGGCTCATTGAAAGGAAAGTTTGTAAACTCAACATACTTTAACTTTACATGTCATAAAATTGAGGAAACTCCTCTTGTGGTTACTCTTAAAACAAATAAAGGTGATATAATAATATTTGAAGAGCTAAACAAATGTTTTTATAATTTTTTAGATAAAAAAAATTCTATAATTTCTGATGAAAAATCTTTTGTTTTGCCTTACCAAAGCCAATTGACAAATTTAATAGCAGAGGATATAATCTTAAAAGGACAAACTAGTTTGCCATCTTATGAAGAATCTAAATCACTTCATCTAACTTTATTAGATGCCTATTTGAGTTATTTGAGTGATATTAAAAAACAAAAAATAAATAAGTGTCCAATTACATAAACTGATTTATACATGAAAATCAATAACGATAAAATACTTTTAATCGGATCTGGAAATATGGCTTATGAATATTTAAAAGTGCTTAAAGCTTTAAATAAAAAAGTTATAATAGTTGGTAGAGGAAAAACAAATATTTTAAAACTTAAAGAATTTTTCCCAGGTTTTGAATATCATCATGGAGGATTAGACAACTATATTAATGCTGGAAAACATATTTCAAAAACTGCAATAAATACAGTTAATATTGATTATTTAAAAAAAACTTCCATCAGCTTATTAGAAGCAGGAGTTAATAACCTTCTTATTGAAAAACCTGGAAGTTTGTCGATTGATGGACTTAAGGAAATTAAGAAATTGTCAAATAAAAAAAATGCTACAGTTTCAATAGCTTATAACAGAAGATTTTATTCATCTGTTTTGACTTTAAAAAATTTAATAGAAGAAGATGGAGGAGTATCTAGTTGTCATTTTGAGTTTACTGAATGGGTTGAAACTATAGGACCAGATACCCATAGTAAAAAAGCTTTAAATAAGTGGATATTATCAAATTCCTCACACGTAATTGATACTGTTTTTTTTCTCATAAAAAACCCTAAAGAACTATACTCAAAACTTTTAGGTAAAAATGAGATTAATTGGCATCCAAACGCATCTATTTTTATAGGTCATGGTATTAGTGAAAGTGGTGTGCCTTTTACATATCATTCTAACTGGGGCTCTGCTGGTAGGTGGTCCATTGAAATTCTCACAAAAAAAAGGAGATTTTACCTAAAGCCTATGGAGAAATTACTTGAACAAAAATTAAATTCTGTGCAAATTAATGAGGTAAAAATTAATGATAATCTTGATATTCAGTACAAGCCAGGTTTATTTTTGCAAACCAAGTCTTTTGTAGAAAATGATTTTACTTTTTTTCTATCTATAAAAGATCAAATCACAGCCATGAATCATTACTCAATTATTTCTGGTTATTAATATAATTTAAAGTTTAAATTTAATTAAACCAAACTGATATAAATTGTGAATACTAGTTCAAAAGGAATTATATCTGAACTATTTTTTTTATTAAAAAATCTTACAAAGCGAAGAAGAATTCAACTCATATTAATTTTAATTCTTTCTTTTTTTTCTGCAATTTTTGAAATAATTAGTCTCGCAGCACTAATTCCTTTTTTAGAAATTTTAAATGATGGAGATTCATCATTTAATGAACCCGTCATAAATTATTTTATTAATAATTTAAAAATATATTCTGGAAATAATTTTAGTTATTATTTAACATCAATCTTTGTAATTATAACTATTTTGTCTGGTTTACTTAGGTTTATTCTACTTTGGGTTCAAACTAGAGTTACTCACTTAATTGGAACAGATTTAAGCATATCTATTTATAGAAAATCTTTGTATCAACCTTATTATACTCACATTAAAAAAAATAGCAGTGATATTATATCCAGTATCTCTACAAAAGTTGATCGTCTAGTAAGAGATACCCTAGTGAATGTTTTATTGGTAATAAGCTCAAGTCTTATGAGCATATCTTTAATATGTTTTTTATTTTATATTGAGCCCTTTGTTGCCCTTGGCTCTTTTGGAAGCTTTGGCTTCATATATTTAATTATAATTTTGATAAGTAGAAAATACCTGAAGAGAGATTCTGCAGCAATTAATTACTATCAAAACAGAGTATTTAAAGCATTAAATGAAGGTTTTGGAGCTATAAAAGATATTATAATAAACAGAACACAAGAGTCTTTTGTTGATGAATACAGAAATGCTGATGTTCCCATGAGGCGATCTCATGCAAACATTGCAATAATTGGAGGTGCACCTAGATTTGCTTTAGAGGCTTTAGGTTTTTCAACTTTTGCACTAATTGCATTAACTTTAAAATTAAATGGTTATTCTGGGGCAGCAACAACATCTATATTGGCTCTTTTTGCCATTTCTTCAATGAAGATAATCCCATTGCTACAACAAATCTATTCTGGAATCTCTGGAATTTCTGGAAGCAGATTTTTTTTATTTGATATTAATAATTTTCTTTCGCTTGATATACATAATCCAACAGACATAAAAAAAATTAAATTTAAATCACAAATCACAATCGATAATGTAAGCTTTCGTTTTGGTGAAGATGATGAGTGGATACTAAGAAATTTTTCAACGACTATTCCTTTTGGAAGTATGGTTGGAATAGTTGGAACCACAGGATCTGGAAAAAGCACTTTATTAAATATAATTATGGGTCTTTTAATCCCTGAACATGGTAATTTATCAATTGATAAAAAAATAATTGACAATCATTCTGTTATTTCTTGGAGAGAAAAAATATCATATGTTCCGCAAGAAATATTTTTGAGCGATTCCACTATCTATGAAAATATTGCTTTTGGTGAAAATTTTAATGAAATTGATAAAGAAAGAGTAATAAGTGTTTCTAAACTAGCTAAGGTTTATAATGATATAATATCTTGGCCTGAGTCTTTCAACACAAAAGTAGGTGAAAGAGGTGTAAATATATCTGGAGGACAAAAACAAAGAATAGGACTTGCAAGAGCTCTATACAGACAACCTGAGCTTTTAATTCTAGATGAGGCAACTAGCGCCTTAGATTACAAAACAGAAAATGCAGTAATGAATGCTGTTGAATCAATTAGTAAAGATCTGACTATTATCATAGTGGCTCACAGGATAGAAACATTGAATGGCTGTGATATGATAATTGAATTAAAAAAAAGTAATTCAAAAAAAAATCAAACAAATGAAAAAAAATAGTAAAGAATATCAAATCTGTACAAATTGTGTAATGGATACTACAGATCCAAAAATCGTCTTTGATGATAATGGAGTCTGTGATAATTGTCACTCATTTTACAGAGACACTTTACCGAACTGGCATCCGAACCCTTATGGTAATTTATTAGCTCAAAAAAAAGTTGAAGAAATTAAAAGAGTTGGAAAAGGAAATAAATATAATTGTATAATGGGATTGAGTGGTGGATTAGATAGCTCTTATCTTCTACATCTAGTAGTTACTAAATTTAAATTACGTCCTTTAGTTTTTCATGTAGATGCAGGTTGGAATACTGAAATGGCCGTAAGTAATATTGAAAATCTGGTTAAAAAACTTGATTTAGAGTTATTTGTCGAAGTTATTAACTGGAAAGAGATGCGTGATTTTCAATTAGCTTTATTTAAGTCTGGAACTCCTCATTTAGATTTAGCCCAAGACCATGCCTTTTTTGCAACTATGTATCACTTTGCAAATAAACATAACATAAAATATATTTTAAATGGTGGTAATTTTTCAACAGAGGGAATAAGAAATCCTTTGGATTGGCTTTACTATGGAACTGATATGCCATTTTTAAAAGATATTCGTAAAAAATTTGGCACAGTAGAAATGAAAACATATCCATGGAGTGGCATTTTATACCATAAGTTTTATCTTAGGTATTTTAAGGGAATAAAAGTGGTTAAACTATTAAACCTTTTACCATATATTAAAGATCAAGCTATGGATGAATTATCTGAAGCATATGATTGGAAAAGATATCCTCAAAAGCATTTCGAATCATATTTTACTCGTTTTTATGAAGGTTATTGGCTTCCTAAAAGATTTGATATGGATACAAGAAAAGTACAATTTTCTAGTTTAATTGTAACAAATCAAATGACCAGAAATGAAGCATTAAAACGTTTGCAAAAACCAGATTACACCGATGAAATGGCAAAAGAAGATTTTACATATGTCGCCAAAAAGCTTGGGATCTCTGAAAAAGAATTAAATATTTATTTTAATATGGAAAAAAAATCATTTAGAGATTATAATAATCAAGAAAAATTATTTGAATTTGGTGCAAAGGTTCTAAAGTATTTTACAGGGGAAGGTGCGATAAAAAGATAGTTTATAACTTTTTAAAACATTCTTGAAATGTTAAATTTTGTTAATTAAGAATAACAAACACATATTATATTTTCATCAATATTTCAACACCCCTAAAATGGGTGGAAGTACAAGGTCGTACGAAATAGCTAAAGGCTTAGTTAAATTAGGTTATAAAGTTTCTGTAGTTACTTCACTTCGGAATGAAACTAAATCAACAAAGCTAAAAATTGAAAATGTTGCTGGATTTGAGGTATATTGGATTAGTGTCCCATATTCAAATAAAATGAATTTTATTAGACGAATCTATGCGTTTTTTGCTTTTGCAATAAAAAGTACTCAAGTCGGGTTAAAAGTCAAAACGGATATTATTTATGCTTCAAGTACTCCTTTGACTATAGTATTACCTGCTTTAATATGTTCTAAAATAAATAAAATTCCGATGCTTTTTGAAGTCCGCGATTTATGGCCTAACATTCCAATTGCTATGGGTATTATAAAAAGTAAGATACTTATTTTATGTGCTGAATTTTTAGAAAATTTAGCTTATAAAAATGCATCTCATATTATACCTTTATCGCCTGATATGGCAACTTATATCACTGACAAAGGAATAAAAAAAAATAAAATAACTGTAATACCAAACGCATCTGACATTAATTTTTTTCAGGGCAAATTAAAATATAATTATGATTTTAGAAATACATTAAATATTGATAAAGAATCAATTATAATTTTGTATGCTGGTACGTTTGGAAATGTTAATGGTTGTAATTATATAATTGAACTTGCATTATCATTGAAAAAACATTCTCACATAAAGTTTGTTTTAATTGGAGAAGGAAAAGAAAAAAAACAAATAATTGATAATGCAAAAAAATTAAATCTTTTAAACAATAATGTTTACATATTATCACAAGAAAATAAAAACAAAATGCCATCTTATTTTTATGGCAGTAACTTAATAATTTCAACAATCATAAATGTAAAAGAACTTGAAGCAAACTCTGCAAATAAAGTTTTTGATGGATTTGCTGCAGGGAAAGGAGTATTAATAAATCATGGCGGCTGGATATCGGAACTTCTATCATCGACAAATTCAGGAACTCAGCTTAGTTGGAATATTGAAGAAGCAAGTAAACAATTGAAGCAACTATGCATGAATAGAAACAAAATCAATTCAATGGGTGTTAATGCTATGAAATTAGCCAAGACTAAGTTTAATAGAGACAATCTAACAGCCATAATTGATAAGATTATAAGCGATTTGTAATAAATTCAATTATGATAAAAACTTCTTTCATTAATGCTAAATTATTTCTACTATTCTTATTATTTTTTTGTTTTCCTCTATTATTTCCACAAATTGAATCTAAATTTATTTTAATTCAATTTTCAATAATTATTCCTCTATATCTTTTAATAAACTTATTTACAGCTAGTTCTTTTATTCAATTTCAAATAATAATATTTATACTTTTAAATGTATTAATGATAGGAGGAATGCCTGGAAGTATTCCTGGCTGGATGTCTATGGTTTGCTTAGGGTACTTATTTGGAATTAGATCAGCTAAGTCTTACAAAAAAATTTTATTAGAATTAAAACCTTTTGTAATATGTTCAATTATCATGTGTCTTTGGGTTTTAATGAAAAATTTTAATGAAACATTTAATTATGAATTGCTGTCTGATTACTTTGATAAATCTAGTATAAATACGGTTCCTATTCTTATTGTTTGTGGTTTCAATTTATATTGTTCAGTTTTATTTTATTCTATCTCTAAAAATTATAATGCAGTTGAGTTAAAAAAAGAATTTAGAATATTATTTTTTCTATTACTGACAGCAATATTAAGTGTTATTACGTTTGATTTTAGAAGTGGCTTTATCATATTTATTACTGCTTTGTTAATAACCTTTCAATTTATAAACGCCAAATTAGGCAAATTGTTTTTTTTTCTAATACTTATTTTATTCATATACTTTTTTTATTCATCAAATTTTTATGATCTCTTAGTTTTTTTTATTACTCAAGGTGGGGATGATTTATTTTCAATTTCATATGAGCTCTCATATGGAGCTCTACGCTTTGATAGGATTATCAACTTTTGGGAAATTTCATCACTATCAAAATTTAATTTTTCTTCATGGTCTGACCACTTTAGCATTTCTGGTATTTCAGATTTTACATCAGCACTTTTCCCTTTATCTTTAATATTTTTATTATACCCTATTTCAGGTACTTTCAAATTATTTTTAAGAATTTTCAAGAAAAATAAGCTGATATTTTTCATAATGTTTTCATGTTTGCTTTCATCACTTATCATATCATTACTTCAACCTGACTTTTTTTCTCTTTTTACCTTTATTTCAATTTTTACTATGATATATTATGGCGAGAAAAAATTCAAAACCAAATTAATCGAGAGTAGCTAAACCTTTGAATTTATAATTATGTTTTTGTATCGAATTTATTATGAAATAAGGTCAAGATATAACATTGTTTGGACCTTCAATGGATTATTTTTTGCTTTCATTAGTTTTTTTTATAAAATTCCAAGAAATATTGATATACTATTTGTTGGGCATGATGTTCATAGAAATGCAAAGAAAAATGGCAAGTTATATAATCCTCTAATTGATCCAATTATTGAGTCATTTCATAAAGATAATATCTATAATATTTTAACTTTAGCTACCCCATTTTCAAGACATTTTGGTTCTGAATGTCATGGTAATGTTAGAATTCATAGTTTTAGAATCGTTATTTCTGTTTTAAAAAGGTTTTTTTTAAAAGGATCGTTTAAACTTAAAAAAATTGAAAATGATCCTTTAATTAATGCTTATAAAAATTTATTAAAAAAAATTAATCCTAAGGTTATAATTGGTGCCCAGCCGTCTGTTGAGCTTTGTATTGCAGCAAGTAAACTCAAAATCAAAACGTATGATATGCAACATGGTTTAATTTCTGATGTTAATTATTATTCAATTACTAAACGGGAATCAATTAATCAATTAGGTTGGCCAGATAATGTTCTTTGTTGGGATATTGAAAGTTCCGAAAGATTAAATAAAATAACAAAAGGACTAGCAAAAGCAGTAATAATTGGTCATCCCTCATATCATTCAGAGTCTGGAAAAAACCTACATGCAAATCAAATTAAAAATATTATAGATTCTAATTATAAGAGTAGGATATTGGTAACTCTAACCCATCATGATTATGGGATGTATTTTGAGGACAATTGTTACAAGGAGATTGGAATTCCTAGCGAACTAGTAGGATTAATGTTGAAACTTCCAAAAATTTTTTGGAGAATTCGTCTCCACCCTGTTCAATATAAATTTTATTATGAAAGGGTAAATTCATATTTATGTAAAATTTTTGATGGTCACGATAATATAAATTGGGAATTATATTCAGATATTTCATTTGGAGCTGCAATTTATGGTTGTAATGGACACATCACTGTATCCTCAGCATCTGCATTAGATGCAGCCCAAAATTCAATACCTACTTTATTTGTGGGTTGTCCAGGCGTAGTAGATTATAAAATAATTAGGTCCTATTTTAAAGAATATCTTGAGTCTGGAATTATGACTTATACGGATGCTTCAAGCTTAAACAATTCATCAATAAGTTTTTTTAGTAAATTAAATAATAACGTTTTATTGATGAAAAACAAAAATTATAAAAGTCATAAATATTTTAGAAAATTTATTAAAAAAATAAAAAAGGATATTAATATATCTTAGTTTTGCTAAAAAATATTTTATTGGTGAAAAAAAAGGTACAAATAATTGATTATGGTTTAGGAAATTTGAAATCAGTAGCTAATATGATTAACAAATGTGGAGGAGATGCAATTTTAATAAGTAATGTCTTAGATTTAAATCCTAAAGAAAGAATTATTTTACCTGGTGTAGGTGCATTTAACATAGGAATGAAAAATTTAAAAGAACGTAATTTAATTCCTGTTTTAAATGAGGCAGTACATGATTATAATGTGCCTATTATTGGTATTTGCTTAGGAATGCAACTTTTATTTGATTACAGTGAAGAAGGAAATTCGACTGGTTTAGGCTGGATCAAAGGATCTGTCATTAAGTTCTCATTTGATGATACTTTAAATTTAAAAATCCCTCACATGGGATGGAATACTGTTAAAGTTAAAAAAGATAGTATTCTTGCAAAAATCAATGATGAGGAACTCCGATTTTATTTTGTGCATTCATTTCATGCAAATTGTAAAAATAAAGATGATATTTTAATGACTTCTTATTATGGGCATAATTTTGTTTCTGCTGTTCAAAAAGATAATATTTTTGGAGCTCAGTTTCATCCTGAAAAAAGTCACCGATTTGGTATGTGTTTATTGACAAATTTTTTAAAAATTTAAAATATATAAAGCTTAATGCTTAAAAACAGAGTTATTCCAGTTTTGCTCCTTCAAGATGATGGCTTAGTTAAAACAACTAAATTCAAAAATCCAAAATATTTGGGTGATCCTGTAAACACAGTCAAAATTTTTAATACTAAAGAGGTAGATGAGATATTTATTTTAGACATAATGGCTTCAAAAAATAAAACTAGGCCTAACTTTGATTTAATTGAAGAAATAGCTAGCGAAGCTTTTATGCCTTTATGCTATGGAGGTGGTATAACAAGTTTTAATGATGCAGAACTTTTATTTTCCTCTGGCTTGGAGAAGATTAGTATTCAAACATCTGCTTATAAAGATTTGAAATTAATAGAAAAAATATCAAAGCATTATGGATCTCAAGCTGTTGTTGTTTCAATTGATTTAAAACGTGATATGTTTGGAAGAATTAACTTATTCAATAATTCATTTAAAAAAAACTGGATTACTTTTGCCAAAGATGCAGTAGGCTCTGGTGCTGGTGAAATATTTATAAATTCAGTAAACAAAGATGGAACTTTAAATGGTCCAGACTTAGATTTAATTTCTAAGTTGAGTAATCAAATTACAGTTCCATTAACATATGCTGGAGGAATAAGTAGTTTAAATGATATTAAAAAAGTTGCTGAATCAGGCGCTAGTGGCATAGCTGCAGGTTCTTTTTTTGTATTTCATGGTCCACATAGAGCAGTTTTAATTAGTTATCCAAAATATAAGGATTTAGAGTCTATTTTAATTTAGACCCTAACCTGTTATTTTTACAACGAGAAAGCTTTACATAAATTTTGATTAGAGTTATACTTTTTTAATTACATACTCTACAATCCCCCAAATAGTCAGTCGATTTTCTTCACTAATTTCAATTGGTTTGTACTTTTTATTTTCTGGCATTAAGTAGAATTTATTTTTATCCCTCTTTAGTCTTTTTACAGTAAATTCTCCATCAACTAAACAAATTGCTATTTTGCCATTTTTGGGATCTAATGATCTATCGATTACAATTAAATCCCCATCATTTAGTCCTGCTTCAATCATTGAATCCCCACTTACTTTTGCATAAAAAGTAGCTTCTGGATTTTTTACAAGTTCTCTATCTAAACTGATTCTAATTTCTTTAAAATCGTCTGCCGGTGATGGAAAGCCTGCTGAAATACCATGTTCAATTAACCATTGACCCATTAAATTTCCTTCTTTTGGTTTTAAAAATGTAATCTTTTCTTTCTTCATTTCACCCTTATAATATCATTTATCTTACATGTATAGTTTGGACTTAACTTTTCCTGCTTCATCTTCCATCTTTTTCTTAAATCTTGCGAAGCAAGCTTGATTTTGCTCTGACCCTCTTTTTTTTGAATATAATCTATAGTTTTCATCAAATATTTATGTTTTGGATTATC
>MDTG01140782.1_pt1 | contig 38362 bp, 24 predicted proteins | sample 811421 | NCBI WGS metagenome assembly MDTG01 (sample SAMN05326645, study PRJNA326480) | marine metagenome | isolation source: seawater | place: Pacific Ocean: South East | collected 2011
AAATTCTGTTTATACTTCTCATCATAACGAGAATGTTATTTATGTTGCTTTTAACCACCATAAATATGGAGATTTTAAACCATATGTTTTTATGACAGAAAATAAAGGAGTTACTTGGAAATCAATTAGTAGTAATCTCCCAATTAGAGGAAGTGTATATTCAATTGAGGAGGATCACATTGATTCTGGGTTAATTTTTTGTGGTACTGAATTTGGTGTATTTTTCTCACCTAATAACGGTAAATTTTGGAAAGAATTATCAAATGGCCTGCCAACTATTGCTGTCAGAGATATTGCCATTCAGCGAGACATGAACGATCTAGTTCTTGGAACATTTGGTAGGGGTTTTTATGTTTTAGATGATTACTCTCCACTTAGAAATATTGAAAATGAAACAATATCTGAGAAAGCAATGATACTATCTACTAGAGAAGCTATTATGTGGGAAAAAGCTTCTCCTCTGGGTCTCCCAGGTAAATCTTTTCAGGGAGACAATTTCTACACTGGTGATAATCTTGATCCTGTTGCCATGATAAACTATTACTATAATGAGAACTATAAATCGATTAGAGATAAAAGAAAGGATGCTGAAAAGAATTTAGTAAAAAATAATAAAGACGTTTCTTATCCCAGTTATGAAGAATTAAAGGCTGAAATGGATGAGGGTGATGTTAATTTACTATTTACCATAAAAAATTCAGATGATATTGTAGTAAAAAAACTATTAAAAAAACCAACTAAAGGTTTGAATAGATTTCATTGGAATTTAAGGTATGAAGTAACAAACCCGATTAATTTATCATCACCATCCTTCTATAATCCTTTTGCTGGGACAAGAGAGGGGACTTTAGTTGAACCAGGAGAGTACACTGTTCAAATGGATTATTTAGAGGATGGAAATATTACATCACTTGTAGAACCAAAAAGTTTTACTGTTACTCTTCTTGAAAACACTGTCCTTCCTGCTGAAGACAGAAAGGCAAAAGTTAAATTTCAGAGAGATGTTGCTAAAATGCAAGGAGAGATCAGTTCTTATTCAAGTATTTTATCTGAGATAAATAATAAAATTAGGTACTTTGAAGTGGCTATAATGAAACTTGAAAAGCCTATGAATGAATTATCCTTAGAATTTAATCAAATAAAAGAAAATTCTAGGATCGTAAGTACTTTGTTTTATGGGGATAACGTAAAAAGACGTCTAGATATCCAACAAATTCCAACTCCTTCGTCAAGAGTAGGAATTATTGCTAGTGAGCAAAAGTATTCAACTTCTTCACCAACAGAAACTCATATGAATAGCTTTGAGATTGCAAAAGAGGAATTTTTACCTATTAAATCTAAAGTAGAATCATTAGTTGAAATGGTTAAAAAATTTGAAGATAAGATGAAGCTTCTCGGTGCACCTTACACTCCAGGAAGATTCGAAAATTAATTATAACTACACTAAATAAATAATATGAAAATCAAAATTTACTTTTTTATTTTATTTGCTTTACCATTTTTATCCTATACCCAGGAAATAAGTAAAGCTACAATTTCAGATATGAAATTCAGACATGTCGGTCCAGTTGGAAATAGGCTTACATGTGTCGCTGGAGTTGCTAATGAGCCAATGATATATTATGTCGGTGCAGCATCGGGCGGAGTATGGAAGACAAAAGATGGAGGATTAAATTGGTTCCCAATATTTGATAGTCAAGAAGTTCACTCAATTGGTGCAGTTGCAGTCGCTCCCTCAAATCCAATGGTTGTGTATGTAGGTACTGGCGAAAGTTCAATAAGATCGAATGTATCTATAGGAGATGGAGTATATAAATCAGAAGATGGTGGAGAGACTTGGAAACATATTGGACTAAAAAATTCTGGTAGAATTTCTAGGATTATAGTACATCCCAATGACCCAAATAAAATTTATGTTGGCGCTTTAGGTCATGCCTATTCTCCACAAAGAGAAAGAGGAGTTTTTGTCAGCCATGATGGTGGAAATTCATGGAATCAAACACTATTTGTAGATACTAATACTGGAATATCTGACATGGTAATGGATACAGATAATCCTAAAGTATTATTTGCTGGGGCATGGCATTTAGAACTTAAAACTTGGCAAAGAATTAGTGGTGGTCCAGGGAGTGGTATATTTAAGTCTACCGATGGTGGGATGACATGGAATAAATTGAAAGGAAATGGTCTACCTTCTAAAGATGTAGGGAAAATAGCTTTAGCAATGACCCCCGCTGCTCCTGATAGACTTTATGCTCTTATCGAAACTGGAGATGGGGTTCCTTACAAAGGTGAAGAGACAGAATCAGGTGAATTGTGGAGATCTGAAAATAATGGAAAAACTTTTAAATTAATTAATTCTAATAGGGATTTAGGAGGTAGGCAAGCATACTACACAAGAACTACTGCTTCTCCAGATAATCCAAATGAGGTATATTTTATGAGTAATTCATTCTTTTCAAGTATTGATGGTGGATTATCTCTAGAGAATAGACCAAGGGAGTCTTCTCCAAATTGGGATCATCACGAGATGTGGATTGATCCAAATAATGGTGATAGGATGGCAGTAGCTGGAGACGGTGGTATTGCTATTTCACAAAATAGAGGAAAAACCTGGCACAGAACTTTTCTTCCAATAGCTCAGCTTTATCACGTAACTACTGACAATAATATTCCTTATAATGTTTTAACAAATAGACAAGATGGACCTTCAATGAAAGGACCCAGTAGAACAAGAAGTGCAAATTGGTTTGGTCCTGGAATGATACAGTCAGGAATGTGGAGGACTATTGGAGGTGGTGAAAGTGGTTTTGCTACAGCTGACCCAAAAGACCCAGACATTATATGGTCTAGTGCATCAGGATATGGACCTCTGGGTGGTATCGTTACTAGATATAATGAAAACACAAATCAATTTAGGCAGTTAGAGGTTTGGCCAGAGCTAAGTGCTGGTAGTCACGCTTCTTTATTAAAATATCGTTTTCAGTGGACATTTCCTCTTCTAATATCACCACATGATAACAAGACAATTTACGTAACAAGTCAATATGTTCATAGAACAACTAATGACGGACAAACATGGGAGGTTATAAGTCCAGATTTATCACTTAATGATAAAAATATGCAAGGATTTTCTGGTGGACTAACCGGTGATAATATTGCTGTAGAGTATGCTAATGTGATTTATGCTTTTGATGAGTCTCCTGTGAAAAAAGGATTATTTTGGGCAGGAACCAATGACGGATTAGTTCATATTAGTCAAGATGGTGGAGAGACATGGACTAATGTAACTAAGAATATACCAAATCTCCCAAAGCTTGGTGTTGTAAGAAATATTGAAGCATCCAAATGGGATGAAGGTAAAGCATACCTAACGATTGAATTTCATCAAATTGGAAATTTTGAACCTTATGTATATAAAACTGAAAATTATGGTAAGTCTTGGAAAAAAATAACAGAAGGAATTGATGATAGTAATTTAAGTTATACAAGATGTATAAAAGAAGACCCTGTTAGGGAAGGATTGTTATACTTAGGAACAGAGAATAAATTATATGTTTCTTTTAATGACGGAGAAAATTGGCAAGAATTAATGTCTAATCTTCCACATACACCTATGTATTGGATTGATATCCAAGAACACTTCAATGATCTTGTAATTGGTACTTATGGAAGAGGAATTTGGATTTTAGACGATATATCTCCTCTACAACAACTAAATAATGATATTTCTAAAAAAGGAGTACACCTTTTTGATATAAAACCCTCTTATAGATTTCAAAGTGTAACAAGTACTTTGCAAATGTTTCCAGAGGCTTCAACCGGTCAAGATCCACCTAGTGGTGCCTCAATAAATTATTGGCTCGATGATAGTAAGGATATTAAAATTGTAATTACAAATACAAAAGGAGATACAGTAAGAACTATAAGTGATAAAGGTAAAAAAGGCATAAATAGGGTATGGTGGAATTATATGGGAGAAAAAAGTGATCCAATAGTAATGAGAACCAAGCCGTTATATGCTGATTGGGTATCAATAGGGGATAATAGGACAAGAAATTTACCTTCAAATGTTTCTATTATGCAACCACCTGGTACTTATTCAGTAAGTATTGAGTTTGATGGAAATATATCGGAAAAAGAGATGGTTGTTATGAAAGATCCTCATTCTGAGGGATCTCTTGAAGATATAAGTTTACAAAATAATTTGATGCATAAAATATATGATGATTTAAATACAACTGCTAGATATGTTAATTCTATAGAAAGTGTAAGAAGGCAGCTTCTGGATTTGAAATCAATATTATTAAGTACAAATAAAGGAGTTGACCTAATAGATGAAGTAAATAATTTAGAAAGTAAGTTTTTAGAAATAGAAAAGAAATTATTACAACTTCAAACTACGGGGAAAGGACAAGATGCCGTTAGATATCAAAAAATGATTGGTGAAAAATTTACATATTTAGCTGAAAATGTTCAGATTTCTGATTTTAGACCAGCAGACTCATATTATGACGTTTATGAACTTCTTCATAATAGACTTGAGGAGGTTGGAGTTGCATATGAGACCTTAGTAAATAATGATCTTGAGGAATTTATTAAAAAGATGAATTCAATGGATATAAATACTATAGTATTAAAATAATTTTTAATTATGAGAAAAATTATATTATTTTTTTTTGTTTTAAATTCATCGTTATATAGTCAAGAATATAAAATTCCTCCTGATGTAATTAAATCTTTAATTGATGCAAATCCACCTCCATCGTTAAACCTTAATAATCAAGGAACATTTGGTCTTATTTTAAATAGAGATGGTTATCAATCAATTTCTGATTTAGCAAAAGATGAGTTAAGAATAGCCGGGACTAGACTTGATCCGGTTAGATATACTTCATCTAGAATGTCTTATTATAAATCTTTTTCAATTATTGATGTAAAATCAGGAAATGAAATTGATATAGATTATCCAAAAAACGGGAGATTTTCAAATTTTAGTTGGTCTCCTGATGAGAAAAAAATTGCTTTTACAAATACTTCAAATAATGGGGTTGAACTTTGGGTATTGGATATAGAATCAAGAAAATCATCGCGCTTTTCTGATGTATTAATAAATGATATTAATGTAAAACCATTTCAATGGTTTAATTCAAGTAATGAAATTCTTATAAGTTTAAAATGCAATGATCAAAAGCCTATAATAAGTAAAATACCTTCTGGACCAATTATTCAAGAAACAAATAATCAAAATGCTCCCTCAAGAACATATCAAGATTTAATAAAAAATAAAAATGAAGAACTTTTGTTTGAACATTATTCATGTATTTCATTAGTAAAAATTTCATTAGATATAAAAGAAGTAACTGTATTAAATAAAGGGATGGTTAAAGAATATGATCTGTCTCCTGATAATAATTTTTTAATGATAAAAACCATTAAAAAACCATTTTCATACTTAGTTCCATATTATAGATTTCCATATACAGTTGATGTTATAAACTTGTCATCAGGATCTGTTAATATGATTTCAGACATTCCAATTGATGAGGTAAGACCTACAGGGTTTGATGCAACTAGGTTAGGAATTAGATCGGTTTCTTGGAGAAATGATAAAGGAAGTGAACTTTATTGGGTAGAAGCTAATGATGGCGGAGATCCAAGAAATGATGTAGAGTTCAGAGATATAGTTTATACATTATCAAAACCATTTACATCAGAAAAAGAAGTACTAACCAAAACAAAATTAAGATTCAGAAACATTAGATGGTCAGATTCTGAATATGCTATTCTTTCTGAGAGATTATGGAAAAATAGAAGTGACATTACATCATTAATAAATACTAAATCCAAATCAATTGAAAAGGTCTTATTCAATAGGAAATATGATGATATTTATTCTGATCCTGGATCGGTTATTTTAACTAAGAATAATTACGGAAGAAATATATTTCAAATTAGAAAAAACTCAATTTTAATGATGGGTCAAGGAGGATCTCCAGAAGGATATAGACCTTTTTACAGCTCTTTCAATATTAAATCTCTTGAGAATAAAATTCTTTTCAGATCAGAAGCTCCTTATTATGAAAGACCAATAAAAATATTTAATAAAAACGAAAAAATAATTATAACATCTCGGGAATCTAAATCAGAAAATCCAAATTATTTTTTAAGAAATACTCAAACAAATGGTATAACAAGAATAACTGATTTTGAAAACCCATATAAAAAATTAGAACAATTAAAGAAAGAGGTAATTAATTATAAAAGAGATGATGGAATTGATTTGAGTGCTGAAGTTTATACCTTAAAATCATATGATCCAGAAAAAGAGGGTAGACTTCCAGTATTAATTTGGGCATATCCAAGAGAATATACCTCAAAAATTGTAGCTAGTCAGGTTAGAAGTTCACCCTATAGATTTACTAGGATAAATTATGGATCACCAATATTTTGGGCTTTAAGGGGTTATGCAGTAATGGCTAGTACTGAAATGCCAATAGTAGGTTTTGATGGTGATCAGCCTAATGATTCATTTAGAAAACAATTAGTTATGAATGCAAAAGCAGCCATTGATAAAATAGTGGATATGGGAATTGGAGATAGAGAAAGAGTTGGTGTTGGAGGACATTCTTATGGTGCATTTATGACTGCAAATCTTTTAGCTCATTCAAATTTATTTGCTGCAGGTATAGCGAGGAGCGGAGCATATAACAGAACATTAACTCCATTTGGTTTCCAGAGAGAAGAAAGAACTTATTGGGAAGCACCAGAGTTATATAATTATATGTCTCCATTTATGCATGCTGATAAGGTTAATGAACCAATATTATTAATTCATGGAGAAGAAGATAATAATTCAGGTACTTTCCCTATTCAAAGTGTTAGGTTTTTTAATGCTGTAAAAGGTCATGGAGGTACTTCTAAACTTGTAATGTTACCTAAAGAAAGTCATGGTTACAGAGCTAAAGAGTCTATACTTCATACTCTATATGAAATGGATTCATGGCTTGAAAAATATGTGAAAAATAAAAATTTAAAACCTGACAATGTTGATGTTAAAATAAATTAGCTCGACCAATAAATTTCATGATTAAAAAAAAATATCTAAATATTTTAATCGTAATATTAATCTCGTTTTCGTGTACCTCAAAAAAGAAGCTTGATATTAAAGAGTCTGTTGAGGTTCTGAGAGACAATTATGGTATTAATCATATCTATGCAAATAATCAAAATGATCTTTTTTTTATGCAAGGTTATCTTTCAGCAAGAGATAGGCTTTTTCAATTTGAAATTTGGAGAAGACAAGCTACAGGTACTGTTTCTGAAATTTTTGGTGAAAAAGAATTAAAAAGGGATATTGGCACAAGACTTTTTATGTTCAGAGGTGATTTGAAAGATGAATTAAATCATTATCATGATGACGGATATGAAATTATAACATCATATACCGATGGTGTGAATGCATATATAAAAGAGACTTTACAAAATCCTGAAATGTTACCAATAGAATTTGATTTATTAGGAATAAAACCAAAATTATGGACTCCTCAAGTTGTGATATCAAGGCACCAGGGACTTTTAGGAAATATTGATCAGGAACTAAATATAGGTAGAGCAGTATCAATAATAGGAGAGGTTAAGGTTAAAGAACTACTTTGGCTTCATCCTAAGGATCCTTCCTTAAAACTTGACAAAAAAATTGAAAAAGAGGATTTAGATAATGATATTTTGGAACTATACAATGCCTTTAGAAAGCCAATAAATTTTAAAGAAGAATATATAAAAGAAGAATACAGAAATTTTAGTGATGATAACATATCATTATTACATAACATTGACTTTGATTTTAATGATGACTTTTCTATAGGAAGTAATAATTGGGCAATCTCTGGAAAAAAATCAGAGACTGGATATCCAATTTTAGCTAATGATCCTCACAGAAGTATTGTCGCTCCGTCTCTCAGATACCTCACGCATCTTGTAGCTCCAGGCTGGGATGTAATTGGTGGTGGAGAGCCAGAAATACCAGGTATTTCAATCGGTCATAATGGTTTTGGAGCTTGGGGTTTAACAGTTTTTAGAACTGATGCAGAAGACCTTTATGTCTATGAGTTACATCCTGATAATCCTGACAAGTATCGGCATAAAGGCAAATGGTTAACTTTTAAAACCATTAAAGAATTAATAAAAGTAAAGGACATGGAAGATATTGAAGTAAAATTAAAATATTCAATTCATGGCCCAGTAACATTTGTTGATAATATTAGGAATAAAGCTTATTCTGTTAGATGTGGATGGCTAGAAGTGGGTGGTTCTCCATATTTAGCATCTCTTAGAATGAATCAGTCATATTCTTGGGAAGAGTTCAGAGATGCATGTAATTACAGTAATATTCCCGGAGAGAATATGGTATGGGCAGATAAAGAAGGAAATATAGGATGGCAAGCTGTTGGAATTGCGCCAATAAGAAATACCCATAGTGGGATGGTACCTGTTATGGGAGATGGGAATTATGAATGGGATGGATACCTTACGATAATAGATAAACCAAATATATTTAATCCTAAAGATGAGTTTTTCGCCACTGCAAATCAAAACGTGACACCAAGTTCATATGAAAATTGGAATGCTATTGGATTTTCTTGGTCAGATCCATATAGGGGTGATAGAGTTAATGATGTTTTGCAGTCTGGTTCTAATTTAACTATGGAAGATATGATTAGTCTTCAGGTTGATTACCTATCTATTCCGTCTATTCAAATTCTTCAAATGTCTAAAGACATTAAACTTAAGAATAAATATGAGCAATATTTTAAATTACTTCAAGGGTGGGATAATAAGCTAGAAAAAAATTCTGTAGAAGCTCTAATATATGTAAACTGGGAAAGGGAAATTATTAGAAATTTTTATAAAAAATATGTACCAGAAGAAGTAAAAAACCTTTTAAATATTCAGCTTTTTAAAATAATTCAAAAACTTAGTACTATTAAAAGTATAGAAAGAGAAAATTTTTTTAAAGAAACATTTATGTCCTCAGTAGATCAAATTGAATTAAGGTTTGGTAATAAAGTTGAAAATTGGGTTTATGGACAAGATAATTATAAACATATTAAAGTTAAACATCCCCTTGAAAGCATTGTTAATGATTCAATTAATAAGATATTGAGTTTTAATTCTTATCCAAGAGGAGGGAATGCTTATACTCCAGGGTCTACAGGATCTAACCTTAGCCAATCTTCAGGAGCTACATTCAGAGTTATCATTGACACAAAAGATTGGGATAATTCATTAGCTTCAAATGCACCAGGTCAGTCTGGTAATCCCAACAGTAAGTTTTATAGAAACCTATACCGTGATTGGGCTAATGATAGATATTTTAAATTATTATATTCAAAAAAAGAAATACTTAAAGACCTTTATGAAAGAGAAATATTTTATCCAAATTAGACTATGATTAGATTCTTATTTATTTTATCACTCACTTTAAATTTAATTTCTTGTGATTTTTCAAATGATAATCCTCCAAATATTATTGTTATAATAAGTGATGATCAAGGTTATGCCGATGTTGGATTTCATGGTAGCAAGGAAATATTTACTCCCAATATTGATAGAATAGCCAATAATGGAGTTTTTTTTACTGAGGGATACGTTTCATATGCTGTTTGTTCTCCAAGTAGAGCAGGATTAATCACAGGAAGATATCAGAATAGATTTGGATATACTCGTAATATTTTACTAGCTCCTAAAGATTCTTTGATGGGCCTTCCTTTAACAGAGCAAACTCTCCCTGAAGTTTTAAATAATGTTAATTATAAAACAAAAGCAATCGGAAAGTGGCACCTTGGAGCCCATAAATCTCTTGTTCCTGAAAAAAGAGGTTTTGATGAGTTTTTTGGTTTTTTAATTGGTGGACACAGGTATTTTCCTGATGATCTTACTTTAAATGATTTGACAGAGGCAAGAAGGCAAATGGATGGGTATATTACTAGAATTTACGATAATGGAAAGAGAATTGATACTAAAAAATATTTAACAGAAGAATTGTCTGATAATGCAGTAAAATTTATAGATGATAATTCTGATAATCCTTTTTTCATGTACCTTTCTTACAACGCTCCACATACTCCCTTACAAGCTACGCAGAGAGATTTAGAAAGAAATAGTCATATAGATATTGAAAAGAGAAGAACCTATGCTGCGATGGTATCATCCATGGATGATGGAATTGGATTGATATTAGATAAACTTGAAGAAAAGAATATTTCTGATAATACTATAGTTATTTTCTTTTCAGATAATGGAGGAGTAGAGTGGTATAATTTTTCAGATAATGGTCCTTTAAGGGGAATTAAAGGAGATTTTTTTGAGGGTGGTATTAGAGTTCCTTTTGCAATGCAATGGCCTAAAAACATTAGAGCAGGTATAAAGTATGACAAGCCAATTATTGCTTTAGATATTTTTGCTACAGTAGCATCAGCCGCAAAAGCAGAAAAATATATTAAAAATAAAATCGATGGTGTAAATCTTTTGCCATATTTAAATGGAGATAAAAATGAATCACCACATGAATATTTATATTGGAAAAATCCTGATAAAGACATTGATGTAGTACGAGATGAGAGATATAAATACCTAAGAATAAAAAATGAAGAGTATGTTTTTGACTTGAAAAATGATATGAGTGAAGAATCAAATATTATTGATTCATCTAAACCAATCTATGAAAGACTTAAATCTAAATTTAAGGAATGGGAAAAAGATATGATTGATCCTATTTTTATGGATTTAGGTATGGGAAAAGAATATAATAAGCTAAATCCAGATAGATGGTATAAATCTATCAAAGAGAAACAGTAATGGGCCATCCTTTAAACTGTTTTGCATTATTATTTCTAACATCTTGATATCTAGGCCAACACTCGAAAGTAACTTCTTTCCTTTCTTTATTAAATTTAATTATACCATAACCAGCCCCACTTGAATCTGAGTCTGGATTTGCATAAGCATGCATAGTAATTTTATTATTAAATCCATCTACATATCTACCGTTCCAAGGTAAAACATTATTAGATTTTTCACCTGATTTTTCATTTTTTGGCCACCACCATCGGCTATAGTAGTTATTTACTATTGCAGGAACAACAAATGCCCAAGGTCCATCTTCAAATTTATCTGTTCCATGATGAATAACAGTTGCAAGATGTTGATCACCAGCAATATGCACAGCATTAGCTCTTTTAATAAGCTTTAATGCTTTATTTCTTCCTTTTTGTGGCCATCCATTTGAGTCTAAATCTGCGTGTAATCTATTTTCTTTACTGCCATGGAGATGTGCTCCTCCACAAAATCCAGTCTGTGATAATACTGCTTTCATTACTGAATTATCTTTTTTTTCACTCCATTCACTGAGAAACTTATGTTGTCTATCACCAAGTAAACTAAGGCCGTCTAAATCAATAGATTTGGGATCATAATTTGGGTCATTTATGTGGTCTGGCCTTGGACCTTGTTTTGGTATTTTGCCATTTGGTCCAGATTTAAATTTTCTATCTTCAATTATTGCAAAATCAACTTCTCCGTATTCTATATTTGTATAATATACTCCAATTCCCTGTTCTATAGGGGTTTTATCATATGGATCAGGCAGATGATTTGTCTGAGCTCTTTCAACCATTTTAACGTATTCTTTATGATAGTAATAACCACCATCATTACCAGCTGGCGATGATGCAACTTTTCCATTTTCTCCCCATAAATTTCCTTGGCCTATGTCATGATCATCAGGGATTGTAATACATGGTCTTTCACGAAATATTTCTCTGAATTGCATTCCAAATTTAAGCCATGCAGCAGTATGTTCTTTGTGGTCATAAGATTGATCTCCTGCAAAAAATAAAATGTCAGGATCAATATGATTTATATTATTTACATAGTTTTTTCTATCACCTCTATCTTTATTACTATTACATGAAAATGCTGCTAAAACAATATTTTTTTTATTTTTTGGATTTTTTCTTATTAAACCAATAAATTCAGCGTTTTTACCATGTTTAAGTCTGTATTTTATATCTTTTGAATCATCCCAATTAGTAATTACAAATGTAGTATTCCAACCTATATCGTTTATTTTTTTTGTTTGTATATTTTTCCATTTTCCGTTTTTATTTATTTCTAATTTAATATCTCTAGACTCCTCAGGATAAAGAGGAAATAGTTGGGCAGATAACTTAAGTATTTTATTTGATAAAGTATAAATACCAAATGCAATTACTCTATCTCTTTTAACTTTTAAGTCAATAATTGGATTATCGGCTCTATTCCACCAGTCATTTGTGGCAAGTGTATCTAAATCATCAAAAGGAGATTTTAAGTAGGTATTAGATTGGGTGCTACTTGCAAATAAAGACGATGATGCGATTGCTGCACCAGATAATGATGTTTTTTTTATAAAACTACGTCTGTTAAGTTTACTCATAACTTATTTTATTTGTATTTTTCGAACCAAGTCAAAATTCTTTCTGACACATCCATTAAAAATTTAGGTTCTCTAGGACCGTGAGGTGTTCTTGGGTATACTACCATTTCAGTGTCAACTCCTAATCTGTCGAGAGCTCTATAAAATTCTTGACCTTGTGTAAATGGCACTCTTAAATCATTCGCTCCATGAATAATTTGTGTAGGTGTAGTAGTATTTTTTATCTGGTAAATAGCAGAATGTTTCTCATATGTTTCATAATCTTCCCAGAATTCAGCTCCCATATGAGCTACTAAATAATCCTGAATATCAGTTGTAGTAACCATACTAATAAGGTTAGGGAGACCCGCTCCCATACTTGCAGCTTTAAATCTATTAGTTTTTGTAACAATAAAACTTGTAAGATAACCACCATAACTCCATCCCATTACAAATTGTTTATCCGGGTCACCTATACCCATTTCAATTACTTTATCAACTCCAGAAACAACATCCTCATAGTCTCCATAACCCCAATCTTTATAGTTAGCATATCTAAATTCTTTTCCATACCCAGTGCTTCCTCTTGGATTAGGCTTAATTGTTACATAACCTTTTTCAGAGAAGTATTCTGTCATATAAATGCCTGGTCTTCCATTAAATCTCTCTGAAAAAACACCTGCCGGACCTCCATGAATTTGTAGAATTACGGGGTATTTTGATCCTTTATTATAATTTTTTGGATATGTTAGAATTCCCTCAATTTCTTTACCGTCAAAAGACTTCCATGAAATTATTTCAGTCTTTGAAAGCTTTGGAAAATCATAATTGTTTATTTCACTTAGTTTTTCAAATGATATGTTATTTTCTTTCGATATATAGACTTCAACTGGTTTATCAAGTTTTTCATAGCAAAGAACAATATACTCAGAGTTTTTACTCTTAACTACTGAAGAAATAACACCTTCTTTATATTTATCATTGGACCATGATATATAATTATCTCCATTAATAGGTAATAATAATAGCTGCCCTGTTGTTTTAACAGATTCACTTATGATTATTTTCTTGTCATCGGAACTCCAGGAAATTATATTAGAATCTCTGTTAGGGGTGTTATAGAGTTTGGTTATCTCTCTATCTTTTAAATCGAATATATAAACATCTCTTAATCCTATTGATTCTTGCTTACCACCTGATGAAATAAATGCAAATTTATTACCGTTTCCTGAAAAAATAGGATTTGAATCTAATCCAGGTCTAATTATCAAATTTTCAAAATTCTTTCCGTCTGATCCAATAATAGATATATCAGTATTTATAAATCCAGTATTTATATTCGTATCATCCTGATGAGAAAAAATTATCTTTTTCCCATCGGGCGAATAGTCATAATTATTTACAGAAAAATTTCCTTTGGTAATTTGTCTTACAGTATCCTCAGGAAAACTGTAACTATATATATGAGAATATTTAAAGTTTTTATCAACTAATATTACATCAGTTTTATTTTCTTTTGACTTTTTTTCCTCTTCTGTATCATCATCGCTTTTTAAAAAAGAAATTACCTTTCCATCGGGAGACCATTTTATAGAATTAACACCCTTTTTTTCTGATGTTAATTTTTTTGCTTCTCCACCATTAGTATTAATAATCCAAATTTGATTTTTACCTGATCTTGCAGATAAAAAAGCTATCATTTTACCATCTGGAGAAAATTCAGGAGAAGAACTGGATTTTAAATTAAAGGTATACTGAATATTTTCTTTAGTATCTACATTTGACACCCATATCTGACTGAGATATTCTGATTTTTTATCTTCCATAATAGGTTCTCTTACTACATATGCAACATATTTTCCGTCATTACTAATGTCAGTTTGACTAATTGATTTAATTTTCATAGTCTCTTCAGGGCTCCAAACATCTTGAGACGAAAGAGAGAAAGAAATTAGTGAAATTGATAACAAAAAAAGGATAGATTTAGGTTTCATTGTTCTTAATTTATGTTGTATTAAAATTAATTTACTTAATTTAAAAGAAAAAATTTAAACATTTAGTTTACCAAATGAATGATTATAAAAAAAAATTACTAGTAAAGTATATTTTAGAATTCATTGTCATAGTAGTTGGTATTTCTGTCACATTTTGGATTGATGAGTGGAATAGAAATAGACTTGAAAGAATTCAACATATTAAAGACATTGAGTCTTTAGTTGATGATTTAAATAGTGATTCATTAATAATCAACAGAGTTAATCTTTCACTCGATTCAGGTAGAGTTAGGTCAGATAGACTAATAAAATTAATTGACTCGAAAATTCAAAATCAGATAAATTATAAGCAATATTATCAAGGAATAATAAATGTAGGTTATTTATGGACTTATCAGACTTTCTTTATGACAGACGCAACATATAAATCACTGATTTCTAATGGAAGAATTAATCTTTTTCCTCAACAAATTCATAGCATAATGAATAAATATTATGAAGCAATATCTAAAAGAATAAATGATCATAATAAACTAGTAGATGATATTGCAATAAAATATTACAGCTATTATCATCCTTTTTCATTATTACTTACTAATGAAAATTTTAATAATAATTTATATAATGACGTAAGACTAGGTGTATCTGCAAGATCTTCAACATTTGAATTTAGTCAGGAATCCTTAAGAAAATTTTCAATGTTTTTTGAGGATAGGGACATCAAGAAGAATTATACAAACATTAATTTTTATTCTAATACTCTCAATTTAAGAAATAGAATTGGTAATTATTCTAGAAGAATTATCGAGCTTGACACAGAAAGAAAGTTACTATCAAATGCAATAAATGATTATCTTAAAAAATTAAAAAAAAATTAAACTAAATTTTAAATTAACATAAACAAATGAGACACATATTTATATTAATAACTTTGATTTCATTTTCATCTTGTACAAAGCAAGTTGAAGATAATTATCAACAAATGTCTGCTAAAATGAATTCAGAATCTGATGAAATAAGTTTTATAATTGATCTTAAGGTTAATTCTAATTCATCTGAGGATTTAAACGAATTTGTTAATGAGATAACAGAAAATGTAATAAAAAAAGAAAGTTTCTGTCTTGAATATGGTTATTATATTTCAGAAGATGGAACTTCAGTTACACTATACGAAAAATATGTAAATAGTGAAGGTGCAATCAAACATGGACAAAATTTCATTAATGGATCATTTTTTGATAGATTTTTCAACTTATTTACTTTAGAAAATTTTATTGTTACAGGTCCTGCTACTGACGCATTTAAAAAGTTTACATCTGATAATGGATTTATTATAGACTATAGAGAGTCATTAAATGGATTTATAAGATAAGATGAGACTATTTCAAATTCCTTTATTGGTTTTAATAAGTTTAGTATCAATAAAAGCTCAAAATACATTTAAGAATTTAGATGTATTTGATTTAGAATATGTACAAAGCCCGCAAATTTCTCCTGATGGTAATAGGGTTGTATATGTTAGGACTGAAATGGATATAATGAAGGATGGAAAATCATCATCTTTATGGTTAATCAATTCAGATGGGAGTGATCATCAAAAGCTAACATCTAATACTTTTAATGAGAGTAATCCTTCATGGAGTCCAGATGGAAAGAAAATTTCATTTATTTCAAATTCAAATGACGGAAATGGATCAGAAATATATATATATTGGATTGATTCAAAACAATACTCATCAATTTCACAACTTAGTGGTTCTCCAAAATCTACTAAATGGTCACCTGATGGAAGATATATTGGTTTTTCAATGTTTGTTCCTGAAAGTACTTTACAATTAGTATCTCCACCTAGAAAACCAAAAAATGCAAAATGGGCAGAAAAACCTAGAATAACAGATAGATTAAAACATGAATCTGACGGATTGGGCTACATGAAAGAGGGTTTTGACCAGTTATTTTATATCTCTTCTGAGGGAGGAACACCTGTCCAAATTACTTCAGAAAAATATAATCATAGATCTTTCGATTGGACCCATTATTCTAATGGATTAGTTTTTTCATCAAATTATAATGAAGAATGGGAATATGATTTTAGAAATTCTGAGTTGTATAGTATAGATATTGATGGAAAAAATATAAATCAACTTACAAATAGAAATGGCCCTGATTATGGTCCCATTGTATCACCTAATGGAAAATTAATAGCTTTTCTTGGATATGATGATAAAATCCAAACTTATCAAACTACAAATTTATACATAATGGATATAGATGGAGGAAATAAGAAAGAGATTAAAACAAATTTAGATAGAAGTATCTCTTCTATCAAATGGTCAGATGATGGAAAAAGAATATTTTTTATGTATGATAACCATGGTAATACAAAAATTGCTACATCAACTTTAAATGGTAAAACAGAAAAATTAGTTGATAATGTTGGTGGAACTACTATTGGTAGACCTTATGGTGGAGGGTCTTATTCATTATCAAAAAATAATAAAATAGTATTTACTTTAACTTCACCTTACCACCCTTCTGATTTAGCTATATATGAGGAAAAAAATATTAATAGACTTACTGATTTAAATCATGATCTATTTAAGAACAAAGATTTAGGAGTTATTGAAGAAATATGGTATAAATCCTCTATTGATGGAAGAGATATCCAAGGATGGGTAGCAAAACCACCAGAATTTAATCCAAATAAAAAATACCCATTAATTGTGGAAAATCATGGAGGTCCAATTAGTAATTATGGAGATAGATTTTCTCCTGAAATACTTTTATATAGCTCAGCTGGATATGTTGTTTTCTATCCTAATCCTAGAGGAAGTACAAGTTACGGTGAAGAATTTGGAAATTTACTTTATAGAAATTATCCTGGAGATGATTATCATGATGTAATGGACGGAGTAGATAAAATGATTGAATTAGACTTTGTTGATAAAAATAATCTTTTTGTTACGGGAGGTAGTGCTGGTGGAATTATGACAGCATGGATAATTGGAAAAACTAACAGATTTAAAGCATCTGCAGTAATTAAGCCTGTAATGAACTGGATTTCAAAAACACTTGTTGCAGATAATTATTTTGGATATGCTCACTCAAGGTATGAGGGACAACCATGGGAAAATTTTATTCATTATTGGAATTTTTCTCCTATATCACTAGTTGGTAATGTTGAGACTCCTACTATGGTAATGGTAGGATTAGATGACTTAAGAACGCCTCCTTCAGAAGCAAAACAATTATATCATGCACTAAAATTAAGAAAAGTTGAAACAGTTTATGTTGAAATTCCTGGCGCATCTCATAATATTTCAAATAAGCCAAGTCAACTAATCACTAAAATTGATCATATATTATACTGGTTCAATAAATATTTAAACAAATAAAATATAGTGTTACATTTACAAATTAATTTTACAATAAATAAATAATTATGAAGAATATACTTTTTTTAATTTTAATGATAGTGATAACTGGTTGCTCTAATAATGGGGTAGTTGTTACATTTGATGATGAAAAATCAAATTTAATTAGAGCTCATTATCAAAACTATCTTAATAATGATATAGAAGGACTTAAATCTTTATGGTCTTCTGATTTGAAAATATACATGAATAGTGTTGAAGCAGCTGGAGTTGAAGATATAGCATCTTTGATTTCTGCCCAACATGAAAACTTTTCTGATATTTCAATGAGTTTTCAAGATGATGAAGGAGGAGAGGATTTAGGAATTTGGATTCAAACAATTACATATCCTGCTAATAATGGTTATCCAGAAACAACTATGACTCAATCATGGTTTACATGGAATGCTACAGGAAATGCTAGTGGAAAATCATTACAAGTTCCTGCTCATATTGGTTTCCAATGGGCAGATGGAAAAATTGTTAAAGAATGGCATAATTTTGATCCATCTGAAATGATGGCAGAACTTGAGCTTGCTTCTTCTGAAAATGAGGAATAATAAAAAATTATTTCTAAAATTAAAACCCTGCCAAGCAGGGTTTTTTTATGATCATTAAATTAAAATTTATAACTTTATTTAAATTAATTTATCACCTAAATGTCAACTAAAAAATCCTTATTTATTATATTATTTTACTTTATATCTAATCAGATTTTATCTCAAAGTAATAATTTTTATTCTACATCTAATATTTCATCTATGTTAGAAAAATTAGATGTTTTTGGTAAAGTTCTTTATATAGCTGCTCATCCAGACGATGAGAATACTAGATTAATTGCATATTTAGCTAATGAAAAAAAATACGAAACTGCTTATTTATCAGCTACTAGAGGAGGAGGAGGACAAAATTTTTTAGGTACGCATCTTAAAGATAATTTAGGTTTAATTCGAACCCAAGAACTTCTAGAAGCTAGAAAAATTGATGGTGGACAACAATTTTTTACTTCTGCTATTGATTTTGGATATTCAAAAGAACCGATAGAAACATTAAATTTTTGGAATGAAGAAAAGATATTATCTGATTTTGTCTGGATAATTAGAAAGTTTAGACCTGACATTATTATTACTAGATTTAATCAAACACCTTATATTACTCATGGTCACCATACCGCTTCGGCTATGCTAGCAGACAAAGCTTTTAACCTTGCAGGTGATCCAAGCGCTTTTCCAGAACAATTGAAACATGTTAAAATATGGAAGCCTAAAAGACTAATGTGGAATACATCTAGGAGATTTTTTAATCTTGATGACTATGATATAGATAAAATGATAAAAATAGATGTTGGTGTTTACAATAATAAAATTGGAAAATCTTATAATGAAATAGCTTCAGAGAGCCGCTCAATGCATAAAAGTCAGGCTTTTGGTTCTTTAAGAAGAAGGGGTAGTGAGGTTGAATTAATTGTACATACTCAAGGAGTAAAAGCAGAAAATGATATAATGGATGGAGTTGATACTTCATGGGATAGAATAAAACCAAATGACGCTTTGAAGTCATATTTAAGACAAGCTAAAGACTCATTTAATATTGATAAACCTTATCAAATAATTGATTATTTATCTTTAGCTCATAGAGAACTTAACAGAGTTTTTGATAGAGATTGGAGATCAATTAAAAAAAATGAGATTAAAAATTTAATTAAAGCCTCTTCAGGATTATTTTTTGAAGCTTTATCTAATGTGGAACTAGCTTCTTATGGCGAAGAAGTAAAGATAAAATTTGATGTTATAAATAGAAGTCCTTATCCTATAAAATTGGATAAAATTCAGTTAAATGAAAAGGAATTTATAATTGATGACTCTCTTAAAAACAATAAACTTTTTAGTGTTGAAAAAAGTTTTCAGTTACCACTAGAGCATGAAGTTTCTGAAAAATATTGGTTAAAAAATCCTTCTGAGTTTGGAAGTTATAATATTGATGATCAAAAATTAATTACAGAACCTGACAATAAACCTGTGTTAGAAGCAAAATTTATATTCAAAGTTAATGGTCAACAAATTTCATATATTTCTCCAGTAATATATAAATTGAATAGTCCTATAAACGGAGATGAATATAGACCATTTAATATAGGTAACCCAATTTATTTAAATCCAAAAAATGATCTTGAGTATTTAGTGAATACAAATAAAAAAAATTTAGAAGTTGAGGTGATATCTGGAGCTAACAACATAAGTGCTAGGATATATCTAGATTCACCTGAAGGAACTAAAGTTGATCCAGAATTTTATGATATCAATTTTAAAAATAATAATGAGAAAAAATTATTAAACTTTAATGTATCATTATCTGATAATAAAAACTCAATTAATAAAGTATCATATAAAGCAAAAATTGATGATAAGATTTTTTCTAGAGGAATAAATAAAATAATTTATTCTCATATATCTCATCAGACTAGATTTCCAAAGTCTGAAGTATCATTAATTAAATTTGATTTAAATGTAAAAGCTAAAAATATTGCTTATATAATGGGTTCCGGTGATAAAATCCCTGAATCATTATCATTAGTTGGATATAAAGTTGACTTATTTGAAAAAAATGATATAAATATTGATAATCTAAAAGATTATGATGCTTTAATAGTAGGAGTTAGGGCTTTTAATTCAGATAAATCTTTATTAGATATTAAACCTCAACTCATGAATTTTATGGAATCTGGAGGTAATGTTATTATACAATATAATACTTCAAGAAATTTAGATGTTAATAAATTTTCTCCTTATCCATTTACATTATCTAGAAATAGAGTTTCGCAAGAAAATGCACCTGTAAGGATAATTAATTCAAAACATCCTGCATTAAACTATCCTAATAAAATTAGTTTAGAAGATTTTAATGGATGGGTTCAAGAAAGAGGTTTATATTTTCCAAATTCATGGTCTAATGATTTTGAAACTATTATATCATCTAACGATATAGGAGAATCACCAAATAATGGAGGAATATTAATATCAAAAGTTGGTGAGGGTTATTTTGTATATACATCTTATTCTTGGTTTAGACAGCTTCCTGCTGGTGTTAGTGGAGCATATAAAATTTTTACTAACCTTATTTCATTAGGTAAAAAATAGATGCATATAAATAAATTAAATTCTTTATTTTTTTTATTTACTATTTATATATTTTCATCTTGTAATATCTCAAATCAAAACATAAATTATAGGAATAAAAATATAGAAAAATCAATTTATGATTATAATTATAAAATAGGAAAATGGGAACATCCAAATTATATAAGTCCTTTTTATTTTAATGGAAATCATAGAGTTGTTATTGGTTTAGATTCGCCATCAGACGACATTCATCAAGTAATTATACCATGGAGGAGAAGAGACAATAATCCTGATAAAAAAGATATAGTAATTATTAACTCTAAGACTGGTAAAGAAATTATAGAAAAATATTTTATTGAAATTAATAATGAATTTGGTCATCTAATTTTTAAACCTGACATATCCTCTTCAAAATATTTTTTTTACTACTTGCCTCATAAATCTACTGGAGGATATTATCCTAAAGTAGAGTATATAAAGCCAAAAAGTATTGTAGACCTTGAAAGTTACATTTCTTCAAACGATAAAAATGATTTATTAAAAATTAAAAAAGCAAAAGTAATTTCATTCGAATCTATTGATGATTTTCATAGTTTTTTTCCAATGGAAATTATTTCAACTAATGAAGAGGTAAAAAATTATTTTAATTTATTTAGTAAAGAATACTATTTATTTCCAGAATATAGAAATTATCCAATAAGGATGAAAGATTATCTTCCTTTAAGATGGATTAAAAATTATAAGCTAATTAATGGTTTAGATGATGATGTTTCAAAAGGGGAGTATTATACTTTTCAAATTGGAGCTTTATCCCCTTATAGTGATATTGAAGATATTGACATTTCTTTTTCTGATCTGAATTCATCGAATAATAAAATTGATAAAAATAATTTTACATGTTTTAATAATGGAGGAGTTGATTTAAGTGGTAATATTTTTGAAAAATCAATTCCCTTAAAAAAAGGAAAAACACAAGCTTTATGGTTTGGATTAAATATTCCTATTAATGTTAAAAGTGGTATATACAATTCTCATATTATAATAAAACCAAAGAATAAAATCCAGGATACAGTTTATCTTAGAATCAATGTTAAAAATAAAAAAATAAATGATTTTGGAGATAATAATCCAAAAATGATGTCAAGATTAAGATGGTTAAATTCTGATATAGGCTCAGAAAAAGATATTATTATCAAACCTTTCAAAAGTGTTGAAGTTTTCGATAAAAAAATAAAGATACTTGGTAGAGAAATTGATTTGGATGATTTTGGTTTTCCTCAAAATATATCTTCCTTCTTCTCAAAAGAGATGACATATTTATTAGATAAATCTGAACATATATTATCAGATAAAATGAAATTTGAATTAATTAACAAAAATGGAGTTATTGAGGAATTTTCTAACAAATCATTCAATATAGACAATGGTAATGAAGCTTATACAACATGGAAATCTGAAAATATTTCAAATAATTTTAAATTAAATGTTTCAGGTTTATTAGAATATGATGGAATGTTGGACTATAAAATTCAATTAATATCAAAACTTAATATTGATATAGATGATATTTCTTTTAAAATAAATCTGAATAAAAATGCAGCAAAATATATTTTAGGATTAGGAAATAAAGGTGGTTTATTAAAAAGGAATATAGATTGGAAATGGAATGTGAATAATCATCAAGAGGGAGTATGGCTTGGAAATGTTAATATGGGATTGCAATACGTTTTAAGAGATAACAATTATGAAAGGCCATTAAATACTAATTTTTACAGATCAAAGCCTTTAAATCTTCCTTTTTCTTGGTATAATGGATCAAAAGGTGGAATATTAATTAATATAAATAATGATATAGTAGAGATAAATAATTATTCTGGTAAAAGACAAATATTAAAAGGAGATACTTTAAATTTTAACATTCGATTTTTAATAACACCTTTTAAAACAATTGATACAAAAGAACATTTTAACACTAGGTTTGTTCATAAATATTTATCTGTTGACTCAGTAAAAAATTTAAATGGTACTGTTGTTAATGTTCACCATGCAAATGAAATAAATCCTTATATCAATTATCCATTTTATAATATAGATAAACAAAAAGATTATATTAATGAAGCACATTCTAAAGGTATAAAGGTTAAACTTTATAATACAATTAGGGAACTGACCTATAAAGCTCATGAAATATTTGCATTAAAAAGTTTAGGAACTGAGATTTATAATGATGGAAAAGGTGGAGGGCATAGTTGGTTACAAGAGCATTTTAAAGAAAATTATCACTCAGCTTGGCATGCAGTTAGAGTTAATGATGCATCAATTTTAAATAAAGGAACTTCAAGATGGACCAACTACTATATAGAGGGTATAAATTGGTTAGCAAAAAATAATTTTATTGATGGATTATATCTTGATGATATTGCATTCAGTAGAAGTACAGTAAAAAGAATTGCTAATGTACTTGCTAAAAATAGGGATTCCTTTATAATAGATCTTCATTCTGCAAATCAATTCAATATTAGAGATGGATTTATTAATAGTGCTTTGCTTTATATGGAACACTTCCCATTTGTTACCAGGCTTTGGTTTGGAGAATATTTTGAATATGAAAATCAACCTGACTATTGGATGACTGAAGTATCAGGTATTCCCTTTGGATTAACAGGGGAAATGCTTGAGGGAGGAGGAAGACCTTATCATGGATTAATATATGGTATGACAACAAGAGTATACCATAATTATAACCCAGGAAATTTATGGGATTTATTTGAAGATTTTAATATTTCAGAAAGTAGAATGATTGGATATTGGGTAGATTATTTACCAATTAAGGTGAATAACAATAATATTAAATGTACAATTTTTCAAAAAAATGATGAAATTTTAATTTCAATAGCTTCGTGGTCAGAAAATGATGAATTAATTGATTTATCTATTGATTGGGATAAAATACAATTTGATAAATCAAAATCTAGATTAATTAGTCCTGATATTAAATTTCTTCAAGAATTAAGAAATTATGATATTGGCACTAAGATTAAAATAAATGCAAATGAAGGTTTAGTTCTTATTTTAAAAAAAATATAATAGCGTTTATCCGTATTTTTGAAGAATAAGATTTAAAGAAGATATAATTTCATCAACATTTTCTTTAGATAAGCAAATAGGTGGTTTACTTTTTATTACATTATTATAAGGACCGTCAGTACCAACAAGAATTCTTTTTTGTCTAAGTTCGTTTTTTATTTTTTGAGCTAAAGATGTATTAGGTATTTTAGAATCTTTATTAATAATTTCTATGCCAATAAATAATCCAGAACCTCTTACATCACCTATATAATTGAATTTCTTTTTTAAAATGTTAAGTTTTTCTAAATAATATTTTCCAACATTTTTAGCATTTTCTTGTAATTTTTCTTCTTTAATAACATCTAATACCGCTAAACCTGCTGAACATGAAACAGGGTTTCCTCCGAAGGAGCTAAAAAATTCAACTCCTTTTCCAAATGACTTAGCAATTATATCTGTAGTAATCACTGCTCCAATTGGATGTCCATTTCCCATTGCTTTTCCAAGAATTATAATATCTGGGATAACATTATGCATTTCATAACCCCAAAAATAGTTTCCTAATCTCCCAAATCCTGTTTGAACTTCATCACTAATACATACACCTCCTTTTTTTCTAATATTTTTATACATTATTTTAAGATAGTCATTTGGTAGGGGAACTTGCCCTCCACATCCAAGAATTGGTTCAGATATAAATGCAGCAATATCATTAATTTTTTTAGATGCATCTTCAGCATATCTTTTTCCTATTTTCTTTTCTGACTTAGGATAGATACTTCTGTAGGTATTTGGCATTGGAACTTCTTCAATATAATCTTTTGATCCTTGCCCTTTTTTATTATTGTATTTATAATGACTAATATCGGTTCCCCTTTGTGTATGGCCATGATATCCATTTTCAATAACCATAATTTTTTTATTTTTTGAATGAGATAACGCAATCTTTATTGCTAAGTCACTTGCCTCACTTCCTGAATTTACAAAGTATATTTTATTTAATTTTTTAGGGAATTTTTTTAATAATTTATTTCCATACTCATATAATTTATCATAAATATATCTTGTATTAGTATTAAGTTTTTTAATTTGTTTTGATATAGCGTCATTGACTTTAGGATGTGCATGCCCTACAATAGGTATGTTGTTGTAAGCATCTAGGAAACTGTTACCTTCAATATCAAACATATATTGGAAGGCTGAACTTTCAAATACAATAGGTTTATTATAACTGACAGAAAAAATATCACTTAATATTGAATTACGCTCCTCCAGATAAGTTTTTATTTTTTTAAATTTCTTTTTTTTTTTATTTAATACTTTTCTAAATGAATTTTCAACATATTCTGGACTTATTTTGACTAAATAACGTAACATTTTCCAAGCATTTTTTTCTGAAATTAGAGCATATTTATTTGATGGATTTATTTTTTTAGAATATGCAGAATTACATACACTAATACATAGTTTAGCTGCCATTAAATAATAAAGAAGAGAAATTTCTATATCAGTTAATTTTATAACTTCGTTGTATGATTTTAGTATTATAGATGCATTCTCAAGAGGGTTTTCTTGTGTGTAAGAAACATAAGTCATTGCAGTTGCTATCTCATTTACTAATTGGGTTTTTGCTAAATCTCCAAAGTCAATAATACTGACTTTTTTATTTTTTTGAAATAAGATATTCCACTCATTTGTATCGTTATGAATAATAGAAGTTCTAAGTTCATTTAATATAGGCGATACAAACTCATTAAATTGCTGAAAAAAAAATAATACTATTTTTCTATCACTTGGATCTGAAATATATTTTAAATGTTTCTTATTAAGATTTAGGTTTTGAATGTCCCAATGTAATTTTCTTGAAGAGATAGAATCATTAGAATAATTTTTTAATTGCTTGTTTAAATTTCCAATAAAATAACCAATCTCTTTTAAATTATTTTTAGTTGGATTGAATTCACCCAAAAATATACCTTCGATATATGATAATATTCTAATAATATATTTATGATTACTACTTTTAATTATTTCATAACAGTTTTTATTAAAGGAATAAATTGGTTTTGGATAAGATGAATTAAAATTTTTATTTAAATATTTAAGACAATCATTTTCTGCTTGAATGAAAGATAAGTTTTCTTTTGAATAATTATATTTTTTTAAAATATACTTACTCTTATCTTTACATTTAATAAGATAATTTTCATTTTCGTATCCACTAATTTTTTTTATAGTAGAAACTTGCAACCCAAATAGAGAACTGGTATTTTTTTTTAGTTGTAATGTTTCCATACTGCCGAAGAACCATCTTTTCTTACATAAAGCACATCATATTCGGCTTTTTCGTTTATGGTTTCCATTCCAGGTACATTTATTCCTGCAGGCATTCCAGGAACAGTAAGGCCAGCAATATCAGGTTTTTTCTCTAGAAGTTCTAATATATCGTTAGCAGGAACATGACCCTCGATAAAATAAGAACCAACAATCCCTGTATGGCAAGAGGTATTCTTTTGAGAAATTTTATATTTAGACTTAATCGATCTCATATTATTTTCATATATAGATTCTACTTCAAATCCATTATTTTCAAGATGAGACACCCATTTCTTGCAACAACCACAAGTAGGCGACATGTAAACAGATACTTTTTTATTTGATTCGTTACCACATGCCATAAAAATAAAAGAAAATAAAAAGATGATATTTTTCATATGCATTGTCTAATTTATAACTTTAAAGACTAAATTTCCATTACAAATCTATTAAATAATAAAACTTATAAGTGAATTTTATTAAAATGTTTTTCCTGATTTTTTTGCTTTCAGTATGTGATAGAACTCCTGATGAGATTTCAAATAATGATCAAGAAAATATTTTAAAAATTATTAATGAGTATGAGGATTATTTTTATGATCAAAATCATATCTCTGACTACATTTATGATCAAAACAAATTACATAGATTTGATTTATATCTAACTAGTGATAATTTAAATGAAATTAATAATGACCCAGCTGCTGAAAATTATGTTCAAGGATATCTTGTTTTTGAAGGAAAAGTTGTAAAAAATGTAGGTATTAGATATAAGGGATCAATTGGTGCGTGGGTAGGTTGTTTATCAAATGAAGATTGGACTAATCCAAGTGGTTATAAAACTTGTCCAAAACTATCTATGAAAATTAAAATTAATACTGAAGAAGATAGGAAATTTTATGGAATGAAAAAATTGCAATTTCATTCTCAAAACCTAGATAAATCTAAAATGCATGAAAGGCTAGGTTATTATATGTTTAGAAATTTTGGAATCATAGCTCCCAGGTCAAATCACGCTTTAATATATATAAATGGTGAATTTATTGGTCTTTTTGCTAATACTGAAAATATAGATGGTCCATTTACTAATGAACATTTTCTTAATCCTAATGGAAATCTTTATAAAGAAGTTTGGCCTGTAAATTCTTTCGGTGATAAACAAAGTGAAAATTATTTTATTAATGGTTTAAAAACTAATGAAGAAATATCAGATGTTTCAAAAATAAAAAGATTTTCAGATCAGTTAGCAGGTGTCAATCATTTGAATGCACAAAATATAGTTGATACATGGATTGATAAAGATCTTTTTTTAAAGACTATTTTAGTAGATAGAAGGATAGCTAATGATGATGGTTTCATGCATTTTTATCATGAAGGTGGTCAAAATTATGAAAATCATAATTTTTATTGGTACGAAGATATAGACAAAGATAAATTGCAACTAATTCCATGGGATCTAGATAATGCTTTTGAAAATTTAATTCAAAATTTAAATCCCGTGACACCCATAAAAGATAAATGGTATGAGAAATCAAATAACTGTAACGGTTTTAGATATGGATCTTTTAACTTGCTTCAAAAATCTGCAGCATGTGATAAAATAATTGGTTCTTTTTCAATTTATATTGATAAATATGATAGTTTAGATTTAGTTTTTCAAAATGAACTTTTTAATATGACAAATATTAATAAACTCCTAGATTCTTGGACAAATCAGATAAAATCTTCTGTTGAAAAAGCTCATGAAACTTATGGGGATCAAGAACCAAGTTTACAAGAATGGATAGATAATGTTAATTATTTAAGATATTCAATTGATCAATCATTAAATTAAATTTTATGAAAAAAGTTATTTATATAATTATATCAATTTTATTTTTCTCATGTGATGAAGTAGATATTCAAAAAAATACAAGTATGGGTTTGATAATAAATGAATTTTTAGCAAGTAATGATAATTGCTGTTCTGATTCATTTGGTGATTATGATGATTGGGTAGAACTATATAATGACACACAAGATCCAATTGATATTGGAGGAATGTATTTTTCTGATACACCAAATGATGATAATCCATATAGAATTCCTGATACAGATCCATCAATTACAACAATACCTTCAAAAGGTTACTTAATTATATGGTGTGATGATGATCAAGAACAAGGTCCTCTTCATGTTAGTAAAAAACTTAGTAAAGGAGGAGAATCTATTATTTTACTTTCACAAGATAAGATTTCAATTGTTGATTCTTATACTTTTGGTGAACAATCTACTGATATTTCGATGGGAAGAGATCCAGATAATGTAAATAATTGGATATTTTTTCAAAACCCTACACCAGGTTCAAAAAATTAAGCAACTTGAATTGGTTTTTTAGCCATTGACTTTAAAAATAAAAAATGAGATTTTAAAGCATCTCTTGTCGTTTTATACTCATTGTAAGGAAGATTAAATTCTTTAGCAGTTTTTTTAACTATTTCAGATATTTTTTTATAATGTATATGACATATGTTAGGAAATAAGTGATGTTCAACTTGAAAGTTAAGCCCACCAGAAAACCAGTTCATTATTTTATTATTTGTTGAAAAATTTGATGTAGTAAATAATTGATGTATAGCCCATGTATTTTTCATTCCTAATTCTTTAGAGGGTAATGGCATTTTAACCTTTTCTACGATATGGGCCAATTGAAATATGGTACTAAGAATTATACCTGCAGTGTAATGCATTATAAAAAATCCAATTAGAATTTTCCACCATGCAAAATCTAACATTAAAATTGGCAAAATTATCCAAATAGAATAGTATAGAATTTTTGTTAATATTAAGTTTATCCATTGTTTAGTTGGATTTATAAACTTTTTAAATGATAATTTTCTTTTAATATATCTTTTAGTTTGAAAATAATCAGTCATAATAGCCCAATTAATAGTCATTAAACCATACAAAAGGAATGAATATATATGTTGATATCGATGATGAGATTTCCATTTGCTATGCTCACTAAATCTTAGAATTCTCCCTGCATCTAGGTCTTCATCATGTCCATGAATATTAGTATATGTGTGATGTAGTACATTATGTTGTATTTGCCAGTTGTAGGCATTTCCAGCAAGGATATATATACTACTACCCATTAATTTGTTAACCCATTTTTTACTGGAAAAAACACCATGATTACCATCATGCATTATATTCATTCCTACTCCCGCCATTCCAATACCTGTTATTATTATTAATCCTAGGCATACCCACTGATTTAAATTAAAAAACATGATAAGAAGGTAGGGTATTGCAAAAATTGCAAAAATTATTAGTGATTTGGAATATAATTTCCAGTTTCCAGTTTTTTTGATTTTATGCTCTTTAAAATAATTATTAACTCTTGAGTTTAAAGTTTTAAAAAATTTTTTTGGGTCTTTTTTTGAAAATTTAGGAAACATCTTCATCATATTTTATTTAATATTAAAACATATACTAATTAAATAAAGAATTCTATTAATAAATATTTTTTTTAAAAAAATAAAGAATAATATAATTAGATTAACATAATTATAATGAAGAAAATTTTCATATTAATATTTTTGATTTCTTGCTTAAATGATAATTTAGGTAAACCTGAGGAATGTGATGAAAATTATAATCCACCATTTGGAGGAACTATATTTATTGACCCTGATATAATTTCTGACAGTGATCCAACTACTTTTGTTAGTTTATCTTACGCTGGGACTGGAACTAGACAAATGTATGATAGAAGATCTGGTTGGGTGACACTTGAACCATTTTTATTTCCTGCAGAGTATGATGATGGACTAACCATTGAAATTCAGGTCAATCCTGAATTTGGAACTTGGGAAAATGCTCAGACCTATGCTCAAAAATATGCTGAAGTAATTGGGAAATTAACAACAGAATTAAGAAAAGATGTTGAAACATCTTGGATACATAGAGGAGATGAACCTTTTGGTGGTGGGAATAATAATCTTTTAATTCATACAGATTGGTCAGAGAAAAATTATGAAAATCAAGGAATACTTGAAGAGACTTTAGTTCATGAAGCTTCTCATACTTCATTAGATTCATATCATGCTCAGTCCAATGGCTGGTTGGAAGCTCAAAATCTAGATTGTGAGTTTATATCTACATACGCTAGGGATAATCCAATAAGAGAGGATATTGCCGAAAGTTATCTTCCTTATTTAGCAATTAGATATAGATCAGATAGAATTTCAAATGATCTTAAAAAGAAAATTGAAGATGCAATTCCAAATAGAATTAAATATTTTGATGATCAAGAATTTAATATGTATCCCATTAAATAATTTATTTTGAAAAAGAAGATTTTTATTATAATTATATCATTGTTTTTTTCTTGTGATAAATTAGAAAATTTTTCTTTACAAACAATGGTATTTCCTGAAGTAGGTGGAAAATTAAATATTTATGGAGGAATTTTTTCTGAAAGGGAGGAAGTAATTTTAGTTGCGACCCCTAATGAATTCTTTGAATTTGTAAGCTGGAGTGGCAGTGAAGAAGGTGAAGATTCAATATTAACCTTTATTATGGATGATAATAAAACAATATATGCTGAATTTAAGAAAATAGATACGGATGGGGATGGTTATTCAGATGATATAGATTTATGTAATGATACTCCTCCAGGTATTATAGTTAATAATAAAGGATGTCCTTCAATGGAAGCTGATTATGATAATGATGGGATAATTAATGAAAATGATATATGTTCAAATACTCCTGAAAATACAACAGTTTCTTCAGATGGCTGTCCACTTATTTATCTTGACGATAACGGAGTTACTCTTAAGGCTACAGATGAAGCAATGGATTCTACAGGTAAAATAATATTATTTGAGGGGGATGAAATCTTAATTGTAAAAGATTGGAAAGATATAAGAAGCTTAGACCCACCAAATTATAAAGGTGACTTAATTGTAGTTACAACCTTTCTAAATAGATTAGAATTCTTCTGCTCTAGACCATGTACTATTAGTGATGATTTTGATCTTTCATCTTGGGATATGAGTAATGTGAAATCTATGTATTTTACATTTTGGAATACAGATGGGTTTGATCAAGATATATCTAAATGGGATGTTAGTAATGTAGAGGATATGGAAGGTCTCTTTTTTTATACTAACAATCTAAATGTTGATTTATCATTGTGGAATGTTTCAAAGGTAAAAAATATGAAAATGATGTTTAAAGATGCTTTTTATGCAAATCCTGATGTTACAATGTGGGATGTGAGTAATGTAGTTAATATGAAAGAAATGTTTTATGGATCAGACATTGATCAAAATTTAAAACCATGGAATGTAAAGAAAGTATTAAATATGGAGATGATGTTTTATGGTGCTAAATATTTTAATCAAGATTTATCAATATGGAATGTTGATAATGTTGAAAATTGTTCTAATTTCTTTGATGGTGCAACCAAATGGGATTTGCCAAAACCAAATTTTATTAATTGCGATCCAAACTAAAATTTAATTATATTGTAAATATGAAAAAAGCAATTATAATTGGTGCTTCATCGGGAATAGGTAAAGGAATATCTTTAGAGCTACTATCTAAAAACTATAAAATTGCTATATCAGCAAGGAGAAAAGATAGACTTGATGAAATAAAAAAAATAAATTCCGAAAATGTTTTAGTATATGAATTTGATTCATCTACTGAAAAAAATAATGAGTTGCTAGATTCAATGATTAAAGATCTTGGAAGGGTAGATTTGATAATTTATTGCTCTGGTATTGGAATTATTAATAAAGAATTAGATTATTTAAAAGATAAAAAAGTTAATAATTTAAATGTTGCAGGTTTCACTCAGGTTGTTACATATGCATTCAATTATTTTATTAAAAACGGTGGTGGTCATATTGTTAATATAAGTTCAGTCGCATCTGAAATAGGAAATGGCTTGGCTACTTCATATAATGCATCAAAAGCTTATCAAGCAAATTATTTTCAGGGTTTAAGATTTAAAGCATACAAATTAAAATTGCCAATATATTTAACTGATGTAAGGCCTGGTTTTGTAGATACTGATATTTTAATGGGTAATAAGGATAAATTAATTTGGGTTGCTCCATTAGAAAAGGCATGTCGTCAAATTATTAGTGGTATCGAAAGAAAAAGTAAAGTCTTATATATTACTAAAAGATGGAAAATAATTTCCTTATTAATAAAAATATTTCCTGAAAAGATACTAAGACTATTTTTTCGATAATTAGTTTAATAAACTATATTGCCGCCATATTATGTTATCTGTAAAAAATATAAGTAAATCTTACGTAAGTCATAAAGCATTAGATAACGTTTCTATAGATATTAACCAGTCAAGTATTTTTGGACTACTAGGTCCCAATGGTGCAGGAAAAACCTCTCTAATTAGAATAATTAATCAAATAATTAATCAGGATGAAGGAAATATATATTTAGAGGGAAGACCAATAAATTATGATGATGTCAGAAAAATTGGATATATGCCTGAGGAAAGAGGTTTATACAAAAAGATGAAGGTAGGAGACTTTCTTCTTTTTATGGGAAAATTGAAAGGATTGAGTAGAAATAAATGTATTGATTCTGCAAAACTTTGGTTTGATAATTTGGAGGTATCAAATTGGTGGAATAAAAATATTGAAGATTTGTCTAAAGGAATGAGTCAGAAAGTTCAATTTATTTCAACTGTTCTACACAATCCTAATCTTATAATTCTAGATGAGCCATTTTCAGGATTTGATCCAGTAAATGCTAATCTTGTTAAGTCAAATCTATTAAGATTAAAAGAAGAGGGAAAAACTATTATTTTTTCAACACATAGGATGGAGTCAGTTGATGAGTTATGTGATCATGTTGCCATGATAAATAATTCAAAAAAAATTCTAGACGGAGATACAGAAAAAATAAAAATGAAATATAAATCTGATAACTATATTATAGTTCATGATAAAAAACTAAAGAAAGAAGATAATAACTATTCAATGGTTAAAACTGAAAATCTTTCAGATGGTATATATGAATCTGAGGTAAGTCTAGCCAAAAACAAATCATATAAACAGCTATTTAATTCTATATCAGGGAATACTAGAATTATATCTTTTAAAGAAAAAATACCTAATATGAATGATATTTTTATAATGAAAGTCAAGGAAGGGGGAAGTAGTGAATAAAATTTGGATAATTTTTGAAAGAGAATATTTACAGAGAGTAAAAAAGAAATCATTTATTCTATCTACTTTATTAACTCCTTTGATTTTTCCTTTCTTTATTTTGATTACCATTTTATTAATTGATTCTGATGAACAAGAATTAAGAAGGATAGCTGTAATTGATAAATCTAATTTATTACAAGATTCATTATCAATTGGAAATAATAATTTATTTAAAAGTGAGAAAGATCTTAATTCCCTTCAATCACAAATTCTTGATGGAGAAATATATGGAACTCTAATTATTCCAGAAATGGATATTTATGATCCTAAGCCCATTAATTTTTATTCAAAAAATATTCCAAGTAATGATTTTGTAAGCGATTTGGAGAGAATATTTGAAGAAAGAATAAGAAATAGAAAAATTAGTGAATTACAACTAGATAAATCATCTCTTGATAAGCTAAAAACTAATATTTCAATGGATACTTATAGTGTAGAGGAAAGTACTGTTTCTGAAGGTGGTGAACTAGATGTAAATAAATCTAGTTCAGGTTTAGCTTTTGGACTAGGATATTTTAATGGGTTTTTGATTTACATGTTTGTTTTCATTTATGGAAGTTTTATTCTTCAAAGCGTTTTAGATGAAAAAACCAGTAAGGTAGTTGAAGTAATTGTATCTTCTGTAAAACCTATTCAATTAATGATGGGAAAAGTACTTGGAGTTGGGGCCGTAGCTTTTACTCAAATATCAATTTGGATTGTATTAGTTTTTTCAATATCAACCTTTACCTCAATTTATTTTGGAATTGATAACGTTGAAACTACTCAAATTGTAAATACGCAGGAACAAATTGATCAATCAAAAGAAATGGTTGCTGGATTTTATGAGCTTTTCTCTTCAGTTGATGTATTTGAATTAGTTGTTATATTTTTAATTTATTTTACTGGAGGTTTTTTTCTTTATGGTGCATTTTTTGCAGCTATAGGTTCTGCTGTTGATAATTTACAAGATGCTAGTCAGTTTACACTGCCTATATCTCTTCCAATCATTGCAAGCTTAATGTTCATGGGCGTGATTTTAGAGAACCCTGAAAGTAACGCTTCATTATTTTTGAGTCTTTTTCCTTTTACTTCTCCTATTTTAATGATGGCAAGGTTACCTTTCGGTGTACCAGATTGGCAATTAATATTATCTATATTTTTACTAATACTTTTTGTTATTTTTTCTTTATGGTTTGCAGGAAGAATTTATAGGGTAGGGATTTTAACAACAGGTTCTAAAATAACATATAAACTATTGTGGAAATGGTTTATTATGAAAAACTATTAATAATTTAAAATAAAGTTATGATAAATCTATTTTATGAAGGTGGGGTTCTTTTTATGTCGATAATCTCATTTTTTCTTATTATGACAGGAATATCTTTTTATACTCATAGTGATAAACTTAAAACATATGGTAATTTAGGTTTAGCATCTGGTATATTAGGGTCTTTTATTGGTTTATATTCAGCATTTGAATTTATTCAACAAGCAGGAAATGTATCACCTGCTATATTAGCTGGTGGACTAAGAGTGGCTCTAATATGTACTATTTATGGTATTTTAGTCTATTCTATATCAAGGGTATTATATTTATTTAGATAAATAAATATTAATTATGATATGTTTTGTTTTAATAATTTTCATAGCTAATCTTCATCTAATAAATTATAACAATAGTAATGAATGGACTTATCTTTTCAATGGTAAAAATCTTAATGGTTGGGAGATAAAAATAAGAAATCATGAAATTGGTATTAATTTTAAAAATACATTTAAGGTAGAAGACGGTTCGTTAAAAGTTTCTTATGAAGATTATAGTTCATTTGATGATAAGTTTGGTCACATATTCTATACCAAAAAAAAATTTAAAAATTATCATTTATCTCTTGAGTACAAATTTTCTGGGGAGCATTTAAAGGGAGCCCCTGATTGGTCAATTAAGAATAGTGGTATAATGCTTCATTGTCAAGATCCAAAAACAATGTTAATAGATCAGGAATTTCCAGTTAGTGCAGAGATGCAGCTCCTTGGAGGATTAAATAGTGGTAAAAGACCAACAGCAAATATTTGTACTCCTGGAACTGATGTTGATATCAATGGAAAGTTGGCTAAGTATCATTGTATTAATTCTAATTCAAAAACTTATAATAATGATGATTGGATCAATGTTGAAGTCATAGTTTATTCAGATTCGTTAGTTCATCAAATTGTTGAAAAAGATACAGTCTTAACATATTCTAATATTAGAGTAGGAGGAGATGAAGTTCCTAAAAACTTTTTACCTAAGATAGATCATCCTTTAAAAGAGGGTTTTATATCTCTTCAATCTGAAGGACATCCAGTGCAGTTTAGAAAAATAAAAATAAAAGAGTTAAATTAATTTTAATATCATTAATTTTATGATTAACCAAAAAATGAAACATTATCTCATAATTCTTTTTTTTAGTTCTTTCTATTCTTTTTCTCAGGAATTTGAAGTAACAGTAAAAAATATTAAAGAAGGAGATTCTGTTAGGATTATTGTTCAAAAAGGTTCCGAAAATAGAATTGATAGTATTGTTCACTTTAACTCAAATGGAGATTCTAAAGTAACTTTTAATCTATCCGAAGGATATTGGTCACTTATTACTGACGCAACAGGTTATACATTTCCAACGGCATATAATTTTAATTTTCCTGATGTTAGCAGTGCTACAGTCTCACTCACTCCTCTACTAAACGAAGATTATGTTTATACCTGGCAAGATGATGATAGTTACGCTGGACACGCAACTCAATCCTATATTGTTGAACCATCAAAACTAGTAGTAATTGATGATACTGTTAGAGTTCCTTCAAATTACTCATCTATAAAGCTTAGGAATAATTTTGGTATTATTTTGTCTGATGATAGTGTTTCCTGGTCATCTGAAGATAGTTATAAATTATATAAATCTTTTTCTAGAACTCCTAGAAATATATTTGGAGAAAATTATAATGTTGATTTTGAAAGTGGAGAAAACGTAAAGGCCATATTTTACTTAACTAATAAAGAACAACATAGAGATCTTTTAATAGAAACACTAAGTAGTGGTATAAAGAAAGTTACAATAAGTAAATCTGCTTTCATTTATGCTTCTCCTCTAGTTGGAAATTTAGACGGTATAAGAGTAAGGTTTTATTCTAAAAGACTATACAACGCAGTTGTTAATTATATTACTGATTTTGGTAAAGATGAGGAAAAAGTTAATCGTTTTGCTACCGAAAAATTTGGTTTTAGGTTTATGGTTCCAGGAGATGAGGTTGAAGCAATCATGGGAGAGGATGCATCAAATTTTCAAGAATTTTTTGCAGATGAGAAAGTTGAAGTATTATCTATGATGGAAGAACTACCAGAAGGAATGCAAAAACAACCTGAACTAAAATACTTAATAAGAAGAATTAATGGCCAGGTAAATCCCGAAAGACCGACTGCTGCAGCAATTGCATGGGGTGGAAGAAATACAATAGAATATATGTCTTCTGCATTTCAAGGCCAAATTTCTAATATAAGAAGAATAATTTTGCACGAAAAAGCTCACTTTGTTTCATTTTACTCTTTAGATGCTCAAACAAAATCTGATTGGGCAGAGCTAGGTGGTTGGTATGAAGATCCAAGTCAACCAAGTGGATGGTCGACATGGAATACTACAGAATTTGTTTCCTCTTACGGTCACGATATGAATCCTGAAGAAGATTTTGCTGAATGTTTTTCAAATTATGTAGAAAATGTTGACATACTAAAGAACAGATCTATGAAAAAATATGAGTTTATTAGAGATAGGATAATGCATGGAACAACTTATAAGGCTCAAATTAGAGAGGATTTAACATTTACTGTTTATAACCTTTTTCCAGATCATACTTATCCTGGAAAAATTATTAAAAGTAAAATTGAAATATCTGGTGAAGCTGATGAAGATAAAACGGTTAAAGTTGAGTTTAAACTTCATACTCCTAATTTTCCGTTAGATGGAGCGAGTGTTGGTTATATTAGGTTAGCATCAACTGCTGGCACAACTCATGATCTTTGGCTTAATCCAAAAAATGGTAGTATTGATTCTATATTGGTTGGAACAACTACATTTTCAAAACATGAAAAAAATGGGTATTGGACGCCAGTTAGTTTAAGAGTAGAAGATCCTGTAGGGAATTCAAGATATGAAAATACTTCAACAATTGGCTTTAAGTTTTATATGGAAAATCCTCTAGAGGATATAACTCCGCCTGTATATAATTATGATATTGATTTTGACACTGTAACTATTCAGTTTGATCCAAAAAATAACTATAAGGGAGGTGTAAGAGGTAATATTGGAAAAGGAGATACACTACCAACTAAAGCCTTGAAGGTATCATATTCTTTTTATGATGATGTTCCATTAAAGAGGTCACTAACAAGATTTCATTTTCCTAAGTTAGATAATCCGGATGCTCAATTATATGAGCTTCAAATTCAAGATAATGTTGTAATTGATACTTTGAGAGGGTATGAAAATGGTTATAAATCTGATAAACATTTCGAAATGTATCTACCTATTTATGATTTTTTTCCATCAGGTTATTATGCTTTTAGTATGACTAATACTCAAGATTATGCAAATAATTACACAAATCTATATTTTGTGAAAGATACTTCTGACTTTGTTGATAATCCTAAAAAAGGGAGAATGAAAACAGTAAGAGATAGCATTTACATTAAAACTCCTTATCCTGATTATATTCCTCCAGAAATTGATCCTAATAAGATAAC
>MDTG01174423.1_pt1 | contig 38347 bp, 38 predicted proteins | sample 811421 | NCBI WGS metagenome assembly MDTG01 (sample SAMN05326645, study PRJNA326480) | marine metagenome | isolation source: seawater | place: Pacific Ocean: South East | collected 2011
AAGTTGTAATTTAAATAGAACTTTTATAGAACATAGATGTACGAGGTTTGTTCTATGCTAACAAAAAAACAAAAAAACTTGCTAATTTTTATAAATAAGAAAATTAGGTCTACAGGTATATCTCCGTCTTACGAGGAAATGAAAAACTCACTCAACCTTAAGTCGAAGTCAGGTATACATAGGCTAATATCAGCTTTAGAAGAAAGAGGTTTTGTTAAAAGATTAGCTCATAAAGCACGAGCGTTAGAAGTGGTAAAATTACCTGAGAATGCAAGTGCAAATGATATTTTTAATTCTTTTACTCCTAGTGTAATTAAAGGTGGTTTGGATAAAAATGCACCAGGTTCAAGCAAGGTGTCAGTTTTAGGCAGTATCGCAGCAGGAACTCCGATTGAAGCTATACAACAAGAGGTTGATCAAGTGGCTTTACCAACTGATCTACAAAATAATGGTGAGCATTTTGGTCTAAAGATTAAAGGAAACTCAATGATAGATGCTGGAATTAATGATGGTGATACTGTAATAATTAAAAAGTCCTCTACAGCAGATAATGGCCAAATAGCAGTTGTACTAATTGATGACCAAGAGGCAACACTGAAAAGAATAAGAAAAAAAGGTAAAACAATAGCTTTAGAGTCAGCCAATAAAGATTTTGACACTAAAATATATGCTGCGAACAGAATTAAGATTCAAGGTAAATTAATTTCTTTATATAGAAACTTTCATTAAAATAGTCTAAATAAAATAAATGTCATTTAATTGTAGGTTTGCACCATCCCCTACTGGCCCACTTCACATTGGTGGGGTGAGAACAGCATTGTTTAATTGGTTATTAGCGAAAAAAAATGCAGGAAAATTTTTTCTACGGATTGAGGATACTGATAAGGAAAGATCTAAAAATGAGTTCAAGACACAAATTATAGACTCTTTAAATTGGCTTGAAATTTTCTTTGACGGAAAAGAATATATTCAATCTAAAAATATTTCAAAACACGTCGCTGTTGCTGAGGAACTTATAAAAAAAGGTTTTGCTTACGAGTGTTATTGTTCTGAAGAAGAAATTAATGAACAAAAAGAAAAATGCAAAAAACAAGGTATCCCATATGTTTATAACAGAAAATGGAGAGACGCTGAAGATCTTAAAATCCCAAAAAATATTAAACCAGTAATTAGATTTAAAAGTAAAATTTCGGGTAATTCAATTATCAAAGATTTAGTTCAGGGTGAAAGAAATATATCAAACTCTACAATTGAAGATTTCATAATCTTAAGAAAAGATAAGTCACCCACTTATCAATTGTCAGCAACTGTGGATGACCATCAAATGAATATAACTCATGTAATAAGAGGAGATGATCATATGATAAACTCTTTTAAACAAAAGCAAATTTATGAAGCAATGAATTGGAAAGTTCCTAATTTTGCTCATTTGCCATTAATTCATAGTCAAAAAGGCAAAAAGCTATCAAAAAGAGACAACGCTTCGACGATAGATGATTATATTAAAATTGGAGTTATACCTGAAGCTTTAAGAAATTATTTATTAAGACTGGGTTGGTCATACAAAGATAAAGAAATTTTTACTCTTAAAGAAAGTATAGATTTATTTAATATAGAGGGAATTGGTAAATCACCATCTAAGTTAGATATGTCTAGAATTTTATCAATGAATGAAACCTATTTAAAGACTATAAATGAAAATGATTTATTTGAAAAACTTAAAAAGTATTCACTAAAATTTAAAAAAAAAATTGATAAATCTAAAGAAAAGACAATTTTTAATTCACTGCATTTTCTCAAAAATAAAGCTAAAACATTAGAAGATATTTATAATAATTCGAAATATATATTATTAGATAGTGTGCAAATTTCTAGCGATGATAGATCTTTAATAGACCAAAAATCTAAAGATATTTTAAAAGATTTTATAATGGATTTTGAAAAGCTTACATCACCAAACAAACAAAAAATAGAGCTAATTATAAAAAATCTTATTGAAAAACACAAAACCAACTTTAAGGGTGTTGGCCAACCATTAAGAATAGGGTTAATTGGAACAAAATTTGGGCCTGGAATTTATGACATAATATTATCTTTAGATAAGTCTACTGTCGTAGACAGATTAAAAAAAATGATTTAATGGCCCAAACTTATATATTTAGTCCTAGTGAATTTGCTTTTGGTTTTTCAGGATGCAAGAGATGTTATTATGATCTAAAAATAAATAATATTAAAATAAATTTTGGGTTTCCGACGGTATTTTCTAAGATAGACTCTCTTCAAAAAAAATTTTATCATAATAAGTCCTCTAAATTTTTGAACTCTGATAAATTACCTGATGGAGTTATAAAAACAGATTATACAAGATTACAAAAATCAGAAGTGCTGTATGATAATAAAAGTAGGGCTTTTCAGTTACGAGGTAAAATTGATGCATACATAGACCACAAAAATTTTTTTTCAATAATAGATTTTAAAGTAACAAATATTAATGAAAGAAAATCTTTAATATATAAAACTCAGTTAAATAGTTACGCTATAATGTTTGAAAAACCAGATAAAGACTATCTAAAATTAGAGCCAGTCAAAAATTTAGGTATTTTTTGCTTTGAGCCAAATAATTTAAAAGTTGAAAGTAATCCAGCTCTTGAAATGTCCACTCAATACTTTGAAATAAAAAGGGATGACGATTTATATTTTAATTTCATAACTGATATAATCGATTTTTTGGAGGGTGATATACCCAATCTAACAAACGGATGTAGTATTTGTGAAATAAAATCACAAACTTTTCCTAAGTGAGTTTGCAACCAGATCAGTTGGTAAATTTTTTGTTTTAAAGCTATCTAAAATTTTTTCTGTGTTTTCAATTTGTTTTTTAATTAAACTTGGGTCCTCTATAAACATTGAAACTGTATTAAAGATATTTTTTGCATTACATTTTGATTGAAGAAGTTCTGGTATTACCATTTTATTAGCAGCAATATTAATTATATTGGCAAATTTAATCCTAACTAACATTTTAACTATAAAAAAATTAATAAAATTCATTTTATAAATAATTATTGATGGTATTTTTTGATTACAGATCTCAAGTGACACGGTGCCTGATTTTGATATAGCAAACACCGACTTTTTTAAAATATGATTTTTAATTTTCTCATCGCTAATAATTTCAAAATTACTAATATTTGTATTTTTTAATATCTTTTCTAAGTTCTCCCTTTGGTCTTTTGTTGAATGAAAAACATATAAAAAATCTTGATACTTTGAATTCATAAACTTTATAAAATCAATTAATATTGGAGTTAAAATTTTTGTTTCAGAATTTCTACTTCCAGCAAAGATTGAGATTATTGCTTTGTTTTTTCCTATTACTTGACTTACGTCAATTTTAGCCTTTTGATCGTTTTCTAAAAGTGGATGACCAACAAACTCACAGCTCACGTTTTCTTTTTCCCAATATTTTTTTTCAAATTTGAATAAAAGTAAAATATGATCAATATAATTTTTAATACTTTTTACTCTAGACTCTCTCCATACCCATACTTGTGGTGCTACAAAATGAATATTTTTGATATTTGGTGAACTCTTTTTTACTATTTTTGCTACTCGAAGTGTGAAATCTGGACTGTCTACTGTAAAAAGTATGTCCGGATTAAATTCAATAATCTTGCTAGCTGTTTCATTAATTTTTTTTCTTATTGAGAATATGTTTAAAAAAACGTTAGTAAATCCCAAGTAAGTATAGTCTTTTAGATCTCCAATAGAATTTATTCCTAATGATCGTAAATTTTCTCCTCCCAAAGACAAATACTGAATTTCTGGGACCATCAATTTTAATTTTGAAATAACTTTTGAGGCCAATTTATCACCAGAGGGTTCTCCAGTTAATATAAATATTTTTTTCATTTTACTAATATAAACATCTTATTTTTATTAACGAAACGAATACATTTTCTTTTATCTAAAAAAATATTTTTTTTACTTTTTAAAACTATTCCTTTAATGCCTGCCGATTTACAAGCCAAAACAGTTTCAAATCCAATTGTTGGTAAGTCTATTTTTAGGTTTTGTTTTTTTTTGGGGTACTTAATCAAAACTCCACTATTTTCAGAATCTTCGGGCTTTACTTTTTTCAACATTTCTTGCGTCCCTTTAATCCCCTCAGTAGCTAACAACTTATTATTTCTAACTATTGCTCCTTGTGTATGGCTATAGTCATTCAATTTTTTCATGGTTTTTACAGCTTTTTTCACATCTAAACTATCATTAATATTAGGTCTTACTTTTGAGTGATTACCTTTTTTTAGAGATAGGTCTGGATTAAAAGTTAATGAGTCTATGGTGTGTATACCTTCCTTCTTAAAAATATTTACAACTTCGTCTAAAATTGCTGCATCACCTAACTTAGCACTTTTAATAATTCTTGGCATATAATACAATCCTTTAAAATCTAATTTAATTTTGTTAAATTTTGGTTTTTTTACCTTGCCAGCAAACAATACCTTTTTACATTTATTTTTTTTTAAAATATCAATTATTTTTCCAAATTGTCCCATTGAAACTGTATGAGACCTATTATCATTTTTAAATATCTTTTTTTTACTTAAATCAATTATTAAGTACTTTAATCTTTTTTTTTTTATTTTTTTTAGAACTTCTTTTGGAAAAGATGTTTCGCCAAAAATTAACCCTATCATTATTCAGATAATGGAGTACAAATAGGTCTTTTTTTATCTTTATCAATAAATTTGGTAACCTCTTGCACTAACTCATTGTTTTTATATTCACCATTAATTTTACCTAAATTTTCATGAAGATTATTTGATGAAAATATTTCTTTATAAGCTTTATCTAATTCTATGATTTTTTTATTTTCATATTTTTTTCTTCTCAGTCCTATTAAATTTATTCCTTGTAAATAATTTCTATTACCAAACGATAATCCAAAAGGAATTACATCTTTTAAGACTCCAGTCATTCCTCCGATCATGGCCAGTCTACCTATTCGAGTAAATTGTTGAACTGCTGAATTTCCACCTATAACCACAGAGTCTTCTATAGTAACATGCCCACCTAAAGGTACATTGTTTGCAATTACAACGTTGTTCCCTACTTTACAATCATGAGCAATATGAGAAGAGATCATCAATAGACAATTATTTCCAATACTTGTTTTTCCCCCACCTCCCTCTGTGCCTGGATTAATCGTAACGTATTCTCTGATAATGTTTTTTTCACCAATTTCTAAACTATTATTCTCACCTTTATATTTTAGATCTTGCGGCATTGTCCCTATACTTGAAAATGGAAATATTTTTGTGCCGCTCCCTATTTTAGTATTTCCTTCTATATGCACATTAGAGATCAGTTCTACTTTGTCATGAATTTCTACATCGGGACCAATCACACAAAATGGACCAATTTTTACATCTTTATGTATCTTAGCTTTTTTATCAATAATGCTTGATTTATGTATTGTCATTTTTTATCAACAATCGTAGCAGACCACTCTGCATCTGCCATTCGTTTTCCGTTTACTTTAGCAGTCCCTTTATATTTCCAAACTCTTCCATGGGATCTTATAGCCTCTATGTCTAAATGTAATTCACAGTCTGGAATTATTGGATTTCTAAATCTTGCTTTATCAATGCTCATTAAAAAAACTAATTTACCTTCATATTCCTTTGGATCTATGCCGTTGGCAGTTAAAGCGGCTGCAGCTTGTCCAAACGCCTCGACTATCAAAACTCCTGGCATAACTGGCTGACCAGGAAAATGCCCTTGAACAAAAAAACTATCTTTTTTAACATTCATGATTGCGGTAGCAGACTTTAAGGGTACAATATTGATAAGTTTTTCTATTAACAACATTGGCTCTCTATGAGGTAAGAGACTCTCAATTTTTTTTCTATCTATAGAGTTTTCAGTCATTTTTCTTCCAATTTTTGATAAAATCTTTAAATGCCACTGCTGGATAACCCATAACCACAGAGTTGTCTTCAATATCTTTAATCACACCGCTGCCTCCACCAATCTTTACGTTGTTACCAATTTTTAAATGGCCCGAAATACCTGCTTGACCTCCGATAGAAACTTTATCTCCAATCGTAGTGCTCCCGGCAAAACCAACTTGACCAGCGATCATACAATTATTTCCAATCTTAACATTGTGCGCAATATGAACTTGATTGTCTATGTAAGTATTGCTTCCAATCACTGTATCTTCAACAGAACCTCTATCTATTGTGCAATTAGACGCTATTTCAACATTGTCCTTAATTATGACTTTGCCAATATGGGGCATCTTAAAATTTTTATCTTTCAAGGGAATAAAGCCAAAGCCTTTAAATCCAATTATACAACCACTTTGTATCACTACATTATCTCCTATGATTGAATTCTTAATATGTAAATTTGAACCAATCACAACATTATCTCCAATTTTAACGTTTTGCTCAATTATCGTGTTATTTCCTATACTGGAATATTTACCTATTTTTACACCTTTTCCTAATAAAACATTATTACCAAACTTTACTTTTGAATATTTTGATTTTGTCGGCTTTTTGAGTGTTGGGTCATTATAATCAATATTTGCGAAGGGATAAAATTTTTCTAAAGATTGAGCCAACATCAACAAAACATTGTTTGTAATTATTTTCACACAGTTTTCAGGTAAAAACTTAGATAATTTTTGATTTGTAATGCATGCGCATGCTTTTGTTTTTAATGCAACTTCCTTATATCTCATTGAGTCTAAAAAAGTTAAATCTTGTTTATTTGCTTTTTCTAAACTTTGAATATCATTAATAAATATATTTTTTTTAATTTTTTCTTTGGGAAATAAATTTGATAATTTAAGAGGTTTATTTTTTTTAAAAAAAACTACCTTATTCATTCGTTTAATTTAAATTAAGCGATTTTAACTCTTTGTTTAAAAGTTCCGTGATCTTTTTTGTTATATCGAGAGATGCATCGCCTAATAAAACATTTTTTTTATCAATAATTATTTTTATATTATTTTCTTTCATATAATTTTGCATAATTGGAGTCAGTGATTTCAAAAGCTGCTTTCTTGAGTCTGATCTTTGTTTATTAATTTTAGCAAAAAAATCACGTTTTTCTTTCTGTACTTTAGCAACTCTATCTCTCAATACGCTTACTTTTTTTTTATATTCCTCACCCTTCAGAACATTTTTTTTGGAAATTAAATCTTTTTCATCATCTAGAATTTTTTTTTCTTGTTTTGAAAATTTTTCATTAGAGGTTTTAATTTTCTTTTTTAAAATATCTTGAGCTTCTTTCCCAGCCTTACTTTGATTTAGTATATAGGAAAAATCAACAAAATAAGTTGTATCTGCTAGAAGATTTTTCGGTATTAGAAATAATAAAAAAGTTAAAATAATTAAAAATTTTTTCATAAGATACTAAAATGTTGTTCCTAAATTAAATTTAAATCCCTGGGTTTGATCACCATCAGCCTTCGTAATATCTTTTGAGAATGTAAATGTTAATGGACCAACGGGTGAAAGCCAACTTGTGTTTATCCCTGCTGATGATCTAATCTTGTTTGAGTCATCCATGCTGCTGTTATAATCTACTCCCCACAAATTAGCAGCATCAAAAAATATACTTACATCTGTTCTAGTAGAATCAGGTAATAAGTTTGGCAAATTTGCCTCGAAGTTTACAGCAGTCGCATAATTTCCTCCAACATAATCACTTCCGTCAAGAGGACCAATTTTATTCATTTTAAAACCTCTTAATCTACTTGATGGAATAAACAATCTTTTGCTAATTCTAACATCATCATCTAATCCATTAATTGCTGAAGCATAAAATTTTACAGCACCAACAATATCTTCTCCAAAAGATTTATAGTTACTTATGGTTATTGTATTTTGCAAAGAAGAGGTATCTGAAACTACTGGTAATCGTTGGTAGAATGCAGCTACATATCCTTTAGTAGGCATGAAAGCTTTATCTCTTTCATCCCTTCGAATTTGATAATCAAATCCTAGCTCATTGAAAGTTCCAGCTTGTTTTTTTAATAAATCAGAAGCGGAAGAGTCAACTGTCAGCTCGTCTGAACTTAAGAATAAACCAGGTCTAATAAAAATATTTTTAAATTGTTCAAAATCTGTACTTGTGCCAAAAGATATTGTATCGCTTTTATAACCAGAAACACTCATTTGATCATTAGTCACCACACCGGCATTAAAATTCAATGAGTTTCCACTATTGTTAAAATTTGGATTTTGATACTCTATGTTTCCTTTTACACTTGTGTCAGTAACTTCAATAAATGATGACAAGTTTACGCCAGTTCCTAACCAATTATTTTCTTTAACACCAACTTGAACTGTTCCACCATCAGAACCTACACCAGCTCCAGCACTTATTTCACCAGTAGGTTTTTCCTCAATTGTAATATCAACAATCTTAAGTTCAGGCTCTGACCCTGGCTTTACAACTTTTTTTACCGATGCAAAAATATCTCTAGCTTTAAGTTTAGCGATTGATTGATCTAGTTTTAAATTGTTAAAGGGATCGCCTTCGTCTAATAATAAGATGGATCTTATTACTTCCTCGTTAGTAATATTATTACCATAGATGTTAATTCTTTCAACAAGGTCTTTTTTTCCTTCAAAGATATTGATTATTATTTCTATACCTTCTTTAGAAATAATTTCATTTACAGAGTGCTCGATGAATTGTAAGTCATTGAAATTAATTAATCTGTCGAGTTCATCTAATAAACTTTTAATTTTAAACGGTGAGTAGAAATCACCTACAACCTTCTCAAACTCGTTATCAAGCGCTAAAAAAACTTTTTTATCTAAGGCATCATTTATGTTTGTTGAAATTTTATTAACCCTATATCTCTTACCAGCGCTGATATTATAGATTAATTCAGCTCCTTCTTCATTTATTACAGCGCTATTAGATAAAATTTTTACATCATAATACCCAAGGGATTTGTAATAATTTTTCAGTAATCTTTTATCAAGTTCAATATTATTTGAGCTTAAAATAGTATTTCTAGTTAAAATTTTCCAAAACTTATTTTCTTCAGAAACAATAATATCTCTTAGCCTTTTTTCTCTTACTTTTTTATCACCAATAAATTTTATTTTTGAAATTTTTAACCTCTCTCCTTTTTCTACAAAAAAATATAAATTAACTCTATTATTTGATAATTCCTCCAACTTAGTCTCAACTTCTGCTTTATTAAATCCTAAAAACTCGTATAGACTTTTTATCTCAAGTATATCCAGATTAATGTTATTTTTAATATATGGACCCTTCTTTTTTGATGGAATTCTTTTGTAAATTAAATCTTTAAATTTTTGAGTTTTTTCTCCTTCAATTATTATATTGGATACTAATGGATACTCTTTTACTTTAATATTTAAAAAATTATTTTCAAAGGATACTTGAACATCTTCAAAGAAATTTGTTTCGTAAAGATTTTTCAAAATTTCGTTTATTTCAACTTTTGAATAAGTTTCTTTTGATTTTATATTTCCGTAGACTTTAATAGTTTCAAGATCGTATCTCTCGTTTCCAGTTAAATTGATTTTGGAATTAGCACTTAACACCGAACTTGAGGTGAGAAAATAAAATAAAGTTAAAATTACCAAAAATATATTTTTCATTTTTTTATTAATTTTAGTGTTGTTTCTCTTGCCCATTTATCAATATTCATAATACCTTTGATATTTTTAGGTTTTTTTATAGCATATTTTTTATATTTTTTTTCAGCCAAAACAAGAGTTAAATACTTAAGAATTGATCTAAAATTAATCGTTTTTCTTAAAAAATTATCAACTAATATTTCATTAGCCGCATTAATTATAATTGGACTTGAATTATATCTATTTATTAACGAAATAAATTTAATTGGTGGAAAATTCTTTTTACTGATCTTTATTAGGTCAATATTTCCTAAAATATCATTTCTTTTTTTACGGAAGATACTATTAATATTTATTTTTGAGTCATATAAAGCATTTGCGATCGGTATTCTCATATCAGGGCTATGATAGATAAATTTATATAAGCCATTTTTAAGTTTTATTATTGCGTGTACCAAAGATTGTGGATGTAAAATGATACTCATCTTTTTAGAATGCTTCGGAAATAATAAGCGTGCTTCCTCAAGTTCAAAAATTTTATTCATTAATGTCGCTGAGTCAATTGAGATTTTCCTTCCCATTGTCCATTTTGGATGGTTTAACGCTTCGCTAGGTTTAATATTTTTTTTTCTTTTTTTGCCAAAAAAGGGCCCTCCTGAAGCTGTTATATAAATTTTTTCTATTTCATCTTTCTCAAATTCTATCAGCTTCATTAATGAAAAATGCTCAGAGTCAATTGGTATTAGTTTTGTATTATATTTTTTAAGAACTTTTTTTAAAATATGCCATCCACAAATTATTGATTCTTTGTTGGCTAGTAAAATTTTTTTACTACGGTATGCAAAAAAAATTGTTGGCTCAAGACCTGCTATGCCAGAGACTGAGGAAACTGTAATGTCATTTCTTATTTTTTTTAAATTATTAAAATCATTAAATATTTTTGTTTTTGATTTTTTAAAATTTTTTTTAATTTTATTAAATACTCTAATATCTTTTATTATGAAATATTTAGGTTTAAATCTTTTTATTTGTTTCGAAATTTTTGTATAATTTGATTTTGCCATTAAAATATTAATAGAAAAAAAATTTTTATTGTGACTTATAATATTAAGAGTACTTTCTCCTATAGAACCAGTTGAGCCTAGAATTGATATTGATTTTTTCATTTTAGTGTAAAATTATTAAAGTTATCAATCCTACAGGCAAGCCTAATAATATTCCATCTATTCTATCTAAAACTCCACCATGACCGGGTAATACATTTCCTGTGTTTTTAATTTTTGCTTTTCTTTTTAAAAAAGAAAAAAACAAATCCCCAACTTGGGCACCTAATGATGTAATCAAACCTAGTATGATTGACATGTAACTAATAATATCCGTTATTATAAAAATTGTAGCCACAGATATAAATATTGAAAATAATATTGAACCAATACTTCCAGATATAGTTTTATTGGGACTAATTTTTGTTAACTTAGGACCCTTGAAAATTTTACCAAATAACAGTCCTCCAATATCAGAAAAAATACAAATGATTAATAAAATAAATACTAAATTTTTAAGATTTAATAAAACTACAAGATAAACTAAAGATATAGAAATTAAAAATATGTAGATAATAAATAAAAAATTGAAAATAAATTTCTTAATGAATTTTATCTTGTATATTTTTTCTCCAATATTTGAAAATTCTATAAAAGCTAATACTGAAACAATCATGATGGAAAAAGTATAAAAAATTTTATTTTCGTACATGAAAAATAAAGCAAGAAGCAAACCGACTGAGGTTAGGAATCTTTTTTTCATTTCTGAATGTTTCATATCGCTCCAAAATTTCTTTTAATAGATTTATAATCTTTGACTATTTTATAGAGATCTTTTCTTGTAAAGTCAGGCCATAACTTATCTAAAAAGTATAGCTCAGTATAAGCTAACTGCCACAGCATAAAATTGCTTAGTCTTTTTCTTCCGCCTGTTCTGATAAGAATATCAGGATCTGGCAAATTGTTAGTTTGAAGATTTCTTCTTATACTATCCTCGTAAATTTTCTCTTTTTTTATTTTTTTGATTGCGTTAATTATCTCACTTTTTGATCCATAATTTATTGCTAAGGTCACGGTAATTTTTTTATTTTTTTTAGTCTCTTTTATTGTTTTTTTTATTGATGAACTGAACTTTTTTGGTATTTTATCTAAGTTTCCTATAATATTAATTTTAATACCGTTTTCTCTAACATTTTTTATCTCTTTTCTAAAATATAAGCTAATTAGGCTAAACAAAAAGTTTATTTCACTTTTAGGTCTTTTCCAATTTTCTGTAGAAAAAACATAAAATGAGACTGAGGGAATTTTAAGTTTAATCGACTCTTCAACTATTTTTTTTACTGTATCAACTCCTCTGATATGGCCGAAATTTCTGCTTTTACCTTTCCGTTTCCCCCACCTACCATTACCATCCATAATAAAGGCAATGTGGTTAACTTTATTCATATCTGAATGATCTCTTTTTCTTTCTCGGAAGAAATTTTTTCTATATCTGAAATTTTATTATCGGTTAATTTCTGAATATTTTTCTCAGAAGACTTACTTTGATCTTCGCTAATTTTTTTTTCCTTTAATGATATTTTTAAAGAGTCGTTTGCTTCTCTTCTAATATTTCTTATAGAAACCTTGCTTTTTTCTGTCATCGACTTTAAAACTTTAATTAATTCTTTTCGTCTTTCCTCTGTCAAATCTGGTATTCTTATTCTTATTATCTGTCCATCGGTTTGAGGATTTATCCCTAAGTTAGATTTTTGAATAGCTGATTCTATTAGGTTTATGTTTGATTTATCCCATACTTGAATTGATATCAGTCTAGCTTCAGGCACTGAAACAGTTGCTAATTGATTAATTGGCATCAATTGACCATAAACGTCAATCTTAATCATATCTAACATGTTTGAATTTGCTCTTCCGGTTCTTAAAGTTGAAATATCTTTTTTAAAAGATTGAATCGATTTATCCATTTTGTCTATATAATTTTTCTCGTCAAAATTATTACTCAATTTTAAACTCCTTCCCCAACTTTAAATCTTACAAAATCTATAATCTTTAAGTTATCACCTCCAAAGTCTTTTAAGATATCTTTAACTTTTTTCTTCGGATCAATAATCCAAGGTTGATTAAGCAAAGTGTTATCATTAATGAATTTATTTAATTTTCCTGAAGCGATTTTATCTATCATTTCAGTTTTTTTTCCAGAGTTTTTTAACTCCTCTTTTATAATTTCTTCCTCTTTTTTTATTATATCTTTTTTTAAATCTGAACTATCTATAGATAAAGGATTTGAAGCTGCAACATGCATCGCTAATTTTAAACCTAGATCTTTATTTTTGTCTTCATTGCTATTTAGCTTAACTACAGAAACGATTTTTCCAATTTTTTTTTCTTGGGCAGAGTGAATGTAGTGAAAATTTTTACCATTACTTTTATCAAAAAATGTAGCTCTTCTAATAATTATTTTTTCTCCAATTTTTGAAATCAAATTTATAAGGTTTTCCTCAACAGAAATTCCATTTTCCATTTTTGTTGCTTTTAATTTTTCCAGATTAGCTTTCTCTTTAAAATTGATAATTGACAACTCCTTGCAAAAATTTACAAATTCTTTGTTTTTTGCAACAAAATCAGTTTCGCTATTAACTTCTAAAATTGAAACTTCTCCGTTTTTTTCCTCTAGCAAAGCCAATCCCTCGGAGGCGGTCCTATTCATTTTTTTTGAAGCTTTAGCTATACCTTTTTTTCTTAGATAATCGATCGATTTTTCTATGTCTCCATTGTTTTCATCAATGGCGAGCTTGCAATCTTTAAAACCTACACCAGTAAGTTCTCTGAGTTTTTTTATATTTTTAAGAATATCTTTGTCTGGCATTTAAGAAAAATTATTTTTTATTTGTCTTTTCTTTTTTTTCAATTTTTTGGCTAGATTTTTTTTCGTTGCTTTCTTTTTTCTCTATAAATTTTTCTGCATCTTTAATTGTATTTTTGATTAGATCACAATAAAGATTGATTGATCTTCTTGCATCGTCATTTCCTGGAATAGGAAAATCTATTCCTGTTGGATCTGAATTTGTATCTAAAATAGCTAATATAGGTATATTTAATTTCCGAGCCTCGTTAACAGCCAAAGACTCTATATTAGTGTCTATTATAAATATTAAATCAGGAATTTTTTTCATCTCCGCTATACCACCTAAAGATCTTTGTAATTTATCTCTTTCTCGACCAAATTTTAAAATTTCTTTTTTTGTAAACCCAGTGTTGTCTTTTGCCAATTCTTGGTTTAACATTTTTAATCTTTTAATCGAATTTTGTATTGTATTCCAATTCGTTAACATGCCACCTAACCATCTGTAATTTACAAAATATTGGTTGGTTTCCTTGGCAAGAATTCCGACTTGTTCTGAAGCTTGTTTTTTTGTTGAGACTATCAAAATTTTACCACCGCTTGAGATGCATTGATGCAATTTTACTAGAGCGTTTTTTAAAAAGTTAACGGTTTGAGTAAGATCAATTATGTGAATTGAATTTTTTTCACCAAAAATAAATTTTTTCATTTTTGGGTTCCACCTCAAAGTCTTGTGGCCTAAGTGAACACCTGCTTCTAATAATTGTTTAATATTTATTTCTGGTACGTTCATTATTTTTTCCGGTTAATCCACCACAGCTATTCCATCTTTCGACAGACCGGTAGGCAAAAGCCTTTTTGCTGTGTGCGAAATTATAAGTATTTAATATTTAAATTTATAAAAAATCAAGTAACTAAAATGTTATTTTCTTAACATATTCCTTGTTTTTTACCTTATTATAAAGGCTATAATCAAATTTTCGAGTGTTCTCAAGATCAAAGACTATCTTTTTATTATTCTCTCTAATTATAATTTTTATCTTTGTCTCCCCTTTTTCACTAAGAGATTTTTTTAAATCGTGTAGGTCGTAATTTTTTAAAAGTTCTATCGATATGTTTTTATAAGAATTTTCAACTAATTCATTTAAAGAAACTATATTTTTTAAATTTATTCTCGATAAAGAATTGTCATTTTTATTATTTTCTTTTTGTAATGTTAATATGAATGATTCAGATTCTTTGAGTTTATCTCTATTTTTTACTAAATTTTCAGAAAAAATAAAAAGTTCAAATTCACCGTATTCATCACTAAATTTAACGATTGCAAAAGGTGTCCCCTTTATTGTTTTTTTTTCTTGCACGGACATAATTGTCCCTGCTATTTTTGCCTCGTTATTAGAATTTTCTATAAAACTTTTATAAGACTCTATATTTAGTTCCTTAAAAAAATCTTTATATTCAGACAAAGGGTGATCTGAAATAAAAAAACCAAGTGACTTGAATTCCTCAATTAACATTTCTTTTTTTTTCCATTCTTCAGCTTGAGTATATTCAAATTTGTCTATAATATTTCCACTTTCTTCGAAGAGATTTGTTTGCTTATTAATCTTATCCTCATGTTTTTTTTTAATCTTAAGTATAATTTTAGGTATTGATAAAAATAATCTATTTCTACTTTTGCTAAGCTCATCAAAAGCTCCTGATTTTACTAAACCTTCTAATTGTAATTTATTTACATCTTTTGGGTCAACTCTACTGATAAATTGTTCTATATTCTTGAATTGTCCGTTCAAGTCTCTTTCTTTAATTATATTTGATATTGCCTCTGCACCAACGTTCTTTATCGCACTTAGTCCATAAAAAATTCTTCCTTTTTCCGCTTTAAAATCTGAGAAACAAGTATTAATATTTGGTCTTTCAACTTTAATTCCTAGTCGATTTAATTCCGTAACAAATTCTCTTAATTTATCTGTATTATTAATTTCAGTCGACATAGTCGCCGCTATAAATTCTTCCATATGATATGTTTTAAGATAAGCTGTTTGGTAAGCAATTAAAGCATAAGCTGCTGCATGGCTTTTATTAAATCCGTATTCTGCAAAAGGCTCAATTTTTGTAAAAATATAATTAGCTAAATCTTTTTTGATACCATTTTTAATTGAACCATTAATAAATCTCTCTTTTTGTTTTTCTAATTCTGCTCTCTTCTTTTTTCCCATAGCTCTTCTTAAAATATCTGCTTCTCCAGCAGAAAAACCAGCTAGGGTCTGAGCAATTTGCATAACCTGCTCTTGATAGATTATAATTCCATATGTGGGTTTGAGTATTTTCTCTAAAGTTGGGTGTATGTAGTCAGGTTTTTTTAAACCATTTTTACAATCGTTATAGATAGCTATATTACTCATAGGGCCTGGTCTGTACAATGCAACTAAAGCAATTATATCGTCAAATTTATTGGGTTTCATTTGCTTGATTGCTTCTCTCATTCCTGTGCTCTCTAATTGAAATAACCCAGTTGTTTCACCTGTCGAAAGAAGATCAAAAACTTTCGGATCTTTTAAATTTATTTTTTCAATATTTATTGATTTTTTTTTTGATAATAGCATCTTAACAGTTTTATCTATCACTGTTAAAGTTTTTAAGCCCAATAAATCAAATTTTACTAAACCAGCAGTTTCAGAAGAATACATGTCAAATTGAGTAGAAGGTAGTGATAAATTTGAATTGTGATCGATGTATAATGGAATCTGCTCTGACAGCTCAGAACCGGCGATTACAACACCAGCAGCGTGTGTTGCCATGTTTCTATTTAAACCCTCAATTTTTAAAGAAAGTTCGATCAGTTTTTTTACCTTATTATTCTTTTTTACCTCATCTTTAAATCTAGGTTCTCTGTCGATAGACTCCTGTAATGTTAAAGGTCTTGATGGATCGAATGGTATCATTTTACATATTCTATCTACATGACCGTAAGATAAACCCAGGACTCTTCCAACATCACGTAACGCCATTCTTGCTTTAAATTTACCAAAAGTAATTATATGAGCTACTCCATTTTTATATTTTTTTTTTAAATATTCAAAAACTCTATCCCTTTTAGCTTCACAAAAATCGATATCAAAATCTGGCATTGAGATTCTGTCTGGATTCAAAAATCTTTCAAAAATTAAATTAAATTCAATTGGATCAAGATCTGTTATATCTAAAGAATAAGCAACTAGTGACCCGGCACCGGAACCTCTGCCTGGGCCAACTGGTATAGAATTCTTTTTCGCCCATCTAATGTAATCGGAAACTATTAAGAAATAACTTGCATAATCCATTGAATTAATAATGTTAAGTTCATGCATTAGCCTGTCGTTATAAATTTTTTCTATATTTTCTTTTGATAGATCTTTTCTTTTCAAAAAAATAAAATTTTCTAGCCTCTTTTTAAGACCGTTTTTAGCCTGTTCTGATAATTGTTTTTCCGGTGAGATATTCTCATTAGATTTCAAACTTGGAAGTATTGGATTACTTTTTTTTGGCTTAAAACTAAACCTGAGAGGAAAATTATAATTATTTTCTAAAGCTTCAGGAATATCTTCAAAGGTTTTTTTTAATTCATCTGAAGTTTTGAAGTAGTGATGATTTGAAAATTTAAATCTATTTTTGTCATCAATAAATTCTTTCTTTCCAATACAAATCAAAGCATCATGCGCCTCATGCATGTCAGATTTAATATAAAATATCTCTTGAGATGCAATCAATGGTAAGTTTAATTTTCGAGACAAGTTAATAATATAATTTTCGTAATTTTTCTCATCTCTGTCTTGGTGTCTTTGTATTTCTATGTAAATTCTGTCTTTAAATATTTTGCTAATTTTTTGTATTATCTCCTCTAGTTGCGTGACTTTATTTAGCTTAAAAAGATTTCCAAAAAAATCATTTTGACCACCGGTTAAAATTATAAGTTCCTCTGAATTTTCATATAAATCCTCAAATTTGCAGTGTGGGTCATTAGTTGGTTCAGAGGAGATGTAACTTTTCGAGGATAGTTTAGATAAGTTTTTAAAACCTAATTCTGATTTTGCAAATAACGGAATTTTTGCAATAGTATTTTCGAATTTGAAATTTATCTGTGTTCCTATAATTGGTTGGGTTCCCTGCTTACTGATTTTTTCAGAAAATTCTAGAGCGCCGCATAAGTTTAAGCTATCACATATTCCAACTGCTTTTATTTTATTTTCTTTACAATAATTTGCTAAATCATCAATTTTTACGGCGCCTTCGCAAATTGAATATTGGCTATGAATTTTAAAATTTGTGAATTGTCTTTGAACTGAGGGCATTAACCCTTTTTAATACCACCGTCAGAAATACTCAACTTGTAATCTGCCTTGTTAGCAAGTTCTCTATTATGAGTTGCAAAAATAATAGTTTTTTTAAGTTTTTTTAATTTAAGAAAATATGAAAATACGTCTTTAGCAGATTTATGATCTAAATTTCCTGTTGGTTCATCAGCTAAGATTAAATTTGTTTGGGCTACTAAAGCTCTGGCTATAGCAACTCTTTGTTGTTCTCCTCCTGATAATTGTTTGGGAAAATATTCAGATCTATCAGATAATTTAAAATCTTTAAGAATTTGCTTAGCCTTTTTTTTTGAGTCGATTAAATTATCTCCTCTGATAACAAGTGGCATTAAAATATTTTCTAATGCTGTAAAATCGTTTAGCAAATTGTTATTTTGAAAAATTATTGAGATATTTTTTTGTCTTAAAATATCTTTATCTTTATTGCTTAAATTTAATATATTTTTACCAAAAAAATTTATTGTGCCCGTAGTAGGCTCCTCTAGCATAGCTATTAAATGAAGAAAAGAAGATTTACCTGACCCTGAAGGGCCAACTAATGCAACCATATCTCCTTTTTTAATATTAAGATTTACGTTGTTAAATAACTCAATTTTATTTTTTTCATTAAAGTAATTTTTTTTAATCTTTTTTATTTCTAGAATATTATTAATCATATTTTAAAGCCTCTGATGGTTTCATTTTTGATATTGCAAGTGCTGGGAAAAAAGATGCAATCGAAGTTATTATTAATGAGAAAAAAAATATCAAACTAACTGATAAAATGTCAATTTCACTTGGCATTTTTTCCAGGAAATATACATCTTGTGGAAAGATTTCAATTTTGAAAAAAGATGATAAGAAAATTCTGATTTCTTCTATATAAAATGAAAATGTGATACCTAATATTGTTCCAAAAATTGTAGCTAATAAACCTATTATTAATCCAGTTAAAAAAAATGATTTTTTAATTGATTTATCGCTTAAACCAAGTGTCTTTAATATAGCTATCTCCTTAGTTTTATTCTTTATTAAGATTGTTAATCCAGAAATGATATTAAAGGCTGCAACAATTATTATTAAAGTTAATATAATAAACATCACGTTTCGTTCAACTTTCAAAGCGCTGAAAAGAGATTTATTTAAATCCATCCATGAGTATGTGAAAACACCATTATCAAGATTTTGAATAAAGTTTTTAACATCATTAGCTAATAATGGTTTGGGTAGATAAATCTCTAGATTAATATCTTGATCTGACTTATTTAATATGGACTTTGCGTCATCAAGATGAAGAAAAATCAAGTTCTGATCGAATTCGTAAAAGCCACTATTGAAGATGCCTATAATTTGAAAATTTTCTTGTTTCGGTAAACTTCCAAATGGTGTTTCTATTAAAGAGGAGGACATAAGATTTATTTTATCATTAATACCTAAGTCAAGGTTAAAAGCCAATTCCGCTCCTATTATTACTGATCCAATTTTAAAATCATCCTTTACTCCTTTCACTAATTTTCCATCTTTTAAAAAGTTAGTTAAATATTTTTTTTTTACACCTTTAATTAAAACTCCTTTAGTTTTTTTATTATTTAAAATTATACCTTCTCCATTTACTGATCTCTCAAATGATGCTTGATCATACTCTTTCTTTAAAATATTCATTAGTTTCAATGAAATTTTTTGGCTGTTTGGTTCCACAATCACGTGTGGATTTAGGCCTAATATTTTTTGTGTTAAATCTTTACTAAATCCATTCATTACGGACATAACTATTATTAGAGTTGCGACTCCTAACATAATCCCAATAAATGAAAATAATGATATTATTTTTAAAAAACCCTCTTTTTTTTTTGGTTTTAGGTTTCTAAATGAAATTAATCTTTCAGCTCTATTAAACAATTTATTTTTGCAATTTTAATTTGATATCTTTAACGCTAATTATTTCAGTTTCTTTATTAACTTCTTTAAATTCTAATTTATCGCCTGAGGTTTTAGAACCAATAATTATTTGATATGGTATACCTATTAAATCATGTTTCATAAATTTACTCGATAAATTTTCATCAGTATCATCTAACAATACGTCAATATTTTGATTTTTTAATTCTTGATAAACGGCTTTCGATTTCTCCAAATTATCTTTATTATTTTTGTTTATACTTGGTAATATTACTAAATCATAGGGTGAAACTGATTTAGGCCATTTCATTTTGCCATCAATATAAAATGCTTCTATTATTGCACCAACTAATCTAGACACTCCAATTCCATAAGATCCCATTTTGACCGTATTTTTTTTTCCATCCTTGTTATCAAAAAAACAATTTAAAGATTTTGAATATTTATCTCCAAAATAAAATATATGTCCAACTTCGATTCCGTTAGTTTTTAATTGATTTTCTTTTTTTACTCTTTTGTCAAATTCTTTTTGATCAAATTTTTCATCAGTTGCAGCGTATATAGAAGAAAAATCTTTTCGCATTTTTTCTAAAGAATTCTCATTGAAGTCATAATCATTTAGGTCGATCTCTAAAATTTTTTTATCTGCAAATATTTTACTCTCTCCAGTTTCTGCTAATATTATAAATTCATGTGACAAGTCTCCACCTATTGGTCCAGTTGCTGCGGCCATAGGTATTGCGTTTAGACCTAATCTTTTAAAAGTTTTTAAGTAAGAGTAAAACATTTTGTTATAAGATTTTTTTGCTGATAAATCATCCTGATCAAAGGAGTAAGCATCTTTCATGAAGAATTCCCTGCATCTCATTACACCAAATCTTGGTCTTATTTCATCCCTAAATTTCCATTGTATGTGGTATAATAATTGTGGAAGAGATTTATAAGATTTAATACTTGATCTAAAAATTTCTGTGATCAATTCCTCATTAGTTGGACCGTATAACATTTCTCTTCCTTGACGATCCTTAATTCTTAACATTTCCTGACCATAATCATTATATCTACCGCTTTCTTTCCATATATCTGCTGATTGAATTGTAGGCATTAACATTTCTTGTGCTCCTACTCTGTTCTGTTCTTCCCTTACAATTTGTTCAATCTTTTTCATTACTTTAAAACCTAGTGGTAACCATGAATAGATGCCTGCAGCAGATTGTTTTATCATTCCTGTTCTCAGCATGAGTTGATGAGATTTTATTTTTGCCTCTGATGGTAAATCTTTTGTAATAGGCAAAAATAATTGTGATATTAACATTATGTTAAAAGCTCTCTTAAGTTTAAATAATTATAAAAGACCATATAGTATATAACTATAAAAATTATTGAAGTAATTATAGTTGTAAATATAAATTTTTTTGCAATATTAGGATTTTTCGGTGCTCCAGGATCCTCACCTGTTATCTTTTCCGTAAATTTGGCATTTTTAGGCTTAATGCCAAGAGGTAATAAAGAAAAAAAAACAATCCACCATATAATTACATAGACTATTATTGAACCTGTTATCCCCATTAGACTCTAGCTATATTTATTTGTGTGTAAGGTTTTTTTCCAGTTTTCTCTTTCAAAATTTTTCTACAATTCTGTTTTAAAGTTTCTATTAAGTTTTTTTCTTGATTTTTGTTTTTTAGTGAAAAGGTTTTACAAATATTATTAACCTCGTCTTCAATATCAAAAGTGAAAGCTTCTCCATTCAAATTTTCTGGTATACCTTTTAGAGATATAACTGTTTTTTTTATATTTCCACTACTATTTAATATTACTGTCACTTCAAGATAACCGTTAGAGGCAAGGTTCCTTCGCTCTTTAATGGAGTTTGAGTCTTTTCCAACAGCAATATCGCCATCTAAATACATCTTTCCAATGGGAGCTTTGTCTATAATTTTTGGCACGTCTCCAGGTAAAATTTTAACAATATCTCCATTTTCAATCAGAAGTGTTGACGGCACTTGCATTTCTTTGGCGAATTCAACGTGTTCTCGCATATGTCTATGTTCTCCATGAACGGGTATGACACAATTTGGCTTGACCCAGTTATACATATCTTTTAAATCCTCTCTATTTGGATGACCTGAAACATGTACAAAGGCATTTTCCTCTGTAATATTTTCTATATTTTTCTTAACAATTAAATTTTGGAGGAAGTAAAGTTTTTTTTCATTCCCAGGTATCATTTTTGAAGAAAAAATTACTGCATCTCCTTTTTCTAAGAAAACATCAGGGTGAGTTTCATTGATAATTCTATTTAAAGCTCCCATCGGTTCGCCTTGACTACCAGTACATAAATAGAGAATTTTTTCTCTGGAGATTTTTTTTGCATCTCTCGGATCAACCGGATCTTTTACATTTTTTAGATATCCGCACTCCCTGGCTGCCTTAAAGATTCTATGCATAGATCGCCCTACTAAGCAAATAATTCTATTGGTTTTTTCTGCGCAATAAAAAATTGTTTCCATTCTAGCAACATTTGAAGCGAACGAGGTTACTAATACTCGTTTTTTTTTATTTTCAATTATTTGTAGTAAGCTTTTTCTTACGTCTAATTCTGATCCTGCACGTCCAGGGCTAAAGACATTAGTAGAGTCACAAATCATAGTTTTAATACCTTTTTTGCCTAAGTCTTTTAATTTTTTTTCGTCAACTTTTTTTCCAATTAATGGATTGGGATCAACCTTCCAATCACCTGTGTGAAGTATCATACCAGATGGGGTGTTGATGCTTAAGCCATTTGGTTCTAAAATAGAGTGTGTAAGAGTAATAAAATCTATTTCAAAAGGGCCCAGTTTTATTTTACTGTCTAAGGCAACTACTCTAAGATGATTAGATATATCAATTTTTTTTTCTTTAAACTTTTCTTTAATTAAAGCAGCAGTAAAAGGAGTAGCATAAATTTTACAATTTAGTTTTGGCCAAATGAAAACTATTGATCCTATATGATCTTCATGTGCGTGTGTTAGAACAATTCCAAGGATATCATTTTTTTTATCAATAATAAATCCTGGATCTGGATAAATCAAATCAATTCCAGGGATTGAGTCGTCAGCAAATGAAACTCCCATATCTACTATAATCCATTTTCTATTTTCTTCAGGTCCATAAGCATAAAGATTCATATTCATACCTATTTCACCAGACCCACCTAGTGGGCAAAAAAGTAATTCATTTTTCATTAATTTTTAAATCTCATTAATTTTATTAACCCTTTTATTGTTAAATCTTTATCAATGGAAGCTTTAATATTGATAGAATTTTTAAATAAATGAGCTAAACCACCTGTCAAAACAATTTTAAAATTTTTTTTTGTTTGTTTTTTTATTAATTGTATAGTGCTATTAATTAATCCAGTATAACCCCAATAAAAACCTGATTGAACAGCATTTGTTGTATTTTTACCAATAACTTTAGTTACTTTTGCTAATTTAACTGTTGGAATTAAAGAAGCCTTAAGAGATAAAGTATCGAGAGAAAGGTTTACACCTGGGGCTATGACTCCACCTAAATAATTTTTTTTAACAATTACATCAAAAGTCGTTGCTGTTCCAAAATCAATCACTATATAATTATTTTTTTTGTCAATTACACTCAGGGCATTAGCAAGTCTATCAGAACCAATTTGTTTCTTATTTACATTAATGTTAATTAAATTTTTTAAACTAATATCTTTCAATTCAATTAACTTAATTCTTTTTTTAATAAAACTTTCTTAATAATCTTTAAACTAGATGGCACAACACTACAAAAAATAGATTCAACTGAATTTAAATTATCTAATTTAATAAAACTTAATTTTTTTGATAATATTTTTTTTGTTAATCCTTTTGATTTAAAAGACATTCGTTTTATAATTCTAAAATTAGAATTAATTAAACAAATTTTTGTCTCTGAGTTTCCGATATCACCGAGTAAATACATATTAATAATTCTTCTCAAATTCTTTTTTTAAAAGACCTAATAAATATGATCTATTAATTTTTTTCCTAGAAAATTGCTCAAGATAGCCAGATGAATAATTATTTATTTTAGGGCTTTTTATCAAATTAATACCTATTCCTACAATTATGTAACGTCTATTATTATGTTCAATTATTTCTTGCAAAATACCACAAATCTTTTTTTTTCCAATTAATAAGTCATTTGGAAGTTTTATGGTAACTTTCCTTTTTAATACTTTCATAAATAATCTTTTTAATATTTGACAGTTTTTTTTGGTAAAGTTTATAATCTTGTAGTTGTTGTTTAATTGAAAAAAAAAAGACATAAAGATATTTCCTTTAATAGAAATCCACTTCTTACCATGCTGACCTCTTCCTTTTTTTTGATTTTCAGAGACCACAATAGTTGGACTTACTTTATTGTTTTTGATTAAGCGAATTGCTACATCATTAGTGCTATTAACACTCTTAAAATTTAATATTCTAAATTTCATTAACTAAATAAATTATAAACAAGCTCATTAAGTATTGAAGGATATAAGAAAAAGGTTAGAAGTAAAATACAACTTAAAAATAAAGTGCTAGTTACACTAAGGTTTTTATTATTATCAAAGGTTAATTTATTTTCGTCAAAATATATCACTTTTATAATTTTTAAATAATAAAATGCTGAAATAACTGTAGTTAAGAGACCTATGGTTGCAAGAATATACATGCCATTTTCAATCACAGACATGAAAACATAAAATTTAGCAAAAAAACCACCTAGCGGAGGAATACCTGCTAAAGAGAAAAAAACTATTAAAAATGAAATAGCTAATAATGGTCTTTTTTTTGAAATTCCGGAAAGGTCTGATATATTTTCAGTATATTCTCCATTTTTTCTCATTGAGTAGATGCAGGCAAAAGCGCCAATATTCATGATGGCATAAATAGTCATATACAAAATTGCACTTGAATAACCAGAAGCGGTGCCGGTGGCAACACCAGCTAATATATATCCGATGTGACCAATTGAACTATAAGCCATAAGACGTTTAATATTATTTTGTCCAATTGCCGCTACAGCTCCGAGTATCATTGAAGATACAGAGATAAAAATTATTATTAATTGCCAGTCATTTAAAATATTTTCGAAAGGTGTATCCATAAATCTTAGTAAGGCAACCAAACCTGCAATCTTTGGGACTATAGCGAAGAAATTTGTTATTGACGTCGGTGCTCCTTCATAAACGTCTGGAGTCCACATATGAAAAGGTACTGCTGAAATTTTAAAAGCTAATCCAACTAATATGAAAACCATAGCAAAAACTGCTCCAACATTTTCAGAATTTAAACTAGATTTAATAATTTCAAAATTTGTCGAACCTGTAAATCCATATAATAATGAACATCCATAAAGAAGCAAGCCAGATGAAAGTGCGCTTAATACAAAATATTTAATGCCGGACTCAGAAGACTTAGTATCTTTTTTGTCAAACGAAGCAAGTATATAAAGAGATAGAGATTGTAGTTCAAGACCTAAGTAAAATAAAATTAGATCATTTGAGCTAACCATAAAAAACATGCCTAAAACAGACAACAAAACAATTATTGGGTATTCGAATTTACTTATATTTTTATCTTTAATAAACTGTTGTGATGTGAATAAAACAAATAAACTAGAAACTGATATTAAAAATTTTGAAAAATTTGAAAGTTTATCAGCTATGTAACTTTCTAAAAATATTCCAGAATTGCTATACAAATAATATATTAAAAAAATTGTCAAAACTAAAAATATCAATGAAAGATTAAAAATTATATTGTAACTATTCTTTTTAAAAACTCCAACCATTAACAAAATAGATATAGAGGAAAAAAGAAAAATTTCAGGAGCTATTAAATTTATATTGTTCATTTATTTGATGTTATAGATAGAGTATTTATTTCACTTTGATAATTTTCAATTAGATTATTTACTGAAAGACTAAACGTTTCAATTAATGGTTCGGGATAAAAACCAAAAAAAATTGTTGTGATCATTAAAAGAATTAACGTAAACCCTTCATGAATGTTAATGTCTTTTAATAATTTAATTTGAGCATTTTTTGTATCACCAAAAATTACTCTTTTTGATAGCCAAAGCATATAGGCAGCAGCAAGAACTACTCCTATACTTGCTAGTACAGCTACTATGAAACTTTTTTTAAATGCCCCAACAAGAATTAAAAATTCTCCGATAAACCCACTTGTGCCAGGTAATCCTAAAGCCGATAAAGCAAAAATTATAAACAATAATGAAAATTTAGGTAAATAATTTACTACTCCACCATAATTACTTATTTTTCTTGTGTGCATTCTATCGTATAACACGCCAACGCATAAGAATAATGCTGCAGAAATTAAACCATGGCTTATCATTTGGAATAGACTCCCCTCTAAAACTTGTTGAGTAAATGTGAATATTCCAAGTGTTACAAATCCCATATGTCCAACAGACGAATAGGCAATTAATTTTTTCATATCATCTTGCATTAATGCAACTAAAGAAGTGTAAATTATTGCTATAATACTAAGTGTAAAAATAAGTGGAGTAAAATAATCAGATCCATAAGGAAACATTCCTATAGAAAATCTTAAAAAACCATAACCAGCCATTTTAAGCAATATTGCAGCTAAAATAACCGATCCTGCGGTTGGCGCTTCTACATGAGCGTCAGGTAACCATGTGTGAACAGGCCACATCGGCATTTTTACAGCAAATGAGCTAAAAAAAGCTAGCCATAATAAATTTTGATATTCCTTTGGAATTTTAATCTTATAAATTTCTGTTACATCAGTTGTTCCCGTGATCCAGTATATTGCTATAATTGCTACTAACATTAGTACGGAACCCAATAAAGTATATAAAAAAAATTTAAAAGCTGAATAAACTCGTCTTGAGCCTCCCCAAACACCAATGATTAAGAACATTGGGATTAAACCTGCCTCAAAAAATAAATAAAATATTACCAAGTCTAAGGAGCAAAAGACTCCTATCATGAAAGTTTCTAATATTAGTATTGCAATAAGCAATTCTTTAAGTCTGTCTTTTATACTTCTTATGCATGAAATTACACAAATAGGAGTAATAAAAGCGGTAAGTACGATGAAAAGAATTGATATACCGTCGATACCAAGTTTAAATTTAATAAACCCATTTATCCAATTTTGCTCTTCTATAAATTGAAAACCGCTATTTGTTTTATCAAAGGAGTACCATAAAAAAACACACAATAAAAAATTAACGACACTTGTAAATAAAGCTAAATAAACTGAACTCATTACGTTTTTTGACCTTGAGATAGTAATAAAAAAGGAACCCAGAAGAGGTATTAATATTATTGATGATAAAATCGGGAAGTTCATTAATTTAATATTAAGTAAGTTATTAAAGCAGAAAGGCCAATTAACATAACAAAAGCATAATCATAAACATAACCAGTCTGAAATCTTACAGCTTTAGAAGTTAAATTTTTAACTAATTTTGAAATACCATCTGGACCAAATCTATCAATTGTATTTTCATCACCTTTCCGCCAGAGAAAATTTCCTATTTTTTTTGTTGGGTTTACGAGTAAAAATTCATACAGCTCATCAATATACCATTTATTAAATAAGAAATTATAAAGAGGAATATTTGTAACTTTAATACCATTTAATATAGTTTTATCTTTAATGTACAGATGGTAGGTAATTGGAATACTTATTATAACAAGAGCTGGAGTCGTTGTTAAAAGCCAAAAGGGTAAATGCTGTATATCAATTTTTTCTAAAAAGAATATAGAGTCCTGCCAAAATTGATCGTTTAAGGAGCCTATAAACATATCTTTAAAGTAATACCCGGAGAAAATTGCTCCAATAGCTAAGAAAATTAAAGGTATCAGCATTACAAGTGGTGACTCGTGAGTCTTATTGATATCAATGTCTTTATTATTATAATTACCAAAAAAGGTTAAAAAAAATAACCTCCATGAATAAATTGAAGTTATAAAAGCAGTGAATATTCCAACTGCAACTGCATAGTTTCCAATTAGAGTATTGTTAAAAAATGCAAATTCAATTATTGCCTCTTTAGAATAAAATCCAGATAAAAAAGGAAAGCCAGTTAATGCAAGAGTCCCTATAAGCATTAAAACCATTGTCCAGGGAAGCTTTTTCCACACTCCCCCCATTTTGGTTATGTCTTGTTCATCTTTAAATGCGTGGATTACTGAGCCTGCGCCTAAAAATAATAAAGCTTTGAAAAATGCATGAGTGAATAAATGAAAAATAGCAACATGATAAGCGCCAACACCTGCAGCAAAAAACATGTAACCTAATTGACTGCAAGTTGAATATGCAATAATTTTTTTAATGTCTGTTTGTACTAAGGCTACAGAGGCAGCAAAGAAGGCTGTAATCATACCTATTATAGCTACTAATCCCAAAGCAAACTCAGAAAATTCATATAATGAGGAGCACCTTACAACTAAAAATACCCCAGCTGTAACCATTGTTGCTGCGTGTATCAAAGCGGAAACTGGCGTTGGTCCTTCCATTGCATCTGGAAGCCAGGTATGTAAAAAAAATTGAGCAGATTTACCCATTGCACCAATGAATAAAAAAACACAAATAAGTGTAATTAAATTAAATTCTCCAAAGATAAAATATATCTTCTTATCAGAGAAACTTTCAGCAACAGAAAAAACCTCGTTAAAATTAATTGTTCCAAAATGATAGAAAATTAAAAAAATTCCTATAGCTAAACCTAAATCACCCACTCTATTAACGATGAAAGCCTTTATTGCTGCATTGTTAGCTGTTTCTTTTTTAAACCAAAAACCAATTAATAAATATGAGCATAAACCAACTCCCTCCCAACCAAAAAATAATTGTAAGAAATTATCTGAAACTACTAAACTCAACATAGAGAAAGTAAATAATGAAAGATAAGACATAAATCTTGGTTTGTGAGGATCATGGCTCATATATCCTAATGAATAAACATGTACTAAAGCTGACACAACTGTAACAACAACCAACATCACTGAGCTTAAAGGATCAATATTAATACTCCAATTAGCTTGAAAATTTCCAGATGAAATCCAATTAAAGAGAACGAAGTTACCATAATCATTGTAATTGATTCCTCTAAAAAATATTATTAATGACAAAATAGATGAAATAATAATAAAAAGACACGATATGAACTGAGAAAAAAAATTACCCAGAAATTTTCCAAAGTAACAAATTATAGCTCCTAAAAGTGGTAAGAAAATTACTGCGTAATGCATTTATCCTCTCATTTCGTGAATGTCCTCAACTCTTATAGAACCCTTATTTCTATAAAACATTACAATTATCGCCAAACCAATTGCCGCTTCAGCTGCAGCAACAGTTAAAGTAAGCATCGTAAAGACTTGACCAAGAATGTCGCCAGAAAAAATTGAAAAAGAAATTAAATTGATATTAACCGCAAGCAATATCAGTTCTATTGACATTAATATGACTATAACGTTTTTTCTGTTAAGAAAAATACCCAATACACCTAAAAAAAATATTATTGCTCCTAAAGTCAAATAATGTCCTAAACCTATCTCAATCATCAATTTTTACTCCCTTATTAAATTCAACATCTTCTAATAATACTGATGAAGATCTCTCTCTACTGATTTGTTTTATGTAACTCTGTTTTTTTACGTTTTCTCTTTTTCTAAACGTTAGAATAATCGCACCGATCATTGAGAGTAAAAGAATTACTCCTGATAATTGAAAATAAAGAACATAATCTGTATACATAACGTTTCCAATTTGATGAGTATTAGAAATTTCTTGATTAATTATTAAGGAAGAGCTGCTCATTAAATCATCTTTATATTTCCAACCTCCAACTACTACTAAAAGTTCTAAAAAAATTAATAGACCAACAAGAAGACCTGAAGGTATATGAGTTGCTTTTTTTCCAATAAACCAAGATTGTTTTTGTTGTGCCACATTAAGCATCATCACAACAAAAAGAAAAAGTACAGCAACAGCTCCTACATATACAATTAATAGTATCATCCCAATGAATTCTGCCCCGACCATTATGAATAAACACCCTACAGATATGAAGTCTAATATTAGAAAAAAAACTGAGTTTACAGTATTTCTTGAGGCTATCACCATTAAAGCTGAAAAAATTGCTAAAATAGAAAAAAAATAAAAAAAGAACGCGTGAGCTAACATTTATCTATAAATTTTGTCCAGTTTAATGTTTTTGGCTAATACTGACTCCCACTTATCACCATTATCTAAAAGCTTCTCTTTATTGTAGTAAAGTTCTTCTTTAGTTTCTGTTGCAAATTCAAAATTTGGGCCTTGAACTATTGCGTCCACAGGGCAAGACTCTTGGCACAAACCACAGTAAATACATTTTAACATATCTATATCGTATCTAGTTGTCTTCCTGCTTCCATCATCTCTTTCCTCAGACTCAATAGTAATTGCTTGCGCTGGACAGACTGCCTCACAAAGTTTACAAGCAATACACCTCTCTTCACCATTTGGATATCTTCTCAATGCGTGTTCACCTCTAAATCTTGGACTAATTGAGCCCTTTTCGAAAGGATAATTAATAGTTTTTTTTGACTTAAAAATTTCTTTAATAGCTTTTAAAATTGCTAAAACAAACTCATACAAAAAAATTGTTTTAAAAAATCTATTTAAATTCATTTAACTCCTTGGGTTGGTAGCAAGTCATAGTAGTACAAAAAACTTGCAGTTAAAATAACGTAGATCAAGGACAGCGGTAGAAAAATTTTCCACCCTAATCTCATTAATTGATCATATCTGTATCTTGGAACAATAGCCTTAATGATTGCAAAAAGAAAAAACAAAAATAGAATTTTAAAAATCATCCACAGCGGAGATGGAACAATATTAAGAGGATATACGTCAAAGGGCGGTAACCAGCCACCTAGAAATAAAATAGACCCCATTGCACACATTAATAAAATATTCGCGTACTCTCCCAGCCAGAACATCGCGTACATCATTCCAGAATACTCTGTCTGATATCCAGCCACCAATTCAGACTCGGCCTCTGGTAAATCAAACGGAGGTCTATTAGTCTCGGCTAAAGCAGAAATAAAAAAAATAACGAACATTGGAAAGAGTGGAATTACAAACCATAAATCTTGTTGGGCAATAACAATATCTTTCAGATTTAATGACCCAACGCATAAAAGCACGTTAATTATAATTATACCAATAGAAACTTCGTAGGACACCATCTGTGCAGCTGATCTTATTGCACCTAAAAAAGGATATTTTGAATTTGACGCCCAACCGCCCAATAAAATACCATATACACCTAAAGAGGAAACAGCAAACAAGTACAGAATTCCCACATTAATGTCGGATAAGACGAAATCACTACTCATTGGAATTACGGCCCAAGCTATTAATGCTAACGTCATTGTTATGATGGGTGCTAAAATAAAAAGTACTTTATTAGCGCTAGCCGGAATTACAATTTCTTTAAAGATATACTTTAGAGCATCTGCAAGAGTTTGAAGTAATCCAAAAGGACCGACCACGTTTGGTCCTTTTCTTTTTTGAACTAATCCCCACACTCTTCTGTCTAACCAAACAATCATCGCGACTGAAACTAGAACTGGAATTAACAAAAATAATATTTTGTAAACCTCTTCAAATATAAAATTTAATACATTCATTTTTAATTATTAGTGCCGTCCTTTAACTTTTTGCTTCTTAAAGCTCTACACTCACTCATTGTTTTTGATGACCTCGAAATTGAATTGCTGAAGTAATAATCAATTTCTTTAATCTTAATAACTTCATCTTTAAAAGTTAAATCTTTTTTACCTTCTTCTGGTTTTATAAATTTTGGTGTCTCCCCTATCGGTAATTTATCTTTAAAATTTTCCAGAGTTTTTTTTCTTAAATCAATAAAATTGTTAAATTGTCTCTCTTTTTTATTAAGCTGAATTAAAATATCAAAAATTTTCCAGTCTTGCTTAACACCCTCAATAGGATAAGAAGCTTTTCTACACTCTTGTAATCTACCCTCTAAATTTGAAAAAATTCCATCTTGCTCAGTAAATGCCGGGCTAGGTAAAATTACGTCAGCTATTTCAGCACCTCTATCTCCATGACTTCCTTGATAAATAATAAATTCGTCGTTTTTACTGACTTCTAAGTTGTCTGAACCAAGCAAATAAATAAGTTTAAATTTTTTTTCATCGAGATTTTTAAAGAAATCAAAGTTATTATTTTTTGAGATATTGTAAAAACCTAAATCTATTGCACCTACAGTTGATGCATTTTGAGACAAAATATTAAAAGAATTCCACTCTTCATTTATTTTGTTGTTTTTGATTAAGTAATTTTTTAAATTTGATAAAATATATTCTGCGTTAGATGTTTCAAGAGCAGACTCACCGATTATTATTAATGGTTTTTTAGATGATTGAATTTTTTTAGAAAGTTCATGATTGCCTTCTACAATTTCATTAATAATACTAACATTCTCTCCAATTATTTTATAATCATAAGTCAAATCTCCAGGATTTCCAACAGAAAATATTGGAGTATTATTTTGCAAAAAAGTTTTTCTTATTCTTGCATTGATCATTGTTGCCTCGTGCCTAGGATTAGATCCTATTAATAAAATTAAATCTGATTTTTCTATTCCTTGTATGGTAGAATTAAATATATAATTCATTTTTTCTTTTGGATTTATAAAAAATTTTTTTTCTCTAAACTCAATATTACTTACGTTAAAAGCTTTTAAAAAATTCTTAAAAGCGTAAATATTTTCAATACTAATCATGTCTCCAACATGTCCTGCAATTTCAGAGGGATCGAGGGAACTGAGCTTCTTGCTTATAAGTTGAAGAGCCTCATCCCAACTGGTTTTAACCAGTTTGCCTGATTTTTTGATATAAGGTGTGTCTAATCTTTGCTTTAAAAGACCGTCACATGAATATCTAGTTTTATCTGAAATCCATTCTTCATTTATTTCTTCATTCATTCTTGGTAAAATTCTTTTCACTTCCCAACCATATGTGTCTACTCTGATGTTTGATCCTACAGCATCCATTACATCGATGCTTTCAGTTTTTTTTAATTCCCATGGCCTAGCCTCGAACGCGTAAGGTTTTGAGGTGAGAGCACCTACAGGACATAGATCAATTACATTTGCTGATAATTCTGACTCCATTGATTTTTCTAAATAAGTGGTGATTTCCATGTTTTCCCCTCTTCCAATAGCACCAAGTTCTTCAACTCCAGCTACTTCTTCTGCAAATCTCACACATCTTGTGCAGTGGATACATCTTGTCATTTGAGTTTTAATTAGAGGTCCCATATATTTATCTCTTACCGCTCTTTTATTTTCTAAAAATCTTGATTTATCAAAACCATAATAAAGTGATTGATCCTGAAGATCACATTCACCACCTTGATCACAAACTGGGCAATCAAGAGGATGATTTGCTAACAAAAATTCCATAACACCTTTTCTAGCTTTTTCGACCATACTTGTATTGGTTTTAATTTTCATTCCCTCTGCAGCAGGCATTGCACAAGAAGCTATTGGTTTAGCTGACTTTTCCATCTCAACAAGACACATTCGACAGTTTCCCGCGATAGACAGTTTTTCATGATAACAAAAACGTGGAATTTCTACTTCAGCGAGCTCACATGCTTGAAGCACTGTCATACCTTTTTCAAATTCTATCTCTTTTCCATTAATAATAATTTTAGGCATTTTTTTTCTCTAACAAATGTTGATCAACCAGATATGGAACGTCTCTCTTTTTCTTAATTAAAGGATCATTGGAGCATCTCTTGTCAATTTCTTTTCTAAAATGCCTTAATAAACCTTGAACTGGCCAGGCTGATCCCTCTCCAAAGGCACAAATCGTATGACCCTCGATCTGTTTAGTGACATCATCTAATAATTCTATGTCACTGTGAGTAGCATCGCCCTTTCTAGCTCTTTCCAATATTCTCCACATCCAGCCTGAGCCCTCTCTACACGGTGTGCACTGCCCACAACTTTCATGTTTATAAAATCTAGCTATTCTTGCCATGCAGGACAAAATATCTTGATCTTTATTGATTACAATTATTCCAGCTGTTCCTAATCCACTTTTATTTTCAACAAGAGTGTCGAAATCCATAGTTATGGTATCACAAATTTTTTTAGGCAATAATGGCATTGAAGAACCACCAGGAATTACAGCTTGTAAATTTTCCCAGCCACCTTGTACTCCCCCAGCGTAATTTTCTATAAGATCTTTTAGTGGAATTCCCATTTCTTCTTCAACATTACATGGTCTGTTTACATTTCCCGATATACAAAAAATTTTAGTACCTGTATTTTTAGGTTTGCCAATTGACTTAAACCATTTAGATCCTTTTCTTAAAATTGTTGGAACTACAGCTACTGTCTCAACATTATTTACAATAGTAGGACAACCATAAAGACCGACTAGCGCTGGGAAGGGAGGCTTTAATCTTGGTTGACCTTTGTTACCCTCTAAACTTTCTAATAAAGCTGTTTCCTCTCCACATATGTATGCACCTGCACCATAATGAATGTAAATATCAAAGTCCCAACCTGATCCAGCAGCATTTTTACCTAAGAGTTTTTTTTCATAAGCTTGATCAATAGCTTCTTGTAATCTTCTGCCCTCGTTGAAATATTCTCCTCTTATATAAATATAGCAAGCATGAGCTTGAACTGCGTAAGCAGCTATTAAGCAGCCTTCCAAAAGTTTTTGAGGTTCAAATCTTAATATATCTCTATCCTTGCATGTTCCGGGTTCAGACTCATCAGCGTTAATTACCAAATAATGAGGTCTTGATCCAAGCTCTTTGGGGGCAAATGACCATTTTAACCCTGTTGGAAATCCTGCTCCTCCTCTACCTCTTAATTCAGATTCTTTAATTTCGTTAATTATCCAATCTCTACCTTTTAAAATTATTTCTTTAGTTTTTGCCCAATCATCTCGTTTTAACGCCTTATCTATTTCCCAACCATAATCATTGTATAGATTTTTAAAAATTTTATTTTCTTCTTTAAGCATTTTGGGCTCCATTAATTGGAAGGTTTTTTTCTGGTGAAGTATTTTTTCTACCTCTATAAGAACCAGACTTTAACGGTTTATCGTCTCTTAACGAGTTAATAATATTAGTCATATTTTTCTCATCTAAATCCTCGTAATAATCGTCATTTATCTGAACGACTGGAGCATTTACACATGCACCGAGACACTCAACTTCAACCCAAGAACATTTGCCATCCTTAGAAATTTCATTCTCTTTTTCTGATAATTTTTTTTTACATGCATTAACAATTTTGTCTGCTCCCCTTAGTAAACATGGACTAGTTGTGCAAACTTGAATAAAATATTTACCTACTGGTGCTAAGTTATACATTGAATAAAATGTTGCTATCTCATAAACTCTTATGTAAGGCATCGACAAATATTTACCAATATATTTCATTGCTGAGAGAGGTATCCAATTATCATTTTGTTTTTGAGCCAAGTACAAAAATGGCATTACAGCACTTTTTTTATTTCGCGCAGGATACTTTTTTAAAATATTTTCGGCTATTTTTTGATTCTCTTGTGTAAATCTAAAATCTTTCGGCTGATTATCATGAATTTTTTTTATACTCATCTGTCTACCTCCCCAAAAACAATGTCTAAAGAACCTAATACAGCTGGCACATCAGCTAACATATGTCCCTTAATCAAATAATCCATCGCTTGTAAGTGTGAAAATCCTGGAGCACGTATTTTACATCTATATGGCTTGTTGCTTCCGTCTGAAATAAGATAAACACCGAATTCTCCTTTGGGAGCCTCTACGGCTGTATAAACATCACCTTGGGGAACTCTGTATCCTTCAGTGAACAATTTAAAATGATGAATTAAAGCTTCCATTGATTGCTTCAAATCATCTCTTTTGGGAGGTGAAATTTTGCCATCTATTGATTTTATCGGACCTCTAGGTAATTTTTCTATACATTGATTAATAATCTTCACACTCTCACGCATTTCTTCCATTCTGCAAAGATATCTGTCATAACAATCTCCATTTTTTCCTACAGGTATTTTAAAATCTAATTCGGGATAACACTCGTAAGGTTGAGATTTTCTTAAATCCCAAGAAATACCCGATCCCCTTAACATTACTCCCGAAAAACTGTGATCTATAGCTTCTTGTTTGGTTACTAAACCTATATCTACATTCCTTTGTTTAAAAATTCTGTTATCAGTGAGTAAATCTTCTAAATCATCAATAACCTTGGGAAATTTTTTGCAAAAATCGGAGATATCGCTGATGAGTTTTGTGGGTAAGTCTTGGTGCACCCCACCTGTTCTGAAATAATTTGCATGTAATCTAGAACCAGAGGCTCGCTCATAGAAAGTCATAAGCGTTTCCCTTTCCTCAAAGCCCCAAAGAGTTGGGGTTAGTGCACCTACATCTAAAGCTTGTGTAGTAACATTAAGTAGGTGGCTCAAAATTCTACCAATTTCACAAAAAATAACTCTGATATATTTTGCTCTTGCAGGCACATCAATTTTTAAAAGTTTTTCCGTGGCTAAAGCAAAGGCGTGCTCTTGGTTCATTGGAGCAACATAATCTAAACGATCAAAATAAGGTAATGCTTGTGTGTATGTTTTATATTCGATTAATTTTTCAGTTCCTCTGTGCAAAAGGCCGATATGTGGATCTGCTTTTTCTACAACTTCACCGTCTAGCTCTAAAATCAATCTTAAAACACCATGAGCTGCTGGGTGTTGTGGACCAAAATTTAAATTAAGAGTTTTAGTTTTTTTTGTCATTTTCACTTTTTTTTAAATTATTTGAATATTTAGTTCCCTCCCAGGGACTTGAAAAGTCAAAATTTCTGTAATTCTGTTCCAGTTTAACTTGCTCATAAACTACTTTTTTATCCTTTTCGCTGTACCTAACTTCGTTAAATCCGGTTAAAGGAAAATCTTTTCTAAGCGGATGTCCTTTAAAATTGTAATCTGTTAAAATTCTTCTTAAATCAGGATGATTGTTGAATTTGATACCGTACATGTCAAATACTTCTCTTTCCATCCAATTAGCTGAAGGATAAATTTTTGTAATTGATGGTATTTTATTTTCAATTTCAAAATCCATAGATATTTTTATTCTTAAATTTTTCTCATGAGATAATAATAAATAAGTCAAATTGAATCTTTTTTCTTTTTGAGGATAATCTATACCAGCTATATCAATTAATTGTCTGAATTTACATTCATCGTTTGTTTTTAAAAATTTTATAACGTCAACTAAGCTCTCAATACTAGTGCTTATTAGTAATTCATCATTCTCAATTTTTGAGTTAGTTATCATACTAGTTAGTTGAGAATTTATTAATTTTTCTAAATCTGATAATTCAAGCTTTTTCATTAACTACCTGTTCTGATTTCCTTCTCTTCTAATTTTTTTTTGTAATTGTAGAACGCCGTACAACAATGCTTCTGCCGATGGAGGGCATCCTGGAACATATACGTCAACTGGTACAATTCTATCGCAGCCTCTAACCACTGAATATGAATAGTGATAATATCCTCCTCCATTTGCACAGCTTCCCATAGAAATTACGTATCTGGGTTCTGGCATTTGATCGTAAACTTTTCTAAGTGCTGGAGCCATTTTATTGGTCAATGTTCCCGCAACTATCATAACGTCAGACTGTCTTGGTGACGCCCTGGGTGCGGCTCCAAATCTTTCAAGATCATATCTTGGCATTGAAGTCTGCATCATTTCGACAGCACAACACGCTAAACCAAACGTCATCCAATGAAGAGAGCCAGTTCTCGCCCAATTAATTAAGTTATGTGTTGATGTGGTAATAAAACCTTTTTCACTGAAGTCTTTAGCAAGCTTTTTAAACTCCTCTGGAATTTGTTCTTCTCTATTTTGTAAATTTTTAAAATTTATTCCCATTCTAATGCCCCCTTTTTCCACTCATAAATAAAACCAATAGTTAAAATCCCCAAAAAAATCATCATTGACCAAAAACCTAAGGAGCCAATATTTCCAAGAGAAATAGCCCATGGGAAAAGGAACGCAATTTCTAGGTCAAAGATTATAAATAGTATTGCCACCAGATAAAATCTTACATCGAACTCCATTCTAGAGTCGTCAAAGGCCTCGAAGCCACATTCGTAAGCTGAGAGTTTTTCCGGGTCAGGATTATTTGGAGCTGATATGTAATTAACCAAAATAAATCCGACACTCAAAGAGAGAGCTATTACTAAAAATATTAATATAGATAGATACTCAGATAAAAAATTATAAATCATATTTTGTTAATATCTACCTTAATACAATAGCTTAAGGATTCTCATATTAACTAGTTTCTTTTATAACATTTTTAAAAGAAGTGTACAGTACAAGACGTAGCAGTTTTAGGTACACCTAGAGCTAATTTTAATCTAGATGAAAATCATTATCAACTAGTGGCGGGAGTGACGGGACTCGAACCCGCGACCTCCTGCGTGACAGGCAGGCGCTCTAACCAAACTGAGCTACA
>MDTG01124753.1_pt1 | contig 38314 bp, 32 predicted proteins | sample 811421 | NCBI WGS metagenome assembly MDTG01 (sample SAMN05326645, study PRJNA326480) | marine metagenome | isolation source: seawater | place: Pacific Ocean: South East | collected 2011
GCTCAAGCAGCGCCTGCTGGCCGCGATCCAGCAAGGCGGGCCCGTCGAGGCCGTCGCCGTCTGCCAGGAAGCCGCGCCCCAGATCGCGCGCGAGGTGCGGGCCGAGACCGGCGTCTCGGTCGGGCGCACCTCGTTCCGCGTGCGCAACCCCGACAACGCCCCGCCCGCCTGGACGGCCCCCTACGTCGAAGAGCGCCGCGCGACCCCGCTCCTCCTCGCAGGCCCCAAAGGCAGCCTGCGCGCGCTCTACCCGCTGAAGCTCGCCCCCCTCTGCGTCAACTGCCACGGCGACCCCGCCACCTTCAGCCCCGAGCTGAAGGCGGCCCTCGGCGAGCGCTACCCCGCCGACCAGGCCACGGGCTTCAGCCCCGGCGACCTGCGCGGCTGGTTCTGGGTCGAGGTCCCCGGGTCCTGAAGGAGCCGGCCCGGCTCTCGCGCCAGCGCGGCGCCCCGCCGACCCGAGCCAGCGTCCTGCGCAAGATCGGACAGCAGGCTCGCCTCTTCTGCAGGGCGGGCGCAGCCTGCAGCGGCTGCGGCGAGTGGACGGCGCTCGACCGCTTCGACCTCGCGGGCGAAGTCCGCTGTCCAGCGTGCGGCGGGGAGGGCTTTCACCTCGACGTGATCGTGTTCGCCAAGGAGAAGGTCTCCTTTGGACCCAAGAACGCGCTCCTGCTCCTCGCGGGCCAGCTCTCGCTGAACGTCCAAGAGGAGATCAAGGAACGCTTCGGCGTGTTCGACGTCCCCCGCCCCTTGCTGGAGGAGTTCACCCGCCTGCGCGGCGCCCGCCGCTTGGACGCGCTGCTGGAGTTCTTCGACGAGCACAGGCTGGCAGAGCTCGCGCGCGAGGCGCAGCGCGGGCCTGCGCGCTACACCCGCTCCCCCGACGAGGATCGCCTGCGCCTGATCTCGGTGGTCCTGCTTGGCTTGGCCGGCCTGAGCGCCTTCCTCGGCGGCGCCCTCGCGCTAGGTGGGCTGAGCCAGGGGAAGCTCGGTCCGCTCCCTCTCGCGCTCGGCATGCTCCTCTGCAACCTGGCGGTGGCAGCCAACGCCGTGCTCTTCCTCCGCCGCGGGACGCGCAAGCGCGCGCTCTGGACCGCCGGCCTGGCCTGCGTCCCCGTGGTCGGCCCTGTGGTCTTCCTCGGGCTGCCTCTCGGTCTCTATGCGCTCAAGCTCGCGCACGACATTCAGGCAGACCGAGGCTTCGAGCCACCCCAGGACTGGCGCCAAGGCCGCTCGGACTGAGCCGGCTCACTCTCTCGCGCGCAGCAGCTTCAGCGCGCGCGCGAAGGGCTTGGCCGGCGGCGGACGGTGCTCCAGCCTGGGCACCACGATCGTCTCGACCTGGGCGAAGCCGTCCTGGCGCATGACCCCGGCCACCGCGCCGGCTTGCAGCTTGGGCGTGGCGTCCCCCTCCCCGGCCAGGAGCACCCAGGGGCGCGACTTGGCCAGCGCGAAGCGCTCCGCCGGCGGCTTGGGGATCGTGCCCCGCCAGAAGGAGCCCTCCCGCCCCGGCACGGGGATCGGCGCGTAGCTGTCGCAGCCGCCGCAGGCCAGCACCCCGCGGAAGAGCTCGGGGTAGTGCAGCCCCAGCCAGCAGGCCACGTTGCCGCCGCCCGAGAAGCCAGCCACCCACACCCGCTCGGGGTCGATCCGCCAGCGCCGCTGCGCCGCGGTCAGGCCGTCGAGGGCCAGCCCGATCCGGCGCGGGATCGGCTGCGTGTTGTCCGCGTCGTCGGCCCCGATCGCGATCACGCCGCGCCGGTCGCAGGTCTCGAGCCACCAGCGCGGGATCCGCCCGTCGCGCCCCGGCGAGACCCACACCAGCAGCCCGTAGCGCTTGGTGCTCTGCTCCCGATAGCCGCGCGGGAGGTAGGCCCGCAGGCGCTCCTTCGCGAGCGGGCGCGCCGCCTCGCGCGCCGCCTGCTGGACCTCCTTCGCGTAAGGGATCCGCTCGAGCTGCTGCTCCAGCCCGCTGAGCGGCGAGCGCTCCGCGGGCGCGAAGGCCAGGTCGCCGGCCGCGACGGGCAGCGCGAGAGCGAGCAAGAGCGTGAGCGAAGCGGCGAAGCGCACGGCTCCAGGCTACTCGCGCGGCTTGAGCTTGGAGCGCTCGCGCTGGGCCCCGATCGACTCCTCGGTCTCGCGGCGGTCCTCTTCGAGGTGGGCGCGGATCGCGCGGCTGAGGTCCTCGTCGAAGAGGCGGTGCACCGAGTGGGTCGGGCAGGGGTCGAGCCCGCGGCGGTACTTGGTGCTGGAGTTGCCGAAGCCGGCGTAGACGTAGCGCCAGCCCTCCTCGATCGCGGCCCGGATCGGCTCGTAGAAGGCCAGGTTGAAGTAGAGCGAGTCCAGGTCGGCCGCGCTCCCCCAGTAGCGCCCGTAGAGCGAGCCGCCCTTCTCGACGCAGAACGAGCAGCCCAGCACCTCGTCGCCGCGCTTGGCCTGAAAGAGCACGACCCGCTCCTTCCAGGCCCCGCCGAAGAGCGACTCCCAGGTCGCGGGCTTGAGGTAGTCGCTGCCCGTCCCGTAGAGCAGACAGGTCCGCTGATAGAAGGCGTGCATGGCCCGCCAGTCGCGCTCGCCGATCTCCTCCCCGCGCAGGCGCACGACCTCGAGCCCGTGCTCTTCGAGCTTGCGCCGCTGGCGCTTGATCTTGACCCGGTCCTTGTGACGGAAGCGCGCCAGGAAGTCGGCGAAGTCCTCGTAGTCGGCGTTCTCCCAGCGCGGCTGGTAGGTCAGCCGGCGCAGCCAGCCCTGCTCCTCGAGCGCGTCGGCCTCGTCCTCGGCGCAGAAGAGCAGGTGAACGCCGGTCAGCCCCTGCTCGCGCCCCAGGGCCTCGGCGACCTCGGTCAGGGCCAAGAGCGCGGCCCGCCGCTCGTAGCCCGGCGCGAGCAGCAGCCGCGGTCCGGCCACGGGCGAGTAGGGCGACATGGCCAGGGCCTTGGGGTAGTAGCGGATCCCGTGCCGGCGCGCGAAGCCATACCAGTGGTAGTCGTAAATGAACTCGCCCCGCCCGTCGGCCTTGAGGTAGAGCGGCAGCGCCCCGACGAGCACCTCCCCCTCCCACACCGTGAGGTGCATGGCCTGCGCCCCCTGCTCGGGCACCGCCGAGGCACGCTCGGCCGCGAGCAGGAAGGCGTGCTCGTTGAAGGGCGAGTCCTCGGGCCCGAGCAAGCGGTCCCACTGCTCCGCCTCGACCCGCGCCACGCCGTCGATCACCCTCACGTCCACCCGCACAGGGTCCGCGCCCAGGGAGCGGCGTCAAGACGCAGGCGCCTCGCTCAGCGCAGCAAGCGCTTGCGCCGCTTCTCCCAAGCCTCACGCGCCTCGGGCTTGCTCGGCGGACTCCGGAGGTTGAGAGGCCAGCGAAGCCAGCCGCTGGGGTCGACCGCCCTGCCCGGGTCCTTGCGCCCCGGGGTGACGTTGCGCGCATAGATCCCCAGCGCCGCCCGCTCCCGCCGCTCTCGCGAAGCGAACGCGCTCTGAGGGCAATACGCGACGAGCAAGAGCGTGTCCTCGGAGAGGGGCGGCAGGTCGTAGGGGTGACGGATCTCGACCGAGACCCCGGCCTCCTCGCAGCGACGGCGCAGCTCCTCGGCGACCTCGCGCAGGGCGGCCTGCCCGACGAGGAGCGTCAGGCGTGAGGGGACCCGGAAGCTGCTCGACGGGCGCTCCTCTTGGCGGCGCCGCTCGCGGAGTCCGAAGCCGCGCAAGAGCGGCGGGCAGAGCCCCCGCAGCGAGACCTGCTGCGAGCCGCTCGCCTTGTTGGTCCTGCCGAAGAGCGCGACGCGATAGGCCGCCTCGGCCTCCTCCGCCCGGGTCGCGCGCCAGATCAGGTCGCAGCGCTTGCGCGCCTTCCAGGCGTCGCGCACGGGCTCGATCCGCACCACGCGCCCGCCCCAGCGCTCCTTGACCAGCACGGCGCCCTCGCGCGCCGGCTGGAGCACGAAGGCGCCCGAGGTCTCGCCGCGCTCACTGGCGCGCGGCGGCTCGGCGAAGAGCGGCGCTCCGGCCAGGGGCTCGCGCTCGTAGTCGCCCGAGCAGAGGTTGGCGGGGAACTCGAGCAGCTCGTGACCCAGGATCCGCAGCTGGGCCGAGAGCACGCTCCAGCGGCGCGGGTCGTAGAGCCGCGCCTCGCCCCGCTGCAGCGCCGCGCACGCGGCCCGCTGGGCGGCCACGAAGTCCTCCCCGGTCACGGGAAACTCGTTGCTCCAGCTCTGCCGGGGCATTTGCAGCCGCTTGGAGGCCGGCCCCGCGCCGTCGAACACGACGCCGGTCGGGCTGGCGGCCAGGGCGCGCCCGACCAGGCGCTCGAGCGGTCCGTCGCCGCGGAGCAGGTCGAGCTGCGAGACGTCGAGCGGCCCCAGCGTCTCGGTGTCCCAGCCGATCACGAGCGCGTCGGGAGGCGCCGCCGCGACCGGGCTGGGCGTCGGCGCCGCGCTCGCCTGGGGGGCGGGCGTCGCCTCCGGCGTAGCGGCCGCTCGAGCGGTCGGGGCCAGGCGCCGCGGGGCCTCGCCCACGATCGCGGGGCGAATCAGGAAGCGCCCCGGCGCGCGCAGCAGGCGCCCGTCCGAGGCCGCGTAGTAGGGATAGGCCGCCAGCGCGCCGCCCGCGTAGGAGCCAACCAGGGTCGGGACGAAGCGCACCGGCAGGGTCAGCTTCTCGCCCGGCGCGAGGTCCCGCGCGTAGAGCACGAGCAGCCGGCCGCTCAGCTCGTAGAAGCGCAGCGGCGGATCCCGCTGGGCGCCAGGCGCCTCGCCCGGCGCGGCCGCGGGCGGAGTCAGCAGCTGCCGCAGACCGCCCTGCGGCTGTCCGCTCGTGTCCCGCGCGAGCTCGAACCCGGGCGGGAGGTGCAGCTCGGCCATGGGCGAGGCCAGCACCTGGCGACCGCGGTTGCGCAGCTCGATCCGCCAGGTCTGGGCCACGCCCACGCGCCCCTCGGTCGGCCGGCGCACACTCAGCTCCAGCTGCGAACCGGCCCGAGCCCGCCCGAAGCCCGGCGCGTCCCAGGCCACGTGCCCTTCGGCCACCACCTGCAGCCGCAGCCGCCCTTCACCGACGAAGCGGAAGCTCAGCGGCCGCGAGAGCGAGAGCGCAAACACCCGCTCCTCGTCAGCGCGCTGGGGAGCTCCGAGGGCCCGCTCGATCAGCTCGACCCCCGCCGCCTTGCTCCCGCCCCCGGCTCCGGCTCCGGCTCCGCCCCCGGCCCCGGCTCCGGTCCCGGCTCCGGCTCCGCCCCCGGCTCCGGTCCTGGCTCCAGTCCCGCCCCCGGCTCCGGCTCCGGCTCCGGTCCCGGCTCCGGCTCCGGCTCCGGTCCCGGCTCCGGTCCCGGCTCCGGTCCCGCCCCCGGCTCCGGCTCCGGTCCCGCCCCCGGCTCCGCCCCCGGCTCCGCCCCCGGCTCCGCCCCGGTCCCCCTCACCCGGAGCCTCGAGCTCGATCCGCTCTTCCCAGCCCTCGCAGCTCGCCACCACGGTCCCGACGGCCCGCCGCCACCCCGCCGCGCGCAGCGCCTCCAGCGCCTGCACGGTCGCCTGCGTCCCGCCGAACCCGCCGAGCTGCCGCTGCAGCGCCAGCCAACGCAGCGCCCCCGGCACCAGCTCGCGCTGCTCCACGCCGACCAGCACCTGAACCGCCAGCCCGGTCGCCTCGACCGCGGCCGCGCGCGCCGGCGAGCCGGTCGCGTTCGCGCCGCCGACCCAATGCACGAGCCCCTCCGCCAGCCGCTGCGCCCGCTTCTCCAGCAGCTCCGCCGCCAGCCGAGCGCCCTCCGCGCGCTCGTTCGCCAGCAGCGCGCGTCCGATCAGCCCCAGCTCCAGGGGCGTCAGCTGACGGGTCAGCTGCCCCTCCAGGTAGCCGATCGCCCGCTCGGTCCCGCGCAGCACGACCTCGGGCAGCTCCCGCTCGCGAACCTTGGCCAGGCGCGCCAGCTCGCCCAGCGCGCTCAGCGCGTAGGCCGCGACGGCGCGCTCGGCGTCGGCCCAGCGCGCGCCGACGAAGCGCCCGGTCGGCCACGAGCCGTCGCTCTGCTGAAAGGCCACCAGCCCCAAGGCGGCTCGCTCCACCCGCTTCCACTCGACGGGGAGCACCTCGGCCAGGCGCACGATCTCGCCCAGCCCCAGCGCGCTCAGCCAGGGGTCCGCGGCCTCGCCCGGGTGGAGCGAGAAGCCGCCGCCGCCGGCCTCGAAGCGGCGCAGGCGCTCGGCGCCGGCGCGGGCGTGCTGCTCGGCCTCGGCCCGCAGCGCGGGGTCGACGCCCTCCTCGCGCGCCATGGCCAGCACCAGGGCGCTGGGGTAGGTCGCGGCGGTCGTCTGCTCGAAGCAGCCGGTCGGCTGGCGGGCCAAGCCGCGCAGGCTGAAGGCGGCCTCGTGGGCCAGCCCGGGGATCACCCGCAGCAGGAGTCGCCGCGGCGAGCGCAGCTCGGCCGCGCGCGGATCCAAACGCAGGGTCGCGATCCCCTCGGGGCCGCTCAGCTCGACGTTGTGGACCAGGCGCGCCTCGCGCTCGTTGGGGAGCACCGCGATCTCGACCTCGGCCGAGGCCTGCCCGCTGCCCTCGCCAACACGCACGCGCAGCCACGCGCGACCCGGGCGCAGCGCCCGCACGCGCAGGGGCCAGGCCACCGCCATCCCCTCGGCCACCGGCGCGCCGCGCTCGACCGAGAGCGCGGGGCCGGTGGCGCCCACCAGCTCGAGGTCGAGGCTGGCCGCGTCGCCGCCGGACCAGCCGACGCGCGCGCTGAGGTGGACCTCGTCCCCGACCCGCAGCCGCCCGGGCGCCCTCAGCGCCAGGGTCGGCGGACCGAGCTCCGGCTGGAGCGCGACCCCGCCCGCGAGCCCCGCCGCGCTCGGCTGCGCGGGCGGGTCGAGCTGCGCGACGCGCGAAGCCGGGGTGGCGGCCCCTCCGCCACCCAGGAGCGCGGCGCTGCCCGCGCCGAGCCCCAGGAGCAGCAGCAGGACCGCGACCGGAGCCGCCGCCGAGAGGACGCCCTCGGGCGCGGACTCGAGCGCGGCCTGGGCCGCGTCGCCGGTGACCTCGCGGGCCAGCTCCAGCACCTCGCCCGGGGGCGGCGGAGGAGGCGCGGCCTGGGCAGCGCCCTCGAGCGCGCCGCCGGCCAGCTCGTCGGCGACCTCCTCGAAGAGCCCCTCGGGCGGCTCGTCGACCTCGGGCAGGAGCGGCGCGCCGGCGGCCTGGGCGAGCAAGGCGCTCGCGGCCTCGGGGGCCGGGGCCTGCAGCGCCTGGCGCAGCAGGAGCAGCCCGGCGACCGCGCCCAGGTCGAGCGAGGGCTCGAGCCCCTCGCGCAGGCGCTCGATCCCGCGCCGAACCCGCGAGGACACGGTGCCCTCGGGGCAGCCCAGGATCCGCGCGACCTCCTTCAGGCTCAGCTCCTGCAGGTAACGCAGCGTGACCGCCTCGCGCAGCTTGGGGGCCAGGCGGGCGACCTCGCGCTGGACGACCTCGGCCTGCTCGCGCTTCTCGACGCCGAGGTCCGGCGCCAGCCGCTCGGGGCGCGCCGCCAGGGACTCGCGCGCGCGCCGGCGCCCCTCTCCGCGGCGATGGTTGCGGGCCACGTTGATCACGATCCGCAAGAACCAGGGCTCGAAGGGCCGCCCCGGCTGGAAGCGCTCGGCGGCCTGGAGCGCGCGCACGATCGCCTCCTGAGCCACGTCCTCCGCCGCGCCCGGGTCGCCGGTCGCCCCGAGGGCGACGCGATAGGCCGGCGCCCAGCAGCGGTCCAGGAGCTCGGCGACCGCGGCCTCGTCCCGCCGAGCCAGGCCGGCCGCCAGGCGAGCGTCCCCCGCGTGAGCGCTCGGGTCCAAGGGCTCGGCCGACTCGGGGTTGGATCGATCTCGTGAGGGCAAGCGCACCGCGTTCATTGAGGGCTGCCTCCTTCACCTGCGCTACCCCGCAGCGCCCCGGCGCCATCCCTCTCGCACCTAAGTGCCTTGCCTGCAACCACTTCAAAAAAGCGCGCCGGAAGCGCGCCCAAGGGGTGTGACGTAGGCAACCCTCCTTGGGTTGAGTGCTGTCCCCACTTTCCCGAACCGACCAGGGCGCCTCTCGGTGAGGCGCCCTGGCGTTCGTGTGGGGCTACTCGCCGGCCTCGAACTGCCCCAGCAGCTCGAGCAGGTCGGCGCGGAGCTCCTCCTCCTCGACCCGCTCCACGGCCGCCCGCAGCCGGTCGACCCAGGGAGCGAGGCCCTGACCGAGGCCGGTCAGGAGCTGGAGCGCGCGGGCGGCCAGGTGGTGGCGGTCCTGGCGCTCGACGAGCGACACCAGATCGGGCGCGGCGGTCTGCACGGCGACGGGGTCGCTCGCGACCACCTGAAAGGCCGACTCCACCAGCCAGCCCTGGCGGCCGCCGCAGAAGCTCGCGTCGGCGAAGGCCTCGCGCAGCCGGGCCAGGGCGAGCGGGTCCCCCGTGGCGCGGAAGGCGCAGATCGCCCAGGGGAAGTCGAGCGCGGCGCGCCCCTCGGCGCGGACCTCGTCCAGAGCAGCGACTCCACGCTCGGAGCGACCGAGGAGCTCGAGCGCGGTCAGGGTCGAGATCACGCGGACCCCCTCGATCTCGCGGGCCAGGATCCGCGCGATCGGGAGGTGCAGGTCGTGGTCCTCGTCGCGGAGCTGCTCGAGCAGGTTCAGCGCCCCTTCGCTCAGGTCGTCGTCGCCGTGCAGGAGGTAGGGCTCGAGCGCCGGGCCGAGCTGGGGCGGGAGCGGCGTCACGATTCGCCCCAGGCCGAGGGTGACCGCTCGCGCGCGGAGGGCGCCCGCCGGGAGCGGAGTGCTCAAGCGGGCCGCGACCAGCGCCGCCACGGCCGGACACACTTCGTCGTCGCGCGCCGCGCGCTGGAGCGCGGCCGCCGCGCCCGCCGAGCGCCCGCCGCGGGGGGAGTCGAGCAGCTCGAACCACTCGGACCAGGTCCGGCCCGCGCAGCTCCAGCCCCCGTCCTGGCCCGCCGCGACCAGCGCCTCGTAGCCGGCGCCCGGGTCCTGCGCGTAGCGCTCGAGCGCCTCGAGGAAGGGCCGCTCCGCGGCGGCCGCGACGGGCGGAGGACAGCCGAGCAGGTGGCGAGCCAGCTCGCGGCGAGGGCCGGGCTGGCTGGCCTCGCGCGGGTAGCTGGGCACCGCCTCCTCGACCCCGGCCAGGGCCGCGCGCAGCGCGACCAGCTGCAGCGGGCGCTCGTGGAGCTCGGCCTGCTGGACCTCGTAGAGCAGGGGCACGACCCGAGCCAGCAGCGCGGCGAAGGTCCCGGGCTGGGCGTCGCCGTCCAGGAAGATCAGCTCTGCCAGCTCGCGCCCGTAGACCAGCTCCTCGCCGTCGCTGAGGTTGGCCTCGACCTCCTCGACCAGGCTCAGCAGCTCGCGCTCGTTCTCGACCGCCCCCCACTCGATCGCCTCGCGGGCCTCGGCCAGGGCGACGCGGGTCAGGAGCTCGAGGTCGTCGCCGGGCGCCCCCAGCGGCGGACCCACCTCGTCGCCCAAGGCCGCCAGCGCCGCCGGGTAGCCCAGCTGCGCCGCCGTCTGCAGCGGGCGCAGCTCCAGCTCGCCCTCGCGGAGGCGGGCCCGCAGCCAGGCGGCTTCGGCGCCCACGTCGCCGCTGGCGAGGAAGTCGCGCTCCGAGTCGCGCAGGTCGCTATCCACCGAAGCCCTCCTGGGGGCGGGCCAGGAACTCCTGGATCGTCTCGGCCAGCTTGCGCGGCACGACCTCGCCCAGCTCGTCCAGGCTCGCCTCGCGGATCCCCTTCAGGCTGCCGAAGCGGCGCAGGAGCGCCAGCCGCCGCTTGGGCCCCACTCCGGGGACCTCCTCCAGGCCCGAGCGCAGGGCCGACTTGCGCCGCAGCTCGCGGTGGTAGGTGATCGCGGTCTTGTGGGCCTGGTCGCGCACGCGCGCCAGGAAGCGGCACTCGAGCGAGGCCGGCTCCAGCACGATCGCGGGGCCGCCCTCGGGGCGGTGGATCCGCTCGAACTGCCGCTCGCTCTCGACCTCGCCCTGGCGCTGGGCGCGGGCCTTGGCCAGCCCGACCAGCTCGGTCCGCTCGGGGTCGAGCCCGACCTTGTCGGCCGCGATCAGCGCCCGCTGCAGCTGCGCCGAGCCCCCGTCGATCACGATCAGGTCGGGCAGGTCGCCCTTCTCGATCCCGCTCCGCAGCCGGCGCTCGACGACCTCCTCCATCGCGGCGAAGTCGTCCTGGCCCTCGACGGTGCGCACCTTGTAGGTCCGATAGCCCGCGGGCTCGGGCTCGCCCTCGCGGAAGCGGACCTTGCTCGCGACCGTGAACGCGCCCTGGATCGTGGACACGTCGAAGCACTCCACGGTGCGCGGGATCCGCCGCAGGCGGAGCTTGGCCTGCAGCCCGGCCAGCGTCTCCTCGACCGCGACCCGGCGCGCCTCGCCCGTCTCGAGGATCAGGGCCGCGTTCTTGCTCGCCAGCTCGACCAGCTTGCGGCGGTCGGTGTAGAGGGTCGACTTGACCTCGACCTGGGTCCCGCGCCGCTCGCGCAGGATCTCGAGCAGCAGCGCCTGGTCGGCGACCTCGCAGGGCAGGAGCACCTCGTGGGGGACGTAGCGCTCGGGCGAGTAGAACTGACCCAGGAAGGCGTTCAGCGCCTCGTCGGGGTCCAGCGTCGTCTTGAGCTCGTAGGGGCGCGGCTCGCCGACCTGCCCCTCGCGCACGGGCAGGTGCAGGACCACCACCGCGCCGGCCTCGGCCGCGAGGCCGAACACGTCCTGGTCGCGCGTGCCCTCCTTGCTGATCCGCTGGTCCTCGAGCGTGCGCCGGATCGCCTGGAGCTGGTCCCGGACCCGCCCCGCCTGCTCGTAGCGCAGGCTCTCGGCGTGCTCTTGCATCCGCGCCTCGAGGCGCGGGATCAGGGTCTCGTCCTTGCCCTTGAGGAAGAGGCGCACCTCGGTCACGACCTGCTCGTAGTCCTCCTCGCTGCAGAGCCCCACGCAGGGCGCCAGGCAGCGACCCATTTCGTGCTCGATACAAGGCCGGGTCCGGTTGCGCAGCTCGCGGTTGGAGCAGGTCCGGAGCGGGAACCAGCGCTTGATGTGGCGCAGGGTCTCGCGCACCGAACGCGCCGAGGAGTAGGGCCCGAACACCTCGCCCTTCTTGCGCCGCTTGCGCACCCGGACCAGGCGCGCCAGCGGCCAGTCCTCGTGGGTCGTGAGCTCGATCTGGAGGAAGCTCTTGTCGTCGGTGAGCTCGATGTTCCAGCGCGGCGAGTGGCGCTTGATCAGCGTGTTCTCGAGGAGCAGCGCCTCCTTCTCGTTGTCGGTCGCGACGCAGCTCACGTCGCGCAGGTTCTGGCGCAGGAAGCGATAGAACAGCCGCCCGTCGTCGACCACGTTGAAGTAGCTGCGCACGCGGGCACGCAGGTTCTTGGCCTTGCCCACGTAGACGACCGCGTTGCGCGCGTCGAGGAAGGTGTAGACCCCGGGCCCGGTCGGGAAGAGGGCGACCTTCTCCAGCAGGCGCTCGCGCAGCTCGGGGTCCATGGCGCCCGACTCTAGGACCCCGCTGGGGAACTGCCTACGGCGGCGTCGAGCTGGAAGCGCGAGGTGAACACGGTCGCGAAGCTGAAGCCCGCCACCTGCCAGAACCACACGCTCGTGACCAGGAAGCCGACGCCCAGCGCCAGGAGCCCGAGGAAGGAGAGCGCCAGCGCCAAGAGCGCGATCCCCCACGCCTTCCAGTAGGCGAGCCCGCCCTCGTAGACCCGCCGCAGGGCGCGGAAGGGGTCGAAGATCTCGCGCGGGTCGAAGGCGCGGCAGTAGTGCGACATGTAGCCGGGGATCGCGATCACCGCCAGCGCCCAGAGCACGACCCCCAGCCAGAACGCCGGCCACTGCCTGTGCCAGCCGCCCAGGGACATCAGCAGCACCCCCGGCCAGCCGTAGTAGGCCATGCCCGCGCAGGTGATCGCGCCGTGCTCGAGCAGGTCGAGGGGGTCGCGCCAGGCGGGAAAGGGCGGACGCCCGTGCTGCATGTTGTGCACGAAGCGGATCCGGTGGCCCATGTTCATCAGCCAGCCCACCACGGGCACCAGCAACCAGGCCGCCCCGACCAGCACCTCGCGCCGGCTCTCGGCGCTCTGGAGCGGAAAGCGCAACGAGGTGCGCAGACTGAGCGGGCTGCGCAGGTCGATCGCTTCGGGGGGCTCGGTCACGTGGGCATCAGAGCCGACGCCGCGCCGCGCCGCCAGAGCGGCTAGGCTGGGCGCCATGGGTCAGGGCTCCAGGGGACCGGCGCGCGCGATCGGCCGCTTCCAGCTCTTGGGCGAGCTGGGGCGGGGCGCCTTCGGAGCGGTGTTTCGGGCCTTCGACCCGCAGCACCAGCGCGAGGTGGCGATCAAGGTCCTCCTGCGCGAGAGCCCGCGGGCCAGCGCGCGCTTCCAGCGCGAGATCGAGGCCACCCTCCGCCTGCGCCACCCCAACCTGGTGCCCGTGCTGGAGAGCGGGGTCCACCAGGGTCGGCCCTTCCTGGTCATGGACTACGTCGGCGGCGACACGCTGGCCGCGCTGGTCGAGGGCGGCCGCAGGATCCCCGTCGGGCGCGCGGTCGAGCTGCTGCGCGACGCGGCGCGCGGGGTCCACTACGCCCACGAGCAGGGGATCTTTCACCGCGACCTCAAACCCGACAACGTGCTGATCGACGCCGGCGGCTCGCCGCGCGTGCTCGACTTCGGCCTGGCCTTCCTGCTGAGCGAAGAAGAGCGCTTGAGCATGACCGGCGGGGCCCTGGGCACGCCGACCTATATGGCGCCCGAGCAGGGCGTCGGCGCGCGCCCGACCGCTCAGACCGACGTCTACGGGCTAGGGGCCACGCTCTACTTCGTGCTCGCTGGGCAAGGCCCCTTCGACGACGAGGAGGACCCCTGGCTGGCGGCGCACCGGATCGACCCGCGCCCGCCGAGCGAGCACAACCCCGCGGTGACCCCCGCCCTCGACGCGACCGTGCTGCGCGCCCTGCGCAAGACGCCCGCGGAGCGCCAGCCCAGCGCGGCGGCTTTCGCCGACGAGCTGAGCGCCTTCCTCTCGGGGAGCTCGCTCAGCGCGCCCCCCGCCCGCGCGAGCCGCGCGCGCTGGGCGCCCGCGCTCGCGGTCGGCGGCGGGCTGCTCCTGGCCGGGGGCCTCGGCGCTTGGGCCGCTCTCGCGCCGCAGGCCCCGGAGCAGGCGAAGGCCTCCCCCGCGGCCAGCCCCAGCCCCAGCGCCGTGGCCTACGACTGGAGCCCCTTCCGCGCGGCCCTGGCCGAGGGCAGCGCCACTCAGCTGGCGGAGCTGCTCGCGGCCAGCCCCGAGGGAGCGGAGCGCGAGCAGGCGTCGCGCTGGGTCGAGGCAGTCCAGCGGCTGGAGCGGGCGCGCAACCTGGCCAGCGAGCTGGCGCCGGCCGCCGAGCTCTTCGCCCCCCTCGACGAAGCCCGCGCGCTGGTGGAGGGCTCGCCGGTCCTCGAGCAGCGCTGGGCCCTCGCTCAGCTGCGCGCGGCCCTGCATCGCAACGAGCGCGAGCGCGCCGAGGCGGCCTTGCCGCTGCTCGAGGCCGGTCCCCACGCGCGGGAGGCGCGCTTCCTCCACGGCTTGCTCCTGTTCCGCGGCGCCGACGTCGAGCGGGGCGACAAGATCCTGAGCGGACTTCAGGGAGAGGACCTCTGGGCCTGGCTCGCCGAGGGCTGGATCGCGAGCCGCGCCTTCAAGCACGCCGAAGCGCTGCGCCTGGCTCAGGCGGCCCTGCGCGCCTCGCCCGAGGAGCCTCAGGCGCGTCTGCTGCGGGCCGTCGCCCTCTCGGCAGCTCAGCAGGACGTGGGCCGCGCCTTCGCCGAGCTGGTGGGCGAGGGCGCGAGCCGCGACGACGCCATGGTGTGGGTCCGCTACGCGGTTCACGCCACGACCAGCGGCGACCTGCGCCGCTCGCGCGACTACCTGGCGCGGGCCCAGAGCCTCTGCGCCCCGGGCGCCTGCGCGGGGGTCGAGCGCGTCGAGGGGCTGCTGCTGCTGCTGGAGGGTCAGCACCGAGCGGCGGCCAAGAAGCTCGAGCAGACGATCGAGCGCGACCCGCGCGACGTCGGGGCCTGGATGCTCCTCGGCGTCGCGCGCCACAGCCATGAGGACTACGCGGCGGCCGAGGCCTCCTGGCGCGTGGCCTACAAGCAGGGCCCCCAGCGCTTCGCCGCGGTGCTGGAGACGATCCAGCCCGTCCACCTGCGCCTGCGAATTGCGCGCTGCGTGGGGATCGCGCCGCCCTTCCGCGACGGGCTGCCCGAGATGAAGATCCTGACCCCGGCGAGCCTGGTCGAGGTCGGGATCAGCGCCGAGGCGGCCCCGGCCCTGAGCGAGGCCTTGACCGCGCTGGGTCGCGGGGAGCCCTGGGACCGGATCCGGCCTCACTTCGACGCGGCCGAGGCGGCCGCGCCCAAGGACGGGGGCGTGCTCGGGCACAAGGCCGTGGCCCTCTGCGCGCGAGCTCGCTTCGCGGAGGCCGAGGCGGCCTTCGCGCGCGCGCGCGCGGCGGGTGAGGCCAGCCGGATCCTCGAGCTGCACGCGGCCGAGGCGGTCTGGCGCAGAGGCGAGGGCCGCGGGAACGCCGACGCCAATGAGCGCTTCCGCGCCCTCGCGCAGCTGGAGCCGCCCGACGCCGTCGCGCTGACGGCCCAGGCGCTGGGGGCCTGGGCCACCGGAAAGGCCGAGCGCGCGCGGAAGCTCGCCAGCGCGGCCTGGCGGCAGGTGCCCCTCGCGCTGGCGGCGCAGATCGAGGCGCTGGCCCTGGTGGACCTCCGGCGGGGGGCCGACGCCCTGGCGGTGCTGGACACCGCGACCCGCCACTTCGCCTATTCGCGCGTGTGGCTGCTCCAGACTCGAGCCGACCTGACCCTGGCCCTGGCCGGCCGGGACGAGAAGCTGCGCGACCTGGGGATCGCGCGCGAGCTGGTCGTGAGCTGCGTCGCCCCGGAGCGGGCCCAGCCCTTCCAGCGTTTGCTGGAGCACGTGCTCGAGCTGCCGCGCGAGCACCGCTTCTTCAACTCGGCCGTGATGTGGATGGACGATCTGCTCGCGCGCTGCGGCAAGCACGACCCGGCCGGCTTTCGGCGGGCGCGCGTGCTCTTCGGGCTGATGCTCCTCCGGCGAGGTCACCCTGCCGGGGACGTCCTCCGCCACTGGCAGCGCAGCAGCCCCCAGTCGGTCCGCCCGACCGTGCCCAAGCGCTATCAGCAGATCTTCGCGCGCACCTACGGCGCGCCGCCGGACCTGGAGTCGATCGCGCCTCAGGCGCCGGCGGAGCAGAAGGCGCCAGCGGAGAAGCGTTGAGCGCCTAGGCGGCGGTCGCGGAGCGCGTCAACTCGGGGTTGAGCCTGACGACCTCGGCCTCCTTGCGGGGCTTGAGCAGCATGGCGTGCAGGATCGTCTTGGCGCCGAAGAACATGCCCTGGACCGTGATCGGCTCTGCGCGGCGGCGGTGCTCCTCGTCGCTCAGGAGCTCGCGCTTGAGCGCGGGCAGGTGATACCAGGGGACCCGGGCGAAGAGGTGGTGCTCGAGGTGCTGGCCCGAGTTGAGCGGGTAGATGAAGAAGTTGGCCACGGGGCCGAACTCGTGCTCCCAGGTGCGGTCGTATTCGCTCGGGCCCTCCTCGCCGTTGTGCTCGCCGTAGCCGTGCCACTTGGCGATCAGGACCGTGAAGGTCGCGTAGGGGAGGAGCCAGAACAGGAGGATGTCGGCCCAGAAGCCGAAGTAGATCGAGGCACCCACGATCGGGCCGAGGACCACGAGGTTCAGCGCCATGTCGCGCGGCTTGGGGGTCAGCTTGCGCTCGGCCGTGAAGGCGAGCAGGAACTTCACGTAGCGGAAGAAGTTCAGGAAGAACAGGTCGGCCAGGAACATCAGCGCCAGGCGGCCCGCGCTGCGCGGCTGGTAGTCGTAGTTCATGGCCTCATACATGGCCACCTCGGGGTCCTTGCCGCGGACGCCGGTGTCCTTGTGGTGAGCCAGGTGGAAGGCGCGGTAGAAGCGGGTCAGGGTCCCGAAGGGGATCGCGCAGAACACGTCGCTGACCAGCTCGTTGACCCGCCGCTGGGGGTGGAGCAGGCCGTGGGCGCCCTCGTGCATGAGGATCATCAGGTGGTGCTGGAGGCCGGCGATCACGATCATCGCCGGCAGCGCCAGCCAGTAGCCCGAGAGCCGGCCGCCGGCGAGGGCCAGGCCCACCACGAGCGCGTAGATCAGCACGCAGGTCGCGATCGACTTCCAGGAGCTGACCTGAGTCAGGGCCCGCATGACCTCGCGATCGACCGTGGGTCGGAATGCCGTCTGATCCATCTTCCGCTCTCCTCGCTCGTCCTAGGGCAAGCTCAGTGCCGGCCTTAAGTCCATTATTTCAAGTTGGATCGACGGTGAAGACTCAACGAGTGAGGCGGAAATGTGCAGGCCAGCGGGACGGAAACGGGCCATTGGCGAGGCGAATGGGTGATCGGAGCTCGAACTGAGGCGAAAGAGGGAGACCGTCAGCAACCATATGCGCGCTATGGAGTTAGGGCAGCGCCGGACAAGGCACAGAGCCTGGGGGCGCTGGCTCGCCGCTGCCGGCGACGGCTAGGATCCCGGTCATGGCTCCGCGCTTCCCGACCGACCTCCGCGACGAAGATCAGCCCCTCCTCGGCCAGCTCGCCGAGGTGCCCCTCCGCCCGACCTTCATCATGGGCCTGCACCGCTCGGGCACGACCTGGCTCTACGAGAGCCTGGCCCGCGTGTTCGGCTTCGCCTCGGTCACCCTGCACGAGGTGTTCTGCTTCCCCCGCCTGCTGGCCCGCCACGCCGCGGGGCGCAGCCAGGAAGACCAGCGGCTGATCGACGAGCACTTTCGCGCCCGGGGCATGGACACGCGCGGGATCGACGGGATCAGCCTCTCGCACGCCATGGTCGAGGAGTACGGCTGGATCCTGCAGCGCTACGCCGGCGACCTGAAGGTCAGCCCCAAGACCAAGCCGGTCCTCGACCAGCTGATCCGCAAGGTGCAGCACATGCACCCCGAAGCCCCGGGTGTCCTGCTCAAGAACCCCTGGGACACCAGCAACGCCGCCCGGATCGCGGAGCTCTACCCCGACGCGAACTTCGTGTTCATCGCGCGCGATCCCCTGCGCGTGATCCAGTCGCTCTACAAGAACTCGCTGATCTTCGGCGGCGGCGACGTCTACTTCCTGTTCCTGCTCATGCAGGGCTTCCCCCTCGGCCGAACCGTGATCCGCTGCCAGCGCATGCTCTATCGGCTGGTCGGCGAAGAGCGCTACTCGAAGATCATCACCCGCTACCTCCAGGACGACGTGGCGCGCGAGCTGGCGGGCTACCGCGACTCCTTCGCCGCGCTCCCCGCCCTGCGCAAGGTCGAGGTCACCTACTCCGAGCTCGCGGGCGACCCGCAGGCGACCCTGCGCCGCCTGGGCGTGTTCCTCGGCCTCGAGCCCGACCCCGACGCCCTGGCCGCCGTCACGCCCCGAGTCCGCTCGGCCGGCGCGCTGCACCCGCAGATCGAGCGGATCGCGGCCGGCTTCCGCGCGCGCCTCGAGCGCGAGGGGCTGTGGCGCACGGACGTCTGAGCGCCCCCCCCTTTGACAGCGACCCCTCGCGCTGCGACAACCGCAGGTCATGGCACCCGAGCTACCTCGACCCGAGGGCTGAAGCCCGAGCTGATCTCCCGACGGAGTCTCCGTCAGGTCTGCTCGCTTCGTCTCCACCCTCGGAGGTCCCGTGCCCACGCGTGTGCCCGCGCTCCTCGTCCTCGCCTGCCTGCCCCTCGCTCCTGGCTTCGCTCAAGAGCTCGAGCCCGATCCGCTCGCTCCCGCCCCGGCCCAGGAGTCCCCACCTCCCGCCGTCGAGCAGGCCGAGCCTCCCGCAGAGGCGCCCTCGCCACCACCCAAGGACGAGGAGCCTAGCCCCTGGCGTCTGAGCGAGGCAGCCGGGTTGCCCGACTGGCTGCACATTGGCGGCACTCACCGCACCCGCTACGAATACCTCTGGAATCAGTTCCGCCGTGGATCGCCCGGGAACGGCCGCGGGCTCTCGCTGCGGACCACGATCCTGCTCGAGCTACGTTTTCAACCGCTGCGGATCGGCGCCGAGCTGCTGGACTCGCGCGCCTACTTCCTCGACGACGACACGCCGGTCAACACGGGGATCGTCAACCCGCTCGAGCTCCTCCAGGCCTACGTCGCGCTCGACCTCGACCAGGAGCTCGGCGACGCGGGCAAGCTGACCCTGCGGGCGGGGCGCCTGACCTTCGACATTGGCAGCCGCCGACTCGTGGCGCGCAACCGCTTCCGCAACACGATCAACGCCTTCACGGGGATCCACGGCGAGTACGAGCGCGGCGGCCACTCGCTGCAGGCCTTCTTCGTGCTCCCGATCCAGCGCCGCCCCTTCGACCGCGACTCCCTCGAGGACAACGACGTCCACTTCGACCGCGAGCACCTAGACAACCACTTCTGGGGCCTGGTCTACACCTCGGCGCCCCTCTCGCCCGCCGAGCTCCTGGTCGAGGCCTACCTGTTCGGGCTCAACGAAGACGATCGCTCCGAGCGCGCCACCCGAGACCGCGAGCTCTACACCACGGGCTTTCGGCTGCGCCGCAAGAAGGCCAAGGGGGAGCTCGATTTCCAGCTCGAGGCCGTGCTCCAGTTCGGAAGGAGCTCGCTCAGCTCGGCCGCTGGCGCCCGACGCCTGGACCACTTCGCCTACTTCGCCCACGCCACCCTGGGCTACACCTTCGCCGCCCCCATGCAGCCGCGCCTCGCGCTCCAAGGTGACTACGCCAGCGGAGACACCAACCCAAACGACGGCGACAACGGCCGCTTCGACACGCTCTTCGGCGCGCGCCGCTTCGAGTTCGGCCCGACCGGCTTCTTCGGCGCCTTCGCGCGCAGCAACATCCAGAGCCTGGGCCTGCGGCTCGAGCTGAAGCCCCTGCCCAAGGTCAGCGCGCACATTGCCTATCGGCCCTTCTGGCTGGCCCGCAAGAAGGACGCCTGGACGACCAGCCGGGTCCAGGACCCCGCGGGCCGCTCGGGGCGCTTCATTGGGCACCAGATCGAGGCGCGCGTGCGCTGGGACCTGATCCCCGACAACGTGCGCCTCGAGGGCGGCTTCGCCCTCCTCGCCCGCGGCGAGTTCGCCCGCGAGGCGCCCAACGCCAACGCAGGTGAACCCCTCGTCGTCTACAGCCAACTGATCCTGAAGTTCTAAGGAGGCCTCGTGAGCGACCCCCTTCCCTGGGAGCGAGGCCCCCAGCCCGCGCCCCGCGAGCCTGGCCTGAGCGTCGACCTGCGCCGCTGCATTGGCTGCCACGCCTGCTCGATCGCCTGCAAGACCGCGCACGAGCTGCCGCTGGGCGAGTTCCGCCTGCGCGTGCGCTGGCTGCCGCGCCCCGGCGGGAATCAGCTGGCCTTCGTGCCCCTCTTCGCGGAGAGCTGCGACCTCGGCGCTGCGGCCCGCGCCCACGGGCTGGCGCCGGAGTGCGTGCGCGCCTGCCCGACCGAGGCCCTCCGCTACGGGGAGCGCGCCGAGGAGGACTCGCCCCTGCGCCGCTTCGAGGCCGCCGAGCAGGCTCAGCCCTTCGGCGGTAAGGCCGCGACCCACGCCGCGATCACCTACGTCGGCCTCGAGCCCTGGATCCCAGGAGCCGTCGGGAAGGGCGTTCCCCTCGACCCGAGCGACCCCGACCCGATCTACGAGCAAGGAGGCGCGTCGTGAGCGACCTCGACCGGCGCGACTTCCTCCGCCTGGCGAGCGGCCTGGCCGCGGGCCTGGCCACCGGCGGCCTGAGCGGCTGCACGAGCCCCAGCGCGAGCCCCGACGGGCAGGAGCCGCGCGAGCAGCGTGGGCGCGGCGGCGGGATCGACTACGCGCGCGCCAAGGCCACGCCCACGATCTGCTTCGGCTGCACGACCCACTGCGGGGTGATCGGCTGGGTCCAGGACGAGCGGGTGCGCCTGATCGAGGGCAACCCCCTCGACCCCAACACCCTGGGCACGGTGTGCTCCAAGGCCAACGGCATGGTCAGCTACACCTACGACCCCGAGCGGATCCTCTACCCGCTCCTGCGGGTCGGGAAGCGCGGCGAGGGGCGCTGGAAGCGGATCTCCTGGGAGGAGGCCTACGAGCGAATCGCGGCGCGGCTGCGGCCGATCCGCCAGTCGGGGCATCCCGAGCGCTTCGTGTTCCACTACGGCCGCGACAAGACCAAGGGCTTCACCTCGCGCTTCACCAACGCCTTCGGGACGCCCAACCGACTCAACCGGCGCTCGATCTGCAGCAGCAACCGGCGCGTGCCCTTGATGAGCTTCTACGGGCGCGAGTTCGAGTGGGAATCGCAGGACCTCGAGCGCACCCGCTACGTGATCAACTTCGGCGCCAACCCCATGGAGGCCCACCAGGGCGGGCTCTACCTGGTCCGGCGCCTGATGGACGCCAAGGTCGAGCGGGGCGCCAAGCTGGTGACCTTCGAGGTCCGCCCCTCGGCCACGGCCTCGATCAGCGACGAGTTCCACACGGTGCGCCCCGCGAGCGACGGCGCGATCGCGCTGGCCATGGCGCGCACGATCATTGACGAGGGGCTGGCCGACGGGGCCTTCTGGGAGCGCTGGGCCAACGTGCCCCTGGCCGAGGTCCGCGCCGAGCTCGAGCCCTTCACGCCGGCCTTCGCCGAGGCGGAGAGCGGCGTGCCGGCCGCCGAGATCACCCGGATCGCGCGCGAGTTCGCCGCCGCGGCGCCGGCCTGCACCACGATCTCCAACCGCGGCTCGGCCAAGCACTACAACGGCGTCCAGGCCGACCGCGCGATCCGGATGCTGGACGTGCTGGTGGGCAACGTCGGCCGCCCGGGGGGCTTCTGCCTCTCGACCCTGCGCATGTGGAAGGAGCGCTACGGCCAGTGGGGCCTGCCCACGATCGACCAGCCCGCCCCGCGCCCCAAGGGGCCCCGCCCGGTCCTGCGCGGCTCGAAGCACTTCGCGGAGCTGCCGCAGGAGGTCCAGGAGCGGGTCGCGGGCTTCCCGCCCGAGTGGCAGCAGAAGTATCACGGAGAGCTAGCGACGCCGAGTGAATACCCGCTCTCGTGGCACTACTACAACATGCGCGTCGGCCAGCTCGTCTACCCCTACATTCGCGAGGGGCGGGCCAAGGTCGAGGCCTACTTCAGCTACACCCTGGGAGCGGCCTACGGTTACCCCGAGGCCAAGGTCGCGCGCGAAGTCCTCGCGGACGAGTCGCTGATCCCCTTCCACGTCGCGATCGATATCGCCTACAGCGAGCAGGCGGCCCTGGCTGACATCATCCTGCCCGAGGCCACGAGCCTCGAGCGCTGGGACGCGCACTCGACCAACAGCTACGGGCTGCGCCCCTACACGGGGATCCGTCAGCCCCTGGTCGAGCCCCTCGGCGAGGCGCGCCCGATCCAGATCATCCTGCGCGACCTGGCCCGCAAGATCGGCGGCGGCATGGAGCGCTACTTCGACTTCGAGGAGGTCGAGGACTACTACCGCGAGTGGTACAGCCAGGTCCCCCTCTCCTGGGAGGAGCTCAAGCGGCGCGGGATCTGGTTCGACCCCGAGCGGCCCCTCGACCACGAGCTCTACGAGCGCGAGGTGCCCGCCGCCGAGCTCGAGGGGAGCGAGACCGACCCCGAGACCGGCGTGATCTACGCGACCAAGGGCGGCAAGCGACGCGCGATCGGGATCCGCCAGGGGGGCAAGGCCGTGCGCGGCTTCCCGACCCCGAGCCGGCGGATCCAGGTCAAGGACGAGGTCTTCGCGCGGGCGGCCAAGCACACGGGCCTGCCCCTCGACGACGTCAACGCCGCCGTGCTGCCGACCTACCAGCGCGTGCCCGAGCACCGCGAGCTGGCGGAGGACCAGCTGGTGCTGACGACCTTCAAGTGGAACGTGCACACCCAGGGCCGCTCCAGCGGCTGGCGCTATCACAGCGAGGTGGTCCACACCAACCAGGCCTTCCTCAACCCCGCGACGGCGGCGCGCTTCGGCCTCAGCGACGGGGACGAGGTCGAGCTGACCGTGCTGCGGCCCAAGCAGCGGACCTACCGCGCGGGGGAGGCGGAGCCGGTCGGGGTGTTCCGCAACCGGGTCAAGCTGCTCGAGGGCGTCAGCCCTTGGGTGATCGCCTGCTCGCACCACGGCGGCCACTGGGAGCAGGGCGCGGTGGCGCGCGCGGACACCGAGCGCGCCTCGCCCGGGCAGGCGGGCTTCAGCGAGGAGCTCGCGGACCCCGCCCTGCGCGAGACCCTCTGGTGGGCCAAGTCCAAGGGCGGCTCCGGCAACGGCGTCCCGCTCAACGACCACCTCCCGATCAACCCGACCCCGCTGGTCGGCGGCCAGAGCTGGTTCGACAACGTCGTCCGGGTGCGGAAGGTCTAGCCATGCAGCTGCCTGCGACCGAGCTGGCCCTGGTCTACCGCCTCTGCGGGCGCCTGCTCCTGCGCGAAGTCGACGCGCCGGCGCTGGAGCTGCTCCGCCAGCCTCCCGTGCGCGCCACGCTGGAGCGCGCCGCGCCGGGGGCGGCCGCGGCCCTGGACGCCTGGGACGACGAAGCCCAGCGCGAGGAGTTCACGCGCCTGTTCCTGCTGCCGGAGGGCGTCTCCCCGCGCGCCAGCGCCTGGCTCCCGCGCGAGCGGGACACCTTGGGCGCGGGCGTCGCCCGCGTCTCGGAGGCCCTCCTCGCCGAGCTCGGCCGGTCGCCGGACCAGCTCCCGGGAGTGGGCCGCCTCCCGCGCGACCACGGCGCGCTGCTGCTCGAGCTGGCGGCCCTGGCCCTCGAGCGGGACCCCCGCCGGGGAGCTAGCTTCGTCAAGGAGTCTCTCGCTCCCTGGCTGGGCGTCTGCGGGCGCGAGCTGGAGAGGACGAGCCGCTCCCCGCTCTACCGCGCTCTGGGAGTGCTCCTCGCCACGCTCCACCCTCGCCCGCTCCCCCTCTGCCCGGAGGCTTCATGACTCGCCTACCGCTCCTGGTCCTCGCGCTCTGGCTGGCCGGCTGCGCGAGCGATACGCCCCCGGAGGGGCCCGCCGCCGCGGAAGAGTCGGCCGCGGCTCCGCAGCGCGAGCAGCGGCGCTTCGAGATCGAATACCGCGTCCAGCTGGAGGCGCCGGCGGGTCAGCAGACACGGCTCTGGATCCCACTGCCGAGGGACGACGACCATCAGCGGATCACCAACCTGAAGGTCGTCGCGGCCTGGCCGCAGCGGGCCGGCGAGGACACGCGCGGAAACCGAATCCTCTATCTGGAGGGCGAGGGCGCGGGGCAGCCCGTCGAGGTCTCCGTGCGCTACACCGTGTTCCGCCAGGCGCGGCGCGTCGACCTCTCGAGGCGGGCAAGCGACGAGCGCCTCAGCGATCCGGCGCCCTACCTACGCGGCTCCAAGCTGCTCGTGGTCGACGAGGAGATCCGCGCCGTCCACGCGAAGGTCACGCCCGCGGGCGCCGACCCGCTCGCCAAGGCGCGCGCCTACTACGACCACGTGCGCGAGCACATGAGCTACGACAAGTCGGGCGAGGGCTGGGGCCGCGGGGACAGCGTCTACGCCTGCGAGGTGGGCAAGGGCAACTGCACCGACTTCCACAGCTACTTTCAGGCCCTATGCCTGGTCGAAGGGATCCCGACCCGCTTCGCGATCGGGCTCTACGGCGCCTACGAGCCGCGGAGCGAGCCCTACACCACGGGCGGCTACCACTGCTGGGCCGAGTTCTTCGTCGACGGGCGGGGCTGGATCCCGGTGGACATTTCGGAGGCCGACAAGCACCCCGAGCGGGCGGAGCAGTTCTTCGGCGGGCACAGCGCCAACCGGGTGACCCTCAGTCGCGGCCGGGACATCACGTTGGAGCCGGCCCAGGCGGGGCCGCCCCTGAACTACTTCGTGAACCCCTACGCGGAGGCGGGGGGCAAGCCGCTGGCGGCCAGCAAGACGGTTACCTGGACCGACCTCGCCCCTTGAGCGACGCGCTGCTGAGCCTGGTGCGGCGGGTGCTGCCCGCCGCGAGCGCGGCGCGGGAAGCGCCCCTGACCGGCGGCGTCTCGGCGAGCGTGACCCGGGTCGAGGTCGAGCTGCCCAGCGGCGAGACGCGTCAGCTGGTCCGGCGCTCGCTCGGACCGGCCGAGGAGCGAGCCGGGATCGGAATCGCGGCGGAGTTCGAGCTGCAGCGCGCCCTGCGCGCGACTGGCTTGCCCGTGCCCGAACCGCTCTGCCTCGACGACTCGCGCGAGCGCTTCCCGGACCCGGTGCTGCTGATGGAGTTCGTGGCCGGCGAGCTCGCGACCGAACTGGGTCCCGGCGCCGTCGAGCCCATGGCTCGCTTCCTGCGCCGGCTGCACTCCTTGGATCCCGAGGGGTTCGAGCTGCCCGCGCGCGAAGACCCGCGGGCCGGCGCGCTGGCCTACCTCCCCGGCGCCTCGTCCGCCCTGCGCGAGGCGCTCGCGGGCTTCCGCTGGACCCCCGCGCGCGTCGTCCTGCACGGCGACTTCTGGCCGGGAAACGTGCTCATGGCGGGGGGCCGGATCGCGGCGGTGATCGACTGGGAGGACGCAGCCCTGGGCGACCCGCTCTCGGACCTGGCCTGCGCGCGCCTCGAGCTGCGCTGCGCCTTCGGGCCCGCGGCCGCCGACGCGTTCAGCCAGAGCTACCTGGACGGGCGAAGCGTCGACCCGCGCGCGCTGGCGCTGTGGGAGCTCTACGTCTCGGCGGCCGCGCTCCCGGCCATGGGCGCATGGGGGCTCGAGCCCCAAGAGCTGGAGGCGCGCCGCGCGACGACGAGCGCCTTCCTGCGCCGAGCCGCCGGCGCCCTCGCCGGAGCCGGCGCCGACCCGGGCGACCCAGCGCTCCCTTAGCCATCCCGCTCTTCGAGCAACCCGTCGGCGAACTCGTCCGCCGCCTCGTCGTCGTCGAAGCAGGTCACCTCGCGCTCGGCGGCGCGACCGGCGAGGTCGAGGACCACGGTCAGGTCCTCGCCGTCGTCGAGGAGGACCTCGGCCCGCCAGAAGTAGCGCTCGTCGTCCTCCTCCAGCTCGAGGCGTCGGATCGACTCGGCGCCCTGGCCGGCGGCCGCGAGGGCGGCCGCGACCACGGCGTCGAAGTCGAGCCCGAGCGGAGAGCGGCCGTCCCACTCCAGCCGCGGGTCCTCGAGGAACCAGGCGTGGACCTCGGACTCGGCCTCGTCGCGCATCACGGACTCGAGGGTGATCAGCTGGCGGGCCACGGGCTCGTTCCTAGCGGCGCGTCTTGCGCTTGCGCCGCAGGGCGCGCCACCAGAGCACGCGGCTGAGGCGGATCTTCTGCGGCCCCTTGGGGAAGAGGAAGGTCAGCCACAGGCCGCCGCCGAACAGGAGCGCGCCGACCAAGGCCAGGAAGGGCAGGGCCGGCAGGCCGAAGATGTGGCGGTCGTGCAGCGCCTGGGCGCTGGTCATGGCCCCGACCAGGATGAAGCTGGCGGTCACGATCGCGAGGCTGACCCGCATCCCGGCCATGCGCCCGGTCTGAGCCAGCGCGTCGACGGCTTCGCCCTTGACCCCGACCTGGAAGCGGCCCGTGCTGACGTCGTTGAGCAGCTGCTCGAGCTGACCCGGGACCTCGTTGACGAAGGTCTGCAGGCCCAGGACCAGGGCCATCACCTCGGGCCCGGCCCGGCTGAAGTCCAGCCGCTGCATGACCAGGCGCTGGACGTAGGGGTAGATCACCTGCTGGAAGTCGAGGTCGGGGAAGAGCTCGCGCACGATCCCTTCCAGGGTCGCCGTGGCGCGGGCCAGGACCGCGAAGTCGGGCGGGAGCTTGATCCGGTGCCGGCGCACGACCTCGATCGAGTCGGTGATCACCGAGGCCGAGTCGAGCTCCTCCAGCTCGACGCCTACGTAGCGGTCCATGAGGGTCCGGATGTCTCGCTCGTAGGCCAGGCGGTCGAAGCCGGGCGGGGGCTCGCCGACCTTGAGCGTGAGCCGCGCCAAAGTCGAGGGGCTCTTGAGCGCGATCGCGGTCAGCCAGTGGAGCAGGATATCCTGCTGCTCGGGCGTAATGTGACCCCACAGGCCGTGGTCGATCATGCCCAGGCGCCCGTCGGCGAGCAGGAGCACGTTGCCGGGGTGCGGGTCGCCGTGGAACCAGCCGTCCTCGAACACCTGCTTGAAGGCGGTCTCGACGAGGCGGTTCAGCAGGGCCGGCTTGTCGTAGCGCGGGTCGTCCTTGGCGTCCGTGATCTTGACCGCGTCCAGGAAGGTCATGGTCAGCACGCGCGAGGTGCTCAGCTCGGCGAAGGCCTCAGGGACCTCCAGCAGCTCGGGGCGGGTCGAGAAGCTCTTGCGCGCCCGCTCGAGGTTCTTGCGCTCGTTGACGAAGTCGAGCTCCTCGAACACCGCGGCCTCGAACTGCTCGATGATCGCGGTCGGCGTGTAGGCCGAGACCTCCTCGATCGTGCCCTCGAGCAGGCGCGCCAGCCAATAGAGCAGGCTCAGGTCGGCCGCCATGATCTCGCGGATCCGCGGCCGCTGGATCTTGCACACCACCTCGAAGGGCTCGCCGTCGCGCTCGATCGTGGCCCGGTGGACCTGCGCGATCGAGGCCGTGGCCAGGGGCTCGTCGCTGAAGCTGAGGAAGAGCTCGCTGATCGGCTTGCCCAGCTCCGCCTCGACGACCTCGCGCGCCGTCTGCCCGGGCAGCGGCTCGGCGTCGTCCTGGAGCCGCTTGAGCGCGTCCGCGAAGTCCTGGGGGACGATGTCCGCCCGGGTGCTGAGGATCTGCCCCGCCTTGACGAAGGTCGGCCCCAGCTCCTCCAGCGCGTGGCAGAAGCGCTCGGCGCGCGGCAGCTCGCGCAGCTCGTCGCGGACGCCGCCCTCGACCTGGACCTGCTCCAGGACCGGCTTGCTGAAGATCGCCCCGAACCCGTGCGAGACGAGGGTCTGCACGATCTCGGCGGCCCGAGTCAGGTCCTTGAGCGGCGTAAGGCGTGCCGACTGGCTGGTCACCCGGCGAGTCTAGCTCTTTTGCTGCGCGGCGCGCCTCAGCGCTCGTTGAAGCCCTTGCCCGCGAAGATCTTCTCGGCGCAGCGCTCGGCGCGCTTGGCGCGGGTGGCGCTCTGCTTGGCGCCCGAGACGTGCAGGATGTAGCTCCGCCGCCGGCCAGGCGTCAGGGCGGCGAAGGCGGCGGCCAGCTCCTCATCCGCGTCGAGCGCGGCCTGGAGCTCCTCGGGCATGGGCTCCTTGGGCTTGCCCTCCACCTGCTTGCCCTGGCGCTCGGCATCGATCGCGGCGGCGAGCAGCGCGTGGGTCGCCTCGCGGTGCTCCTCGAGGTCCTCCAGCGAGACGAACTCGAGGTAGCGCGCGTGGCGCGAGTTGGGGCCCGGCTTCACGAGCAGGCCCTCGGGGTCGGGCAGGATCGCGCCCTTGAAGAAGCTCAGCACGGCCGCGTCCTTGAGCGCCGAGAGCATGACCACGTTCTTGCCGCCCAGCGTGTAGCAGGGCGAGCCCCACTTCATGACCTCGCTCAGCTCGGTCTCGACGAGCAGCCCGCGCAGAGCCACGAGCACCTCGGACCAGGCGTGGACCTTGCACTCGGGGGTCTGGAAGAGCTCGCAGCGGCCGCAGCCTTCGGCGAGGTAGGACTCGACGCTGGTGTTGTTGGGCGGCACGCCGCGCCTACTCGCCGAAGGTGATCCCGACCGAGCGGGCCGCGTGCACGAAGGGACCCTGGGGGTCGACGCGGTGCTGGTGCTGCTCGACCACGTCGGCGATCGCGACCGTCGTCACCTGATTGTTCTTGAGGGCGACCATTTGGCCGAACTTGCCCGCCTCGACGGCCTCGACCGCGGCCACGCCGTAGCGGGTGCCGAGGATCCGGTCGAACTGGACCGGCGAGCCGCCGCGCTGGAGGTGACCCAGGATCGTGAAGCGCACGTCGAGCTCGAGGTGCGGCTCGAGCCCCGCGGCCAGGCGCTGGGCGGCGCCGAAATACTTGGGCATCTCGCCCAGCTCGTTCTCGCCGTAGCTGGCCTCGCCGCCGGCGGGCATGGCGCCCTCCGCGACGACGATGATCGAGTGCGGATGGCCGTTGCGGCGCCGCTCCTTCACCTTCTCGACCACCGGGCCGATCTTGTAGGGGATCTCGGGGATCAGGCAGGCGTGGGCCGAGCCGGCGATCGCGGCGTGCAGCGCGATGTGCCCCGCGTCGCGGCCCATGACCTCGAGGATCATTACGCGGTCGTGGCTCTCGGCCGTGTCCTGCAGGCGGTCGATGGCCTCGGTCGCGCACTGGACCGCCGTCGCGAAGCCGAAGGTCGTGTCGGTCGCGGCCACGTCCTGGTCGATCGTCTTGGGGACGCCGACCACGTTCATGCCCATGTTCCCGAACTTGTTGGCGATCCGCATGCTGCCGTCGCCGCCGATCGAGATCAGCGCGTCGAGCCCGAGCGAGTTGAAGTTGTCGACGGTCTGCTGGCTGACGTCGGTCGAGACCGGCTTGCCGTCCACCTCGACCACGAAGTTCCAGGGGTCGCTCTTGTTGCTCGTGCCCAGGATCGTGCCGCCCTGGCCGAGGATGTCCTCGACGTGGTCGGGGGTCAGCCAACGGTTGCCGTGCGGCGAGCGGTAGTCGAGGTCGACCAGCCCGTGGGTCGCGTCCTCGATCCCGAACACCTCCCAGCCGCGAGCGTGGGCGCTGAGCACCACCGCGCGGATCACCGCGTTCAGGCCTGGGCAGTCGCCGCCCCCGGTCATGACCCCGATCTTCATGGCTCCTCCTTCGTGGGCGGCGATCTTCACCCACGCGGCGGGAGCGCGCTACCAGTTGGCGAGGGCCGCCTTTACAGCCCGCCGCGTCGCGGGCCGCGAGCAGATCCCGGCCACGCTCAGGTTCTCGGGCGCGAACACGGTCGAGGCCAGCTCGGCGATCGCCTCGGCCGAGACCGCGCCCTCGGCGGCGCGGGCGCGGATCGGGTCGGGGTCGAGGTCATAGAGCAGCCGCCGGGCGGCCCACTCGGCCTGGTTGCGCGCGTCGTCCCGCTCGAGGCGCTCGCGGTGGCCGCGGCGCAGGGCCGCGCGCTCGAGCTCGGCGCCCCCGACGCCCTCGGTCAGGCCCGCCAGCAAGCTGCGCAGGGTCTCGAGCGCCTCCCCCACCTTGCGGTGCGCCACGGCCAGCTCGAGGGCCACCAGCCCGCCGTCGGGGAGGGCGACCAGCTCGGCGCGCGCGTTGTAGGCCAGGCCAGCGTCGACGAGCTCGCGCGGGAGGCGGCTGGTCGGGCCGCCGTCGAGGAGGTCGACCAGCACGCAGAGCGCCGGGAAGGCGGGGTCGCGCTCGCCCGGCGCGCGGAAGCAGAGCCGGAGCTCGGTCTGGGGACCCTCGGCCCGGTGAAAGGTCGTGCGCGGGCCGCTGGCCGGCGGGAGCGGGGGCTGGAGCGGCAAGGCGTCGCCCGCGGGGAGCGCCGCGAGGGGCGCGAGCTGCTCCGCGGCCTCGCCGGGCTCGAGGGGACCGGCCACGGCGAGGGCCACGTTCTCACGCTGGACCAGGCGCTCGCGCCAGCGATGCAGGTCGGCCGGGGTGACGGACTCGATCGTGCTCTTGCGGCCCAGGATCGAGCGCGAGAGCGGGTGACCGGCGAAGGCCAGGCCCATGGCCAGGTCCTCGAGGTCCGCCGGGTGGCCCTCGGCGTCGACCCGCTCCAGGCGCTCCTCGAGGATCAGCGCGCGCTCGGCCTCGATCTCGCTGAAGGTCGGCCGGAGGAGCACGTCGGCCAGCAGCTCCGCGCCCTCGCGCAGGCGGGCCGGGTCGAGCTCGAGCACCAGCGTGATCGCGTCCTCGCTGGTGTAGGCCTCGGGCTCGCTGCCGACGCGCTCGAAGGCCTCCATCAGCTCGGGCAGGCCGGCGCGCTCGCCCGCGCCGCGGAAGATCATGTGCTCGAGGAAGTGCGTCAGGCCCGCCTCCTCGCGCTCCTCGTAGCGGGAGCCGCCGCGGAGGGCGATCGCGAGGGTGGCCGTGTGGAGGTGGGGCAGGGGCAGCACGGCGTGCCGCGGCAGTTGGCTCATGGGAGCCGATCTTGCACCAAGCGGAGGCTCCGTTGCACCACCGAGTACGCGCTGACGTCGACCTCGCTGGTGACGAACTTGGCGTGGTCGGCGAACACCCGCCAGCGGAGCAGGACCCGCCCCGCCGCGTAGTGGTCGACGTTGGTCGAGTGGACCGCGATCCACACCGTCCCGTAGATCACCTCTTGGCGGGGGAAGAGCGGGCCAGGGTGATAGAAGAAGAAGGTCACGTTCCCCGGGCTCTGGGTGATCGTGCCGTCCTGCTCCTGGAGGGTCCGGCGCCGGCAGGCGCTGTTGACCGCGAAGCGGGGCAGGGTCACCTCGAGGCCGACGTGCTCGGCGAGGACGCCGCCCTGATTGCGGAGGCGGGTCCGCAGGCGGAGCAGCACGCAGGGGCCGCGGGGGTCGTCCTCGCTCAGCTCGGGCTGGCCGTAGGGGTCGACCGAGGCCACGGCCACGTCGGGGTCGTGGCGGCGCTGGAGGATGTCGAGCACGTGGCGGTGTGACATGGGCCGCGACTTGCCCGCGATCCGCAGGTAGTAGCGCCGGTCGCGAGCCTGGTGCGGCGCGTCCTCCGAGTCGGGCAGGTCGAGCACGTAGATCGCGTGGTCGGGGAGGATCTCGCTCTCGCCGCGGCGCGGGCGGATCTCGTGCACGTCGAAGCTGGTCAGGGGCGGATCGACGGTGCCGGGGAGGACGTCCTCGAGCCACTCGCGCGTGCCGTTGTGGCGCAGGTCGATCGGGACGCCGCCGTCGACCCGGCCCACGTCGTCGATCCCGAGGAAGAGCCGCCCCCCGCCAGCGTTGCAGAAGGCCGAGACCTGCTTGCTCAGGTTGTCGAGGAAGTCGGGGCGAAGCTGCCCCGTGGCCTTGACGTAGATGAAGCCCGAGCCCTTGAACTCCTGCGCCTCGTGCTCGTAGGGGATGAGGTTGCTGAGCCGATCTTCGGTCCAGGGTTCCCCGGGCGGGGGCGGTTGGATCGTTAGCCGCTCGCTCTCCACCCCTCGATCCTGACACGCGGGAGAGATCGCACAAGGTCTCGCTCTCCTCCGCCTTACACGACGATGACCAGCGACGTGCACGGCGTGCGCGCTTTCTTCCCAAGGATCGGGACGATCTACGAAACCCGCCAGGAAGAGCCGACCGCGAGCGGTCAGCGGCGCGTCACGGCACTGTATCCAACTGAAAGCAAAGGACTTTAGGCAGGCAGCCCGAGGGCTGGGCAAGGCGGTTGCGAAGGGCAGGGAGGACAGAAGAGAGAGATCCGTGACCCGAACCACTCCTTTCCTGCTGGCAGCCTGCGCCAGCCTCACCTTGCTCGGCTGCTCGGGCGGCGGCGGCGGCTCCTCCTCGGCGAGCAGCGCCGCGCCCGCGACCAGCAACACCTCGACCGCGCCGACCCAGAGCTCGACCCCGGCCCCGACCGCGACGGCCGCGCCGCCGGCGAGCACCACGGGCAGCGGCGGCAGCGGCGGGGTCCCGGGCGACTTCACCCGCACCTACCAGCAGCGCGACTACCGGCTGATCGTCCCGAGCAGCTACGCGACGACGCAGCCGATGCCCCTCCTGCTGGCCTTCCACGGCAGCGGCGACACGGCGGACAACTTCGCCAACACCCTCGACGCGGGCGGCTGGTTCGCGGCCGCCGAGCAGGCCGGCGTGATCCTGGTCGTGCCCGACACCAAGAGCCCCTTCCAGAGCTTCCCGGTGTGGTCGGGCAACCCCAACAACGACATCCCCGAGATGCAGGCCGAGCTGGCCGAGGTGGTCGAGCTCCTCCGTCAGGACGTGTTCACCCGCTACGACGTCGACACGGCGCACACCCACGTGCTGGGCTTCAGCGACGGCGGCCTGTTCACGGCGGCGGTCGCGCTGGCCGAGCCCCTCTTCGCCACGCACTCGATCTGGGGCTACGGCTGGGGCGCGGCCTACGTCACTCCGCCCTCTCGCGCCGGCCCGGTCTCCATGGTGTGCGGGACCAGCGACCGCTTCTTCGCCGGCGCCAACGCCAGCCAGGCCTTCCTCGACCAGCAGGGCCACGAGGTCGACTGGCAGCCGATCCAGGGCGTGGGCCACACCTTCCTCGGCCTGAGCCAGGTCAGCCGCCCCGCCGACGCCCTGGCCTGGATGCTCGCGCGCCCTCTCCCCGGCGGCAGCGTCGCGACGCCTCCCGCCGCGCCGCCCACCACGCCCCCCGCCGTGACCGGCAGCGGCGGCACCGGCGGCCAGCCCGGGCTGAACCAGCTCCAGGCCACGAGCCAGGCGGCCGCGGGCCTGCCCTCGATCACGGTCGGCTACGACGTCTACGCGCCGGCCAACTACGACCCCCAGGTCGCCTACCCGGTGGTCTTCGCGGCCAACATGGGCCTGACCCCCTGGCGCGCCCTGGCCGACCAGGAGGGGATCGTGGTCGTCGACTTCCGCGACCACGACCGCAACGGCGGCTACAACTTCAACTACGACGTCTTGCTCATGAACGCCCTCATCGGGCAGGTCGAGAGCACCTTCAACATCGACCGCAAGCGGCGCTACTACCACGGCTTCTCGGCGGGAGCGCACTGGGGCTACGTGGTGGTGCTGGCCAACGCCAACAGCTTCGCGGCCCTCGGGATCAACGCGGGCAGCATGGGGATCGCGATCCAGCAGGGCGTCTGGCCGGGCCAGGTCCAGCGCAAGATCCCGGTCGCGATCCGCCACGGCAACACCGACCAGGTCGTGCCCGTCGCCGCCGGTCAGCAGGACCGCGCCCGGCTGATGAACGCCGGACACACCGTCGCCTACGAGGAGTTCGGCGGCGGACACGTGATCCGCGCGGCCGACGCCGCCGCGGTCTGGACCTTCATGCAGAACCACCGCGCTCCCTGAGCTCAGGGGCCCTGTATCCTCGAGGGGAGCGAGGAGGCTGAATGAGTGACCGCTCCACCGCCCCGACGACGCTGGCCCTCCTGGGGGTCTCGGGAGTCTTGGCCCTCGCGGCGCCGCTCGCGGCCAAGCCGAAGGTCGAGCGACGGGAGGTCCGGGTCGAGGTCCAGCCCATGACCCAGGGAGACAGGCGCCGAGTGCAGATCGACCGCGAGGTCCATGCGAAGTGGACCAAGGGTCGCGGCAGCTCCGACATGAGATCGACGGTGAACATGAGCTTCGAGCTGAGCGTGGCTCAGCTCGACTCGGCCTCCCGGGTGACCGCGGTGCGCCTGCGCCCGCTGGCGTCGGGCAACACTCCTCCCGACCAGCTGCCGCCGCCGCAGACCTTCACGCGGGCCCAGATCCTCGGCAAACCCTCCCACCCCGCCGTCCTCGGCAAGCTGCTCTGCGACTCGCCAGACGGCTCGGGGCTGAGCAAGCTCCGCGGCACCCTCCGCCCCGACGAGGAGGTCCAGCTCGACGAGCACCTCTGGTCGCGGCTCCTCGGCGGCGGCAAGGTGCAGCGGAAGCGCGCGACCTATCTGGGAGTGGAGGCGAGGACCGGACTGATCGTGGTGGAGCTGCGCTACGAGCACGTCGACAAGGACATGCCTGACGAGGGCTTCCGCGCAATCGTCAGCTGGAAGGGGCACCTCTGGATCGACCCCAAGGGGCCGCGGGTGAGGCGCGCCGAGGCCGTGGCCGAGGTCGAAGTGCTCGAGCCAGCAGGCGAGGAGGGTGAGGGGAGCGGCCAGGGGCGCATGAGCTATTCCTGCCAGCCGCTCGACCGATAGCGCGAGCAGCATGCGAGACTCCGCGCCTTCCTGAGGAGGCTCCCATGCGCGCTGCGCTCTCGACGCTGCTCTCGACTCTGCTCTGCGCTGGCCTCGTCTCGCCCGCGCTCGCCGCGCCGGCCAACGAGGTCGGCGCGATCCTCGCCCAGGCCAAGGCCGCGGACGGGTTCGCCCGGCTGCCCCGGGAGGCCTTCTTCGAAGGCTTCTAGGACGACTTCGATGCATCAGATCGGCCGCCTCGCCCCCCTGCTCCTCCTGCTGGCGTTGAGCGCCTCGGCCTCGGCCCAAGCTGGTGGAGCGAAGCCGCAGGACGAAGCCCTCTTCCATGAGCTGCACGGCAAGCTCGCCAAGCAGGGGGCCTTTCAGGTCCTCGTCCGCTACGAGTCCAAGGCCTACAAGGCACAGGGCAGCCTCGAGCTCTTCTACCAGCCCGCGCAGAGCCGCCTCCTGGTCAAGCGGGTCGAGGTCCTGCCGGAGCCCGGCGAGAGCTTCGCGCTCTTCGAGTCAGGCCGCGCCACGTACTGGTCGGGCGAGCAGGGGCAAGCGCTCGAGGCGGACCTCTCGACAGCGCTCGAGGTGTTCGGGCCCCTCACCCAGCTCCTCGGGCGTGTGGGCGGCGTCGAGGCTGCACCCCTGAGCTCGCTCGTGCCCGAGCTTCAGCTCGGGCTCTCCCCGACCGAGGCCGGACGCCCAAGCCTCGACCTCGGCCTGGGCGTCAGCCTGATCCGCGGCAGCTGGCTGCGCTGGCTGCGCAGCCAGTCCGAGGGCGCGGAGATCGAGGCGCAGAAAGACGCGGTCGTGCTGAAGCTGCCCGAGCAGAAGCTGCGCGTCGTCTATGACCGCGCGACCGGCTTCTTCGAGAGCCAGACCTTGACCCTCGCCGAAGGCACCTTCTGGTTGCGTGCCGGCGAGCTGCGCCCGCTGAAGGCCTTCCCCGAGGTCCGTCCGCCCAAGGGGATCCCCAGCGAGGTGCTCCCGATGCCCCGCTTCGTCGCCCTGATCGAGCAGCTCTCGGCGGAGGTGATGCGGGTCACGCCGGCCAAGATCGAGGACCCCGACAAGCTGCGTCAGGCCTACACCGCGGCGGTGGCCGGCGCCTCCCACGCGCGGCGCAACCACTACCTCTCCGCGTCGGCGCGCTACTTCGTCGCGCGTCGCCGCGAGCAGGGGCGCACGCCCGCGCAGCTGCGCGAGGACTTCGACGCCGAGCTGGCGACCTTCACCAAGGCGGCGCAGCCCGTGCTCGAGGACCTCGACGCCCAGGAGCAGCGCCAGATCGCTGGCCTGCGCGACCGCCTCCTGGCGGAGATCGCCAAGGACGCGCCCCACCGCGAGCTCCTCGCCGAGGGGCTCGACCCCGAGCGCGTGGCGGCGGCGCTGCCCGCGGACCGACCCCTGAAGGAGCACCTGCAAGCGGCCCTGAAGGCGGCCCGCTAGCCGGCCCAGAGCATCACGAGCGGCGGGAGCAGGAGGTAGCAGGAGGCGATCGCGGCGATCCACAGCTTGGCCCAGAGCGGGGTCGGGCGCGCGAACACGCGCTCACTCGGGCGAGGCAAGGCAGCCTCCGCGGACCTCGGGGGAGGGCGGGTCACTCGGGCGGGTAGATCTCGCAGCGGAACCAGAGCACCTCGGCCCCGGGCTCGCGCCAGGCCTCCGGCGGGAGACCCGCCTTGACGCAGGTGTGCTGGAGGAAGGTCTCGGCGTCCCAGCCGCGGGAGCTCGCGACCTGGGGCAGGAGCAGCCCGGCCCGGCCCGCGTAGCGGATCTGGAGCCCGTGGACGCCGACCTCGATCCGCTCCGGGTCCGCCGGCTCGAGGGGCGTCAGCACCGAGAGCTCGAGCTGGAGGCCCTCCTGCTCCTCGGCCTTCAGCGGCGGGAAGCGCGGGTCGTGGAAGGCGGCCCGCACCGCGAGCTCGCGCACGGCCTCGGCGAGGGGCAGCCGCGGCTCGGTGTAGCCAATGCAGCCGCGCAGCTCCCCGTTGGGCTGGCGCAGGGTCACGAACACGCCCCGCGGCTCGCTGAACTCGGGCGGCCCCGCGGGGAGCGGCGGAGGCGGGTCGCCCGCGAGGCGCGCCGCGATCGCGGCGCGGACGAGGTCGAAGAGGGCGGTCTGGTGGGTGGGCTCGAGCACGGGGGCAGGATAGGGACTCGCGCGCTACCGTGCGAAGCGTGAGCGTCAGCGTGCGAGACGAATTGCTGGGCGACGAGCGCTGGATCGTGGCCGAGGGAACCTACGGCGACGGCTCCGAGGGCAACCCGGACGCGGCGCTGCTGGTCGACGCCCTCGAGGCGGCGCTCGCGCGCGGCGAGGCGGTCGTGGTGGACCTGCGCGCCATGCACTACGGCTTCGGGGACGCGATCGGCGGCCTGTTCTGGGGCGCCCTGGGCCAGCCCGTGCGCCTGCTGCTGCAGGCCGAGTGCGAGCCGGCCTACGAGGGTCTGCTCCGCTACCTCGGCGGACCGGCGGAGTTCGGCGAGCTGCGCGAGCGGATTCGCTACGAGTAGGGGTGCGCGCGGCGCGGGACCCGGTCGAGCGCGACTGGCTCGAGGCGCTGGACGTCTCGAGTGTCGAAGGCGAGGACCTGATGCGACTCCAAGAGTTGATCGCGATCCTGAGCCGGCGGGGCTAACCAGCTCCGACGGCTCGGCGTTCTTCCCCGAGGTCTTTCCACGCAAAGGCGCAGAGACGCAGAGGCGCAAAGAAGCGGTCGTGTGAGCGAGAGGGGCGCTCCCAATCGATTTCGCACCTACGGGGTGACTCTCTCTCGAGACCGCCTCGTCCTGGCGCGACCGAAGCGCGCGCTGCGCTCTTCGCGTCTCTGCGCCTTTGCGTCTTTGCGCTGAAGAGAGGTGGCGTTCCGCCCTAGCGAGCGGAGGGGCTCACCGGGCGCTCACGCACGAGCGTCAGCCATTCCCGGTGCCTCAATTCTCGAGGTCCACCTCGGGCTGATAGCAAGCCCGCTCGCGGTTGCACTCCCCCGGGCACGCGTCGTGCCCGTCCGGCCCGACCGCCTCGTGGGTCCGCAGACACCACGAGCCCGTCCCGAGCGGCTCCTCGGGGTCCTCGAAGCCGCCGGCCGGCGGGGGAATGAAGTAGCTCTTGTTCTCGAGGTAGTAGCAGGCGTGGGGCGGCTTCATGGCTACTTCTCCCCGCGCAGCTGCTTCAGCGCGCGCACGATCAGGCGCTCGAGGAGCACCACCTTGTGGCGGTTGTCGACGGTCGGCTCAGCGCCCTTGGTCGCGGCGCGGGCCGCGTTGGCCAGGAGCGCGTCGCTCGGCTCCTTTCCGACCAGCACCTTCTCGGCGGCGTGGGCGCGCAGGGGGATCGGGGCGACACCGCTGCAGGCGATCCGCGCCGCCTTGACCTTGCCGTCGGCCAGCTCGAGGGCGGCCGAGACGGCCACCAGGGCGAAGTCGAAGGTCTGCCGCTCGCGCAGCTCGAGGTAGACGCTGTTGCGGGTCAGGGCCGAGGGGGCGAGCGCGATCGAGTGGATCAGCTCGTCCTGCTTGAGCACCGTGTCCGCCAGCACGCCGCGCTGCGGGAGCTGGTAGAGCTTCTCGACCTCGATCTCGCGCTGCCCCTCGGGGCTGGTGAGCACGACCCGGCCGCCGCAGGCGATCAGGGCCGGGGCGAGGTTGCTGGCGTGCGCGCTGCGGCAGCCGCCGTGCGGGAACACGCCCGCGTAGCGGGTGTGCGCGCCGGGCTGATCGGCCGAGCACACGTCGTCGCCGAGCTTCAAGCAGGCGTGCCCCGTGCGCAGGTAGGCGCAGCGCGAGACCTGGCAGAGGTTGCCGCCCACGGTGCCCATGTTGCGGATCTGGGGGTTGGCCGCCTCGTTCGCCGCCGTGGCCAGGGCCGGGTAGTGGCGCTGGACGTGGCGGCTGTTCGCGACCTGGGCCAGGGTCAGGCCCGCGCCCAGGGTGTCTGGGCCGCCCTTGACGGGCGCGACCCGCAGCAGGTTGACCAGCCGCGGCGGCTCGAGGATCCGCTCCTTGAGCAGGTCGAGGAGGTCGGTGCCGCCGGCCTTGGGCAGGGCGGTCGGCGAGTCGCGCAGGACCTTGGCCGCCGAGCCGTAGTCCTCGGGCGAGGTGTAGGCGAAGGCTCTCACTTCTTGGCTCCCTTCTCGAGGGCCGCGATCACCTTGTCGACGGTGATCGGCAGCGAACGGACGCGCGCGCCGCAGGCGTTGGCGACCGCGTTGGCGATCGCCGCCGCGGTCGGAATCGTGGGCGGCTCGCCCAGGCTGGAGACGCTGGTCGGGCTGATCCCGTTGTGCACCGAGAAGGGGATCGAGACGATCTCGGGCATGTCGAGGGAGCCGGCGACCTTGTAGCCGAGGAAGTCGGTGTTGATCTGGCGGCCGCTGGTCGGATCGAGCAGGCGCTCCTCGAAGAGCGCGTAGCTGAGCCCCTGGATCACGCCGCCGTTGATCTGGCTGCGCGCGGTCAGCGGGTTGACCACCAGGCCACAGTCCTGGACCGCGACGACCTTGAGCACGCGGACCGAGCCGAGCTCGACGTCGACCTCGACCTCCGCGAACTGGCAGCCCGCGATCTCCTCGGCGAAGCGGGGCAGGCC